>Ga0325411_1006397_pt1 | contig 12925 bp, 6 predicted proteins | sample PopdelMetagenome_13_FD_206181 | JGI IMG/M metagenome (GOLD analysis project Ga0325411, IMG submission 206181) | Populus deltoides microbial communities from Bellville, Georgia, United States - Xylem-PdIQD-R4 | ecosystem: Host-associated > Plants > Phyllosphere > Stem > Wood/Secondary xylem... | reverse complement strand
TCGAGTTTAACCAAGTCATGACGAGTTTAATAACTACAATGGATGACAACGTTAATAAAAATCCTAGATAATATTTAAAACAAACCTAAAAGAGCAAGAAAAAGAACACATGCATCATGAAGTAATTTAAAAATCATTTACCATTGTAATCAAATTAATAATAATTTTAAAGATGTAGTAATTGAAAGATCTCACAATTTAACGTTTGATGTTTTCAATTTTTTTTTTTAAAGGACAGGAAAATATTTCATGTGACACAAATTGAGCAATTAATGGGAAATAACTAAATCAAGTGAAAACACACACACGCAAAAAAAAAAAATCCCTTGAATTAATTGAATGAAAAAGAAAAGGAGAACATACCCATAATTTGGGACTATGGCTCTTACCTTTGCCAATTCTCCATAAAAAACTACAATCGGTCTCTATAATATACCCACCTTGAAAAGAAAGAGAGAGCATACCTATAATTTGGAGATAGTTTTATTTTCTTAATTGAATAATTGGTATGTAAAAACAGTTTCTATAAGCGACTTTTTGTTTCCCATCTTCATTCTTCAGTGAAGGATTATATCCCTTTATGGGTTGTGGCTACTGATATTTGTTTGGGAGGAAAAAACACACTGGATTTAGGGTTATGCCTCTTGATAGAATTATGACTCCTGACATGTGTTTGCGTTTAGGGTTATGACTCTTGACATGTGGTTGCGTTTGGGGCTATGACTCTTTTACTTTTGAAATACTTCTCTTTTAACTAAGTTATAAAAGCCCTATAATTACTCAAACTTCCAAGGGATTCTTAATTAATATATTATATAGATAGCAAGTGCACCGTGCCTGCTTGTCCCTAAGGCTCACATTCTCATGGTAGTCTTGGATATGAAAAATTCAGGGTTCCCAATTCTCTTGATTTGATCAGATTCGACAAAGAAATTTGTTTAATTCTAAAACATATAGAATTTTAATTTTTTTATCGAGTTATTACATATAAAGAAAAATGAATTGCCTTTAATGCATTTCATTTTCTTTTTATAAGAAGGGTATTGTTGAGCTTGCTTACGAGTTATCCAAGATTTTGATCCCTCCCGACCAATCTTAAAAACACATCTCTCATATCGGTATTCAAGATTAGATCCCTCCTCGGACCATCTTAAACATGCATCTCTCATATTGGTTTAATGTATTTATAAAAATTTAATAAATTCTTTTTATATGTTTTTTTTTTTTGAATAATCATTGAAAGTATATTAAAAAAGCCATAAAATCAATAACCGAAGCAATATACCGAAACAGGACCAACAGATAAAAAAAAGGAATAGACTTAGAGAAATATAGGAAGAGAATATGGAAAAAAAAGAAAGAGAGAGAAATTAGTGCTGGTTTGCTACAATAGAAATAGAAAGACTAGAAAAGGAAAAGGAAAACTGAAAATGACTGCCTAAGATTTCTTATTGTACCATAATTTGATGTTAATAGCAAATCTTAAAAGATTATTTTCTATATAAATGAAGTTTGAATTCAAAGCATGCAACCAAAAAGCAGCTCGATAAACGATGATAGAGAAACAATCAAACAAGTTTATAGTTTTCCCATTGTTCCTCAACAACCAAATATCCCAAGTGGTACCGCTGGAGATTAGTCTTCAATATATAACTCTTAAGACTTGAATTCAAAACGTCAAGGAATGGAACAAACATCTCCTTTAACAGCCTTCCAACTCATGAATATATAAGTAGTAACTTAAATTTTGCCCTTATTTTTTGGCACTCTAAAACTTACTTTCTATATTATTGAATTAAAGTTTTATCAAGGATGTTATACGTTGAAGGAGGAAACAACAGCGACAGTCAACTAATGCATAGTTGCATCTTCAAAATCCATTGCCATCGATGTAGCCCTAATCGCATAATCATTTGATAGAGCACTGGAATGTGTCAGACGGTGAGAGTAAAAAACTCCAAACTCTAGTAATCAAAGAACATGATGCTATGAGAGGTTTGCACTCGTGAAATCCCTTCACAATTCTACACTAAGGAGACATGTCATACTCGAACATGACATCATCTCTAAGATATGGGAGTGACAAACGAGATAAACCTTATGTTAGGTAGATGATGCATTGCACGCTTCTCTAAATTGAAGTTCAAACCATGGAGTAACTCATGGCCAATTATTACAAATCTCAAATTTCAGCAGTTCTGAATAATGATTAAGGGTTCACGTCTAATCTTCAAACCAATAAGGAAAACATAGCAACCATGTATGAGTACTAAAATACAACAGTAAAAGAAAACCGCTGAATATGTCTGCAGAGCTTTTCTGAACTTCGAGGCGGTGCACCATCGAATGCCTATTCAAAACTCACCAGACTTATTGGTACATGGAGCTCTTCATCTGCCATTTCCACTCTGCAGAGAATTAAAACATATGTTACAACGTTTGCCATAACCGTAGTTCTTAAATAGACAAGGATAATTATACCATCACCATCTACAACTCGATAACCATAATTGTACTGTAAAATAATTACAATTTTTACCATCTCATCATCATCATTTTCTCTAACTTGATAGCAGAAGACCAAAACCGCATATGCAACGTATGGAGTTTTTTTTTTAAAAAAAAAACTATAGCAAAGGGTCCAAATTTTTTGGGAAAATATTAATAGAACAATAAAAAAATTATTTTAAACAATAGAACAGTTCACTGAGCTGCAATATTGTCATTGATTTCAAATTAAATTTTATTGGTTACGGCACTATTAGTTTAATTTGGTCATGTCATTGATTTCAAATTAAATTTTATTGGTTACGGCACTATTAGTTTAATTTGGTCATGTCAATGATATTACCGTAACTCAATGAATTGTGCTATTTTTATAAATAAGTTTTTTACAATACAATGTCCCTTAGAAAATGTGGGCACCGTGCTAGTTTCTGAAAAAAAAAACTCCAACATATGCATCTTGTAACAAGAACGATGACACTATACCCTACTAGTCTAGCATTGCAAGGTAGAAAAACGTACAGGAAATCCAAATTTCAATATAATATTATGTAAACATAATTTAATATTGTGAGTGTTTACATATTGTGAGTGTCAAGTTAAAGAAATGTCTTTTATTCAACTTGAACCGAACCGAATCGAATCACAACCTAGGTTAAAAGGCAATCTAAATCAAAAATAGGCTATAACTTGGCTTTAATGCAAACAAGTTGACATCAATATTAATAAATAAGACCAAATAAAATGCCAAAAACGTGAGAAATTAAAAAACATGATAAGCAAGATGCCAACTAATAATCAAAAGAAAGAGTTACCATGCTAGCATCATTAACCACCTAACAAGTCTTTTCACATCCCTCCCCATCACAATAGTATCTACATGTTCGATTTCTTACTTTATCGGCACATCCCGCCTAAAATATTCAGTCCATGATGCTATCAAAATACAAACAAGCAATAAGCTCTCTTGGACCGAGCGCTTAGGGCAATGTTTGTTACGACAAGGGCTTTGAAGAAAATAAACCAAATTGTCGGGGTTCTCAAGCTAGCTTATTTTCATACGAGAACTCGAAAATTAACATAAGAATTTATATTCTCCTCAAAGGAAACAACAGTTCTCAGGCTAGCCTGTTTCTAAGTGTTGAAGGTTGATTTCTAGAGAGGTCATGGCTGGTTATTAGCTAGAACTGGGTGTTGTTGATGATGATTTTATTATTTCATGGCTTGTTTCTAGGAGTTGAAGGTTGATTTCTAGAGAGGCCATGGCTGGTTCCAGCAAGTGGTGAGGAGCGGTCTGGTTCTACACCATATCATTCATTCTCTTCCATTTTATTTTTGGCAAACCAGAGTAGGACTAAGGAGGGGATGATGTTTCAAGATGTTAGTAACATGGACTGAAGATCTCATTTGATATGGAAAAGAAGATGAAATTAAGATGGAAAGAACTAGTAATAATATAAATCAGAAACGAGATAGGAGTTTGGTTTTATGGAAGTATCCCTTGGAAATATAGCTTGGTAGTTTGGTTGTGTGGAGACAATTAAAGCTGCATCCTTTGGTTGTTGTTACTGTTTTGTGGTTTCTCGGTCTTGTTTTTCTTCTTATTTTGATAAATTTGCTAAACTTGAGTTTATGCAGATTTGTATTTTGACGTTTCAGCCATCTTTTGGCGATTTAATGCAATACTTTAGTTATCAAAAAAAATAAAAAAACAGCAATTGCATTTTTTAATTTCAATCTCTTTCATTTTCCTAACTTGAAACAAATCCAAGCATAAGATGTAATAACTACCTAAAATTCATTATCCGAACTAAAACATGTAAGAGTAACTTCAAACAGTAAAGAGAATCCAGAACTTACAGAAGAATTATTACTGTTGATACTGAAATCTGCGCTTTCCAGTGCCTTTGTCACCAGCAGCAGCAGCAGCATCCAATCCATCCAACACCTCCCTCAAATCTGCCTTCTTTAAATTCAGGTCTTTCAATGTAAATTTTCTGTTGGCTAGTATAAATTGCCAGTGATAAACAAGCCACACCTGTTCCTGAAGCAAATGCTCCTTGTCAGTGTGCTTCTTGTGCCAATAAACCACGTTCTGTGGATCTTCGAGCCAGCTCTCGTTCACTCTTGAATTCGAAACCGAATCACGCAATTTTGAGAGTTGTTCGTATCTTATAAAAACCTTCCCTCCGGATCTAAACCCTTCCATCTTAGCACTCATAATCACAACCCTTCTCAATGATTTTGGGCGGTGTTCTAATACTGTCCAATAGAAGTCCATTACCGAAGAACTTAGGAGGGTAACGAATTTTTTTTCTTCGCTCAAACGATGAGACAGCTTAGCCCCTTCTATAGTTGATAACAATCCAACATCAAATGCCATGCATGTATCAGCTTGAGAATCATCACCTGTCCACACAACGTTCATCTTGGTGATGTTTTGACAACAAGGTGGTTGTGGAGTTCGAGAAGGGCAACGACAGAGCTTAATTTCGATAGATTCCAGATTTGAAAACGCATTCATGATAGCAGGGATTGCAGATGATGAAATATGGTTGTGTAGTTTTGAGCTTGAAAAAAAACGACTCCTTTCAGGTGTACAGGAAAATATGAAGGAGAGATGGGCGGTCTTGAAGACAAAGGATGCCCACTTCTTGCTAACAGCTGAGCAGCGAATGAGGGTTTTGGGGTCATCTTCCAATTTTGAAAAGATTTTGGTAGTCAGTTCATCAGGTAATTTCTGAAATTTGTCTGTCAATCTTGGTGATCTCCTCAACGTCAACTCTTGATTGTGGCTTTGTTGGGCTGTTATGAATCTCTTCATTTTCTTTTCTCTTGTTTAAGATGCAGTTGAGAGAGATTGTAGTAGGTAGGGTTTAAGTTTGACAAGAATTGGGTTCCTATGAGAGGGAAATTATATGGGAATGGTGAACAGCACGAGGTTTCATCAGTTGCCATTTATGGTGGACGAGGATTTAATAGCCACAGCAATTTTATTGGTTTACTTCTTTGAAAAGATTTATTCCTTTATCACTGAATAAAACTTCTATTAAAAGATTTGTTTTCATTTGAATGAATCCAAGTTATCCAAACAGATTTCATAACCTGCATGAAGACTGATTAAAGAAAAATTACTGCGTGAACAAGACTCACCATGACTTTTATACCTATCACTCCTGTTACCAGAAAATTAGCAAATAATAACGAAAACTTTGATGGAAAATATTAAATTTGTTGATGAAAAAAAGTGACAAAATATTTTTGTCAATAATTTCCAATGAAAACAACAAAAAAAAATAAACAAAAAAAAAATATGTCAACAATTTCGTCGATAAATTGAAACATCAATAATGCTGACTAAAATATTCAATAGGTAATTGTTGATGAAGAAAAGTAACAAAATATTTTTGTTGATAATTTCCAATGAAAACAACAACAATATAAACAAAATCAATAAAAAAAATATGTCTACAATTTCATCGATAAATTGACACATCAATAACACTGACTAAAATTACATTGAAAAATGTAAATGAATTAACATTCTCTTTCGAAACAGCAGCTCCTCTATCTCAATTAATTAGCAAATCTGATCACCTCATTCACAAATCCAACCACCCAACTCGGCGGCATCGATCTATAAATGTCAGTAGTGTTAGCTTTCCTCTCTTGGTTCTATTTCTTGTGAGCCTCCACTACACCAAGGAAGCAAACCTGTCATTTTTTTTAACTCATTTATGTTTTAGGTTATTTTATTGAGATTTTTTTGTGGTATTTTAATTGACTTGTATATTCAAGTGTTTTACAGCTTTTTCTAGATAATTTTATTGTATTAATACATGATTTATATGTTAGGTTTTGTTTGAAATTTGGGGCGAATTAGTTTTATTTGTTATTTTATGAAATTGAGTTTGATTTTGTAACTTAGGTGTGTTATAATGAAGAGATGATGAGTATTTAATTAATGGATATCAATTATATTTTATCAATTTTATTATTCAGTTGAGAATTTAGAGAAAACTAATTTTTATAGAATTGATAATAATGAGAAATAAATAACTCGTAGTTGCCTTTAGTCAATTCTAACTCATATATTATTATAGTATATTACATAATATAGGCTTGTACATATTTAGGAAAGGTTTATTATTTTTGTGTTGTAATCCCTACAATAACTGTTGTACATCGTCCACCGTGTATAAATAGAAAAGGTTGGTTAACTAATAGATTAAGTTTCATATTATTCTCAACTTGGTATCAGATCTCTTACACTTTAAAACTATCTTTCCTTCTTTCAATGGACTTTTCTTTTTAGCCACCGATGTGTACTTCTTCTCCCTCTGCTTTGGAAGCTTCCCCTGTTGTTGTCATGAATCTTAAGACTATTTCTTCTCCCTATATTCTGCACTTTCTCCTGCTGATGTTGTGCACTCTTCCCATGCTGTTGCTGTGAATTTTGCCACCATGGATGCATCAATTGTTTCCCCGTCCAATACTTATCAGGTTATTTCTTTGAAACTTACAAACACAAATTATCTTTATTGGTAAATGCAGATGAAACCATATATCCTTGGACAAGGTGTTTTCCACTTTTGTTGATGGCTCTTTGTCATGTCCTCCTCCTCGTGTGGTTGCTGCTGATAGTGTTTCTCTTCAGATTAATAACTCTTTTTGGAAACAACAGGACCAACTTATTCTGAGTGCACTACTTTCTTCTTTTTCAATGGATGTACTGCATCTTGTTGTCGATTGTCAAACCTTGCATTGTGTTTAGCGTACTCTTAAGCAAGCCCTCTTTTCTCCGTTAATTCTCGTAGTGTGCAACTTCATGGTTCTTTTCAAGATCTTTGACAAGTGATGATTCAATCACTATATTTATGCAAAAAGCAAAGGCATTATTTGATGAATTAGTTGTTGTTGGCCAGCCAGTTTCGCTAGAGGACTTCAATTTGTATGTGTTTCATGATCTTCAGGGTGAGTTCAAAGACTTGATAACGAGCCTCATGACTAAGGCAGAACCTTTTTCAATGCAGATCTTCATGGTCATCTCTTAACTCATGAGTTCCTTCACAAGACCTCCCTTTAATCCATAGGTGATGTCATCACTACTCCTTTACCGCCCACGCCAATTCACCCCCCCTAATCAACCCATGTTGCCCAACATTATACTTCTAGTTCGTATAACAACAATTACAATTTCAATCATGGCAGAAGACGCTTTCATGGAGGTTGGTGTAACAATTTTAACAACAATCATAATAGGCCTCATAACAGATTTGATTTTTGAAGTTTTAATAGGTCTTCAAACAACGACTGGAGGCAGGGAAATTGACAACAAAACCAAAAGAATCATGGCTCTTCATAGTGGTCTAATGTTAAGCGCCAGTTGTGCCAAACCTTAGGTCACTCAGTCCCTTAATGTGCTGAGCTTCAAAGCCATGAACAACAACCTAGTGCCAATCTTGCATTCAATAATATTTCCTACACTGATGAATATTTTTCCTGAATGCTGATGGAATATTCCGTCCGTGTTTTCTAATTTTCTAGTGGTGTCCTAGTTATAATATCCAGCCCGACCCATGGGGTCATTCTAGTGATCTACTAATCCAGAGCGAGGATAATGGAAAAGTTCATTTTTTTTGCTAAAACGACTTTGTTTTTTGGCTTTTTTTTTAAAAAAAATCAAAGTTTAGTTGGAGCTATTGACTCACGAGCTACCCTCGAGTCAGGTATTGTAACTATGCTACCACTTTGTGAATGTGAGCTCATCCTTAATAATTTCTCCATTTCTTTCTTTGTTTTTTGTAGAAAAATAATTTCTCTATTTCAAGTGTGTAAAATTGGTTCAAATCTGAAATGTGTATGCTTTACCGTTCCTAAAATATCATATATATATATATGGAGAAATTATTGATATATTTGGAGACAAAAAAAAAATATTATAATATAACTCTTTAGTTATTATATTTTTTTCTTATTGGACAAGGATAAATAGAAGAGATTAATCTTATTAATCTTAACAAAGTTACCTATTAAACCAACCTCTACACATCTTATTCCAATGTTAAATCAAATATTAAATTCAAAGTTCTAGGACGAGCCAGAGCAAAACTTGTTCTGTTGTTCATGAACCCGAGCATATCCTGGTACTTCTGTATTGACTTGACCAGATGCTGAAGGTTGGCTGCTTCCAGTAGTTTTCTTGCTTGGCAACTTCTCAGTGACAACAAAATTTTGCGCCAATCCCATTAACTGTAATTTCTGAATGTTTCCTGTTGAAGTTTTTGGCAACTCAGCCATGAATTCCACCCTCATGGGAACCATAAAATGGAGAAGAGTTTTCCTTCACTGAGTTGAATGCACAAGGACTTTCACCCCGTATAGGACTTCAAAATTAATTCCATCTTAGATTTACCTTGGCGCTCATAATCACCAAACTTGTCAATGTTTCAGGCATATTCTCTAACATTAGTGTATAAACCTCCAACAAAGAACGACTACGAGCACTTCTTTTACCAGGTTTTCCTCCGTTCGTTTCAAGAGACAATGAAGCACCGTTTGTTAACAATCCAATCTCCAATGTCATCAACAAAGAACCTGCATAACTGTTAACATCAGAATACACCATCATTGTCTTCAATCTGTAGGTATGATCATTAGAAGTTAGCTGAGGCAGACCTTAACTCCAAGAGATTTAAGGTTTGTAAAACCTTCATAAGATATTGGAATGAAGAATCTGGAGGGGAGAGTATCAAGTCTGGAGACAAGAGACGCCCACTTGTTGCAAATATAGGAACAGTGAATCAGGGTTTCGGTATCATCTTGAAACTTTGAAAAAGATTGGGAGGACTAATTCATCTGGAAGTTTCTGGAATTTGGCAGTAGGTCTTGAAGACCTTCTTAACGTGATTATGGGGTTCTTGGGACTATACGCGTTTTCCTATTTCTTGAAGATGCAAATTGCAGAGAAGCAGAGATCTTTTCTTGTGAGAAGGAATGTGTCACAAAGGATTGGAGTTTAATAGCAATGGCAATTTTATAAGACATGTTAAGCATTACAGCCCAAATCCCTGATATTATCCTCTAATATTAGCGCCCAGCCTGATAAAGATGAGACAAGGCTGCTCCCTGCGGACCTGCGGTAAGTTCAAAGTCAAGCTATCCTATTAGCCAGCAGCCCTGGCTAACAAGTATAAATCCCACATCTCGTTCCGTTCTTAGAGATCATCTAGCGACTTGCACCAGCATGGAATTTTAGGGAACAGCTAATATTTGATAAAGGAAGCTCAAACATCATCTTATAGGCAAAAAAGTGCCATCTTCCCCTGCTTTTGCTGCAATAGCGAGGCAGTAAAACACGGTGTTGCCGAAGCAGTGGCAAGTGATAATTTATCATGTTTTTAGCCTTTGGCAAACAAGATGGTTTATAAGCAGTAAGCAGATTGCTCTAGCATCAGACTGGCAAGTTGACGTTCATGCCTTAAAACTCATCGACTCTTCCTTTATCCGCACCTAGACAGATTATTGCTAATCTTTTAGCCCTCACACAGAATTTTGAGCTTGCTCTCGGTCAGTTTTCCCCTACCGAGACCAGTAAGTTTGCATATCAGTTACACTGTTCAGGTATGCAGATTCCGATGCAAATCGATTTGGAAGCAGATTGTGAACCAATGCTCCACAGGAATAGTATTTCTTCCTCCAATCTGTAAAATTCGTTCGTATATGTATACATATATCGGTGGTTTAGTTCAATGAGATGCTGAATTCTCTATCAAAGTTGAATACCATTCACATCGGAAGTAACAATCTTCCACACCCTTACAATTTATTACACTTCAATCAATGAACTAAATAAAAAAAACATGCTTATAATGTTATTAAGGAAACAACTATTTCATAACACGGTCCATTACACTTCCATCATCAGACTAAATTCAAACACAGTTGTAACAATTAAAGATATACCATTTAACTAAAGCAGTATTTTCTAAGTTTAGACAGTAAAGCAAACCCTATAACTTACCATTATACTCTCGAACTACTGTCAGAAGAAATCTGCATTTTCATGGTTTTTCATCAACATCCTCATCAAAAGCGCGCAGCAACTCATCCACATCTGTCTTCTTTACAATTGATTGCTTCATGTTGCATCTCTCTCCTTCCCATTTATGAATAAGCCACAACTTCTCTCCAAGCCGATAGTTAATCTCCTCATGCTTCTTAAGCCAACATATAAGATTCTGCGGATTCTTCAGCCAGCTCTCGTTCAGTCTTGTACTTGAATTCAAAGTACGAAACTTGGCCAACTGTCCAGATTCCATAAACACATTCCCACCTGATCTATACAACTCCTTATGTTTTGGTATATACCGTTCTAATCCATAACCCAGTAACCCAGCACTCAAAATCACCACACTTCTCAGCGATTTAGGCCGATAACATAATATTACAAGGAAAAAGGACAACATCAGAGGATTCTTGACGTTTAGAATATCCAATGCTTCTGATTCAGGTGATAACATCCCCTCACCATCACTTGACAACAACCCAACCTCAAATGCCATGCACACTTGAGTGTGCATTTCATCGTTCATATCCATTGCCTTCAGCTGGAACTTGAAGCCATGGGTGCGAGCTATTCCAGAATACCAAGGGACCAGTGAAGGGCAAAGGCAGAGCTCGATTTTGAGAGATATCATATTAGCAAACACTTTCATGAGGGCAGGAATTGCTGTTTGTGGAATGTGATAATGTGATTTCCAGCATGGGAGATAATCGCCTGCAGTGCCCGGATACGAGAATCTAAGGGAGACTGAGTCAACTTTGGAGACAAGCCATTGCAAATGCTTGCAAACTGCCGAGCAACAAATAAGGGTTTTAGGGTCTCCTGTTTTTTTCAGGATGGATAAAATCAATTCATCAGGTAATTGAATGAATCTGCATGATACATCCGAAATACAGTCTTTCTTGGTCAATTTGGACACCGACATTTTCTTCGAAAGATGGGATTCAAAGGTTTCAACTGAAATTAAACAGGATAAAGTTTTAGTCAAAAACTAAATATGGTTAGTATGGCTTCAATAACCTCAAAAAAAAAAAAAAGGTAAAGAGTTTTTCCAAACATAAACAAATTAATTGAACAATAATGACTAACTATTACATTGATTATCTAAGATTTATACTTGTCAACAATCTATAAGTTTCTGAATTACTTTTAAAATTAAGAGCAAGAATAGATACACTTGACCCCAGCAACCAAAAAAAAAAAAAAAAGATTCAGCTGTAGCGAACAATATTGAAACCCTAACTTGAGATAGAAAATGCAAACCCTAACCTGTGATTAGTAATCTGTGAGCTCTGAGATTAGGGTTTGGATGGGAGAGATCAGAGCATCGGTAAGTTTCGAGCAGGGTGACGACAGAACCAAACAGAGAACCAAACAGACAGAACACAATCTCGTTTGCTTTGCTTACATGGAATGGAAGTCAATCCACACCTACTCACTACCTTAAAAACATGTTAGAAAACACGTGGCAAGCACCCATTTCACTTGGGTATACAGTTAAATACAATTTAGTCCCTCTAATTTAACAAAACTAAGTAACTATTCTTTATAACCCTGGATTTTTCGAATTATTTTAATTTATTTCTTCCACCAATTGTATGTTTTATGACCGCATTTGAGTTATAATTCAAAAGCTATTTTTTAATGACCTCCTTTTAGCTAATCGAGATTTAATTAAAACTAAATTTTAAATTAAATTAGATAAAAGTTAGCATAAAATAACCATCAAAACCTAGTTTAATTTTTTTTTAATTCCCAAATAACATTTTGACCTTTTAATAAAATATTGAAGCATCAGTGTTTTGAATTGGTTTTCAAGTCAACTTAAATTGGTTTAAGTTGCCCAACCTGATACTAAGACTGGACTAGATTTACTAACATTACAAATATCTTCTTAACAAAAATATGCATAAGTTTAAAGCATGTTTGGTAGAGAAATATTCAAATCAATTTTTTTTTTTTAAATTACAAGTTAAAAGTTGAGGAAGTGTGAAGTAGAAAATTTGAGCTAGTGATCAAAACAAAATTTTGACCCGATTTTGTATCAACTTTTTGATTTTAAGTTTAAAAGGGGTAATTATAATCAAACATATTGATGACTTTTCTTAAATTAAAAAGTTTAAATAAAAATAATAGTATCTTTAATTTGTAAAAATCGTTCATGTAAATTTTGCACATAAACCTGTGTGTGTAGATAGTCTTGGTTTGAATACCTCTGTTACAAGTCCTCATTAGTCAATTTGAAAACCTGTTATAATAGAGATGGCACTTTCCTAAAACGAGAGAATAAAGAAAGAAACTTCCCAACTCAGCACGAGCATGTTGCTTTCATGCTATACTGGGTACGTAGATACT
>Ga0325411_1006393_pt1 | contig 12927 bp, 3 predicted proteins | sample PopdelMetagenome_13_FD_206181 | JGI IMG/M metagenome (GOLD analysis project Ga0325411, IMG submission 206181) | Populus deltoides microbial communities from Bellville, Georgia, United States - Xylem-PdIQD-R4 | ecosystem: Host-associated > Plants > Phyllosphere > Stem > Wood/Secondary xylem... | reverse complement strand
TTTCTAGGTTCTTCAGCTGAGCAGCGACCACGGCATAGTAATCGAACTGGACTCAGCCACGATTTTACCGCATTAATTTGACACGTTCAAAATAACACAGCTCAATTAAATCGTACTAATGTATAAATTTTTTGCAATTTGTCTACATGTTTTTTCAAAAATATCCTTTTTATATTTGTCGACATGTTTTTTCAATAATATTCTTTTTATATTTGTCGACATGTTTTTTTTAAATTATCCTTTCTTAACATGTGATTGATGATGGATTGTGTACTTTGAATGTTGCTCTCTTTCTTTTGTTCTCTAAGCTAATTTTATTCTTTTTATTTTTATTTTTAATTTTTTTAATATATTAAAAAACTTTTCTTTTCATTTTTATCTTCATCTTTTTTAATATATTAAAAAACTTTTCTTTTCTTCTCCGTTGCTTATTGATTTCTTACCAAAATATTTAAAAGCTTCTTTTTTATATCTTCTTATATTTATTGGCACGACGTAACATCTTTTTAAATGTAAATCAAATGATATTTGAAATGGTAAATATTTCAACTAAAAATTTTCTAACAATACTTGTATTGAGCTTTACTTGAATTCTTATCGATATCTATACTATGTTACTATCTCATGTCAAGTCTATTTTCACTAATAGTTCTTTTAAATGTCATATATCTTGCAATTCAAGAATAAATTCAAATCAAGAATAAATTCAAATCAACCGATCTATAATTAAAATCCTAAACATTTACTTCACATTGCAACTCAATAAAAAACTTGATAAAAATCATGTGTAAACCCTCAACGTTTTTATTTTTTTTTCACATTGATTCCTTTATTTTTTAGACAAATCAATTCATTTACTTCACCATTTATAAAAAATAAGTTCCTTTAAATTTTGGCAGGTCATTTAACATTAATTACTTTATTTTCTAATGCCAAATTACAACTTGTATTTTATAAATTTACCAGCTAAATTAGAGAAAAATCAAATTTTTATTCACATCTCTCTCCATGTATTTGATTTGATTATAGATTTATTTCCCATTAAAACTTCTAATGAGAAAAAAAAGAACACAAAATAATAAGATTAATCAAAACACAAAACTCAACAACAAGAACAAAGAGAGAAATGACATTAATATTTAAAATAAATAGATAAATATTTTGATTGTTATTTTGAAGGCATTTTATTGTCATTGCACGGGAGGACCGGGTTTTTGCAGAAGGCTACAAGATAGCATCTTCATAACGTTGCATTAAAGAAAATTATTCAATTATTAATTAATTACATGTTTCAAATTTAAGATGATAACTTTGAATCTAATTGCATTTTTATGTGACATTCTATCTAATTTCTTTCCCCTTATAGATTCTGAATATAAGAAAAGCCTAGACTATCAGTTGTAATCAATTGACCACTTCACAAAGTTGCGACAAAATCCAAAACAATTTATGCTTTCTATTGGTCATGGTTATGGCTCTCGGTGGGAGTTGCTTCTACATTAGATTTCCACAAGTTCATTTATTAAAAAAAAAATTATATAGTTTACTGCATTGATTTCATTGAACAAGAAAATATATTTTACTTTGTTGAGAACAATTTAAAAGTATCGTTTTCGGCCAGTAAATTAAACAAATAGGTGCGAGTATAGAGCTGGGGAGAAAATGATAAGAATGGAAAATCAAACCCAATTAATTTGCTAATATAGAAGGGAATTTTGTTCGGTCTACTATGACATTATCAGTATTATCCCAATTAATCTCACCAAACAACATTGAATCATAATTGTCAAATTCTTCTTCTTCAAAAAAAAAAAAACCCAAGTTTTATGATCTATATCATCACCCATTATAGATTATGATATATTTATGTATCGAATCGTTGTTATATGAGACCTGGATTTAGAAAGAAAATGACCCCTTTTTTTAAATAAGAAAGAGAGTCGCACGGGAGAAAAACAAATTATAAAAAAGATTAGGAATAATAATAGTAGTAGTAGTGATTGTTGTAATAATAATAAGCATGAAAGAACGAGAATGATACACAAGACAAAAGAGTCGGTGACTGCTCAAAGTTAGAGAGTTGAGGCTGCTGGTGTTAGAAGAGAAAGCTAGACAATATACTAAGTGAGAGACTTTGTATGTTGAAATTTAAAGTCGGGCTATATGTTTTCTGGACCAATACTTTATAATTATACCTCCTTCATGTTTTACAAATTTAGGCCACGTGCTCTTTTAGTGGATCGAGCTTTGGTCCCAGATCCATAAATTTGTTTCCAATTGATCTACTACCAAATTTGGCAAGTGTGAGATCTATCCTGTGAAATCCACTAAGGCAAATATCAAAATGCAAAAAAAAAAAGAAGAAGAAAAAAAGAGGTTTTAATTTGGCTGCTTTCGTTCTTACTACGCTTATGCATGCAGAGTTCTTTCCTAATCAAGTAATAAAACTGACATGCTTGTTTGCTTGTGTGTCAAGTTTTTGTAATTACACTGTTATTAGCAACTAATCTTGATGCTTCGAAGGAAGTGATAATTTTAGACTTTATTTTGATTTCTCTTCCTCCTAAATATCTCTATCTTTGTTGACTTCGAAGAAAAAGTTCTGCTTGACCTGTAGCGGGTGCGGTATGATATATCTCCTAAATAAACTTTTTTTTTTAATAAAAAAAGCGATTTTAAATGGCCTAAACTGGATCGGCATTGCATTTCAAACTTACCACTTTCAACAAGTGTAGTTTGTCAAACATTTGTAATCGGTCGCTGAAAGAAAGATCCGTGATTCGTTAGAAGTCCGAAATATCTTCCTATTGATGCACCGACGGCTTTCAATCTTGGCATGTTCCTAGCTAGCATAACATAAAGAAGGAGAAGCAAAACCTACAGAAGTATTATTTGTATTTTATATATATGATTGAAAGTTGATCTTACATATTTTGCTACTGAAATTACATTGATTCAAGTATCCATGTTAACATATATATATGGCTTGAATAATATACAAAACGGAAACTACAGAAGGGTTCCACCCGAGACATACTCGGTGCAGGCCAACGCAACCAAACCCAACATGGCAAATCTACCGTTCCACATCTCAGCATCAGATGTCATGACGCCATCTGACTTGGATTCCGCGCTGACCCCTTTGAATAGTGGGATCAAAGACGCGACAGAGAGCAGAATACTAGTTCCGACGAACCACGAGACTCCACCGTTAGATATCTGATAAGAAAGGTCTTGACCCTTGGACAGTTCCACTGCCATTGCAGCGACAAAGCCTATCATGGCAAGCCTGCCATTAATCCTCTCTGGTGCGGGTCCGCTAAATGCGAACAAATCAAGGAATTTTGTGCTGGTCTGTTAATCACAGTCATACGGGCGTTTACATTAGAAGTGGAAAATAAATGCAATCACAAAGTCGTTGCTCTACTTAAATTGTTAAAATTAAACATTTCCAAAATAAATCTTGCCGTATAATTAATCCTGTACCTTTGGCTTAGGAGTAGAACTTGGCTCTGCTAACTTCTTGATCTGGTCATCCTGCAAATTGATTCAAATGTTAACACAATCCTAAGAACCATCACCTAAAGTACACACAAAGGAAGTCGAAATAGATTCCAAACTCACCAGCTTGGAGCACTGCACCCGTTTGCTAGCACTGCCACGTAGTCGTGGCACATACGTAGCAGAAAACAAGTTGCTCACTCGAGACCGGTTTTTCACCAGACCACTAGGTACTGGAGTTGCAAGGACGGTCTGCATGACTGTTGATGTGGCCATCACTTAGGACAATGTTTATCACTCGAACTGTGATTTAGAAACTTAATCAATATCTAAACTGTGAAAGCTATTCTAATGCTAGATGCAACGTTCGTGAGAGATATCACTACCAGTGAGTTGAAGCTCGAGCTATTGCTTTGTAATGATAATTAATGTAACTGACAATGGTTTGGTAGGATGTTTATATAGCCGATGGGGCATGGGAGGAGAGGGTATTTTGCTTCCACGTCATCTATATCTAATGAAAAGGCTGATTGGATCACGTGGTTTCGGTTGTCTTCACATGGTCAAGAGTGGGTTACGTGGCCTCCTCACAGTCACTAGTGGATCCCCACCCCATTTAAGAACCTGAGGCCAATGTTGTTCTAGGTTTTCCAGCTGAGCAGCGACCACGGCATAGTAATTGAACTGGGCTCAGCCACATTTTACCGCATTAATTTGACACGTTCCAAATAACACAGTTAAATGGAATGTATAATTTGTCGACAAGTTTCTTCCCTGAGATCTTTTTTAGTAGGTCATTGATGATAGTTGATGTATTTTCATCTCTACTTGTTATCCTTTTCCCTTTGTTCACTAAGTTAATTTTTTCTTTGTTTGCTGAGCTAATTTCATTCTTTATATTTTTATTGTTTTTTTAATATATTGAAAAGTTTTTTTTCCTCATTTACCTTTTGATTTCTCACCAAAACATTCCAAATCATCTTCTTTACATCTTGAAGATCCTTTTCAATATATTAAAAAGCTTTTTTTTCTTCCCAGTTGTGTGTTGATTTCTCACCAAAACATTCAAAAGCATCTTCTTTACATCTTCTGGTATTTGCTGGCATGACTCAACATCTTTTCGAATGCAAGCTAAATAATATTTGAAATGGTAAATGTCTCAACTGAAAATTTTCTAACAATATTTGCACTGAACTTTTCTTAAATTCTTATCAATATCTATATTATGTTGCCATCTAACGTCAAGTTTGTTGTCACTAGTAGTTTTTTTAGATGTCATATATCTTGCAATTCAAGAATCAATTCAAATCAACTCTATAATTAAAATCCCCAACATTTACTTCACTTTGCAACTTAATAAGAAACTCAATAAAAAATCATGTGCAACCCTCAACTTCTTTATTATTTTCACTTTGATTCCTCTATTTTTTTGGATAGATTAACTCATTTACTTCATCATTTACAAGAAACGAGTCCATTCAAATTTTTACAGGCTATTTAACAGTAATTACTCTATTGTCTAATGCTAATTTACAACTTGTATTCTATAGATTTGCCAGCTAAAACAAAGGAATGCCAAATTTTTTTAACATCTTTCTCCAATTATTTGAATTTATTATAGATTTATTTCCCATTGAATATTCAAAGAGGAAAAAAAAATTAGAGAACGCAAAAGAATGCATCTCATGTTTAATCAAAACACAAAACTCAACAGAGGAAGAACAAAGAGAGAAGTGACATTAACATTTAAAATATAAATAAATAAATATTTTGATTGTTATTTTGAAGTCATTTCATTGTCATTGCAAGGGAGGACCCGATATCTTCAGAAGGCTACAAGATAGCATCTTTATAATGTTGCATTAAAGAAAATTATTCAATTATTAATTAATTATATGTTTAAAATTTTAGATGATAAATTTGAATTTAATTACATTTTTATGTGACCTTATACCTAATTTCTTTCCCCTTATTAGTTGTAATCAATTGACTACTTCACAAAGTTCTGACAAAATCCAAAACAATTTATGCTTTCTATTGGTCATGGTTATGGCTCTCTATGGGAGTTGTTTCTACATTAGATTTTCACACGTCTATTTATTAAAACAAATCTTTATGGTCTACCGCATTGATTTCATTGAACAAGAAGACATATTTTGCTTTGTGGAGAACAATTTAAATGTACCGTTTTCAGCAAGTAAAATAAACAAACAGGTGGCGAGTATAATGCTGGGGAGAAAATGATATGAATGGAAAATCAAACCCAATTAATTTGCTAATACAAAAGGAAATTTTGTTATATAATATGACATTATCAGTATTATTCAAACGATAATCAAAGGACCATGCTTGCAGTCTTGCTAATAGAGATGGAGAATGAGACAATGTTATAACAAGACGTTTAAGAAAACTAACCTGATTTATGTTAAAACAGAAAGCATAAAAGAAGGAGAAAATAAAAGGTAAACAAAGTAAAAAAAAAAAAATTGGTGTTTTGAGACAGAGAGAGTGGAAGCATGGGCTGGTGCTAGGGTTTAGAAGGTCAAAGGGGAGTAAATTAATATTATACTTCTTTCAAACTCATAAAATCGATCCGAATTTACTAATTTTACTGATTTTGATTGAGTTTATCGAGACAAATTTGATTCTACTGTTTTCAAGTTTTTAGTCTAATTTTGCGCATAGATACATGTTGACTCGTAAAATCATACGATTTTACGAGTTAACTCATGATTTTGACAACATTGCTTATGATTCTTTCTTCCTTTTATATTTGTCTTTTATGTTATAAATGCTTGATAATTAAAATTTTAAGTTTTATAAAATTTTAAGCAAAAGTAAGTTTGTGATTTATAGCACAATGCAGATATTTTATCTAAAAGAATTTTTTAAAGAGAAAATTATCCTAACTATCCTATAATTTACTCAATTTTACACTTTGCTTTTATTATTTTATGAATTACATAAAATATTATCGATCAACCAAATATTTTAAATTGATTGAAATGATCAAATTAACACCTTGTATTTATTATATCATATAAACAACTAAACAACATCGTGAACCTTCTTTTAGACTAGCTAGAACAAACTCATTTAATTCAAGGTTAAACCTTATTTTAATTGTCTTCCATGCAATAGATCAAGGGTTCGTGACTACAATACCCATATTAATATTGCTTTGCTTTCTTTAAAAATTCTATGATGAACATCACAAACCGTATATTGGTTTGTTTACTTCTCTTCTATTTGAGCCTCTCCTTCCCATTCTCATTTTTTTTCCTTCATCAACTCCTTTTTTACTTGCCTTCAATTCTCATAATTCCAATTCCATGGATTTCAATTCCAATTCCCATGGAATGTTTTTACAAATTATTTATCATTTTCTCTCATCTCAAGAAATCATGAGTTCACTTTAACTGCTCTCGAATCCTGACATCTAAGAAACAGAAGAGAACCCAATTATGAGAACTGGATACTAAATCGACCTATAAAGACAAAGACTATGAACTCACAAATCAACTAAATTAGTTGACCTAAGTTTCTTTTCATCTTGACTCTTTCAAAACCACCTTAAGAATGAGTTATTCAATGCTTGAATGGTCGTTTGGCTTGCTTGAACCATTACTAGAGTGTCATCACCTAAATGAAACACAGATAAATCTCTTAGCCGAGCTCAGGTTAGCATAATTTTAGATTGGCTACTAGGTTAAATTACATTAAAATCATTGATATATTTGGGGTTACTAAGTTAGTGACTTGGTTTTATACCAAGCAATTGTGTTGTATTTTATGCATTAGTTTTTGCTTTTAGGCTGGGTTCGCTTTTTCTACCGAGCTTGAATTTGCGTCCAATGATATTGAGGCTCTTATTAGATTGCCAATTTGTTATGGTATGATAGATCATTCAGAATCAAAATTGTCTTTTCAAAATTAAAATTTTAGCTATTTAAGGTGATTTTTTTGGCATGTTTGTTTTTAAATTTCAGGCACCATTTAGTTGTTTGGTTCTTGTTGATTGTGATTAAAGTGATTGGTTTTTATTTAGAAATAATTCTAGCTTATATTGTCCATGGAAGAAAAACAATAATGAAGCATTAATGTGAATAAAACCTAAATTTCCAAAATGTTTGTGGTTTGTTAGGGGCTCTAAGATTTGCATTGTGAATTTTATGGAATGGAAGTGCTTGATAATAATTTGGCAAAATGAAAATGAACCAATTAGAATTTGTAGGCAAGTTTATGCAATCTCCTCAGATCTTTCTTATAATGGCTGTTGTTACTCATTTTGGCCCCACGTGCTGAAGATGGTGTGTTATCTCTTTTGAACCGAGTGCAGGAGTTTAGCTCATATTTGCTGCAAGATTGACAAAAGCAGAGAAGGAAGAAATGTTTGTCGAACCCTGTTTCAGCTGTTTTCTGCCCTCCTTATTCTCTCCCTTTATTGCCAAAATCATCAGGTTTCTTAGATTGACTAGGAGTCTTCATAATGCTAAATTTGTTTCTTCTTTATCTTGTTTTTAAGGTTGGATAAATCCCTCAGATTTGCACTAAAAAAACTGATTCTTCTGGTGTCGTAATTTTTTGTTCCAACATAAACTCTGATTCTGACTTGATTTCGTACGATGTCTGACCATCCTAGCTATATTCTGTCACTCATGACATGTTGAAGAATTGACCTACACGTTTATTGGATCTTAGGGCTCACTGTTCTTATGGTAGACTCTCAGTCAAATTTGGGATGCTCGACGTTGGCAGTTTCTGAATCAGATCAAGAATCCTTTTAACCAACCAGGTTGCTGCAAGATTCTGCTCTTTAAAACGAATTTATCTCATTTTGGATCCTTCATGAAAGTTGTAGTTCTACAAGTATAAATGAATTGGGTTTTTTGAATAATCTGGTTTCGGTAACAGAAGCTCAAGATACTCCTATGTGAATAACTAATGAGAAAGCATAATATTCTATCGCGAGAAGAATCCTGACCCGAGTTTTACACTAAAAACTTGGTATGTTGAAATTTAATGTTGGGCTATATGTTTACTAGATCAATACATTATAATTATACCTACTTCAAGTTTTAAAAATTTAGGTCACATGCGTGGGATCTCAAATCCATAAATTTGTTACCAATTGACCTACCTAATTTGGCAAGTGTGAGATCTATCTTCAGTACTGAAATCCACTATGTGAATCAAAATCCAAAAAAAAGAAGAAAAAAAAATAGAGAGAGTGATAAAACTAACTACCACACCATCAAATAAAGAGTTCTTACAAGCTTATGCAGGCAGAGTCTTTCATTATCAAATAATAAAACTGAAAACAACACTAGGAGGTTTGTGGAGACAGCTACCAGCTGACATGCTTGTTTGCTTGCGTGTCTGGTTTTTGTAATTACACTTTTATGAGCAGTTAACTACTCATTGTTGGCTTCGAAGGAATTTATAATTTTAGACTTTATTTTGATTTATCTTGCTCCTACATATTTCTCTCTTTGTTGGCTTCGAAGAAAGAGTTGTGCTTGGCCTGTAGCGGGTGCGGTATCATACATCCTCCTAAATAAACTCTTTTTTTTTTTAAAAAAAAAAGCGATTTTAAATGGCCTAAACTGGATGGGTATTGGATTTCAATCTACCATTTTCATTAAGCGTAGTTGGTCAAACATTTGTAATCGGTCGCTGCAAGGAAGACCCGTGATTCGTTAGAAGTCCGAAATATCTTCCTATTGATGCAACGACGGCTTTCAATCTTTGCATTTTCCTCGCTAGCAAAACATAAAGAAGGAGAAGCAAAACCTACAGAAGTATAATTTGTAATTTATATAAATGATTGAAAATTGATCTTACATATTTCGCTACTGAAATTACATTGATTCAAGTATCCATGTTAACATCTATGGCTTGAATAATACACAAAACAGAATCTACAGAAGGGTTCTACCCGAGACATACTCGGTGAAGGCCAACGCAACCAAACCCAACATGGCAAATCTACCGTTCCACATCTCAGCATCAGATGTCATGACGCCATCTGACTTGGATTCCGCGCTGACCCCTTTGAATAGTGGGATCAAAGACGCGACAGAGAGCAGGATACTTGTTCCGACAAACCACGAGACTCCACCGTTAGATATCTGAGAAAAAAGGTCTTGGCCCTTGGACAGTTCCACTGCCATTGCAGCGACAAAGCCTATCATGGCAAGCCTGCCATTGATCCTCTCTGGTGCGGGTCCGCTAAATGCCAACACATCAGCGAATTTTGTGCTGACCTGTTAATCATCATCAAGCGCGCGTTTGCATTAGAAGTGTAAGCATAAATGCAATCAAAAAGTCCATGCTCTACTTAAATTGTTAAAATTAAACATTTCCGAAATAACTCTACCATATAATTAATCCTGTACCTTTGGCTTAGGAGGAGGACTTGGCTCTGCTGACATATTCTGGTCATCCTGCAAATTGAACCAAATGTTAACACAATCCTAAGAACCATCACCTAAACTATATAAAAAGGAAGTCGAGATGGAATCCAAATTACTCACCAGCTCGGCCTTGCACTGCACCCGTTTGCTAGCACTGCCACGTAGTCGTGGCACATACGTAGCAGAAAACAAGTTGCTCACTCGAGACCGGTTTTTCACCAGACTACTGGCTACTGGAGATGCAAGGAAGGTCTGCATGACTGTTGATGTGGCCATCACTTAGAACAATATTGTTTATCACTCGATCTGTGATTTAGAAACTTAATCAATATCTAAACTGTGAAAGCTATTCTAATGCTAGAGGCAACGTTCAGTAAGAGATATCCCTACGAGTGAGTTGAAGCAATTTGCTTTGAAATGATAAATAATTAATGTATCTGACAGTGGTTTGGTAGGCTGTTATATAGCCGATGGGGCAAGAGAGGAGAGGGCATTGTGCTTCCACGTCATCTATATCTAATGAAAAGGCTGATTGGATCACGTGGCTTCGGTTGTCTTCACATGGTCAAGAGTGGGTTACGTGGCCTCCTCACAGTCACTAGTGGATCCCCACCCCATTTAAGAATCTGAGGCCAATGTTGTTCTAGGTTTTTCAGCTGAGCAGCGACCACGGCATAGTAACCGAACTGGACGCAGCCACGATTTTACCGCATTAATTTGACACGTTCACTCACATAACCTGACAAACCAATTTAATAGTAATAAAAAAAACTTATAATGTATCCTTCCATTCGAGTGTTGAAAACTTATTTGGTTATTATATCGAGTGCATCAGAGATTAGTCAACATCAACGTAAATTGATTCAGATACTACTGATTATCAAAACAAAAAATTTATGATACTTATGATTTTTTCTTCTTTTTATATTTGTATTTTATGCTATAAATACTCCATAATTAAAATTTTCAGTTTTATAAAATTTTAAGCAAAAGTAAATGTGTGATTTATATAACAATACAAATATTTTATGTAAAAGTATTTTTTTAAAAAAACAATTATCTTGAGTATCATATAGTTTACTTAATTTTACATTTTGCTTTTATTATTTTAAGAATTACTGAAATTATTCTTGATCAACCAAAAATTTTACATCGATTGAAATGATCAAATTAACCTCTGTGTGTTGTAATCCCTTGAAAATTTGTTGCTTGTTGGGTGCTATTATAACTATGGTAAAAAGATGTCGTAGATCAAGACATGGTCAAAGAAAAGGTAAAGAGGATCCTTCTTGGGAGAGAAACATCGAGAGAAACATCAAGAAACTCATCATGAAGGACACTTAAAGGTAGATCAAAGTTGACTAATAGGTTAGAGGATAAGGGTTTCTAAAACCAAAATTAGAAGAGTGATCATGGGTCCCTAGCCAATACTAAAAACCAAAGGCATGATCATATATAAAATATAACCTCTTGATTAGGAAGAGATCAAATTTAGGAATTTTTGGTTTCGCATTAAAATCCCTGAATTCGCAGGAACTTCACAAGTAAAGGATTTCATAGAACAGATGAATAGGGTAAAATGAATTTTTTAGTATAAAGAGGTTCTCGAATAGATGTGAGGGAAGTTGATTGTGATTAGATTAAAAGGTAGAGTTTCTGCTTAGTGAGAATAGTTAAAAGAGAAACGAGAGAGGCATGAAAAGCTGAGAATAGTGATTTAGAAAAGATGAAAAAGAAACTAAGAGAACACTTCCTTCCATTTGGCTATGCCCAAACCCTATACCACAGGTTTCACATGTTAAAACAAATAGACAACAGGTCATAGTTTTGGTTTAGTTTTTAGGATTTGTTGTTATAGTTGTGGTGAGTTAAGGCATCAAGCTAATGAGAATGCATTAAAACCCAGAAATTTATGTAGGAAAAAAATATATTGATAGAGGAACCTGCAAATAATATGGCTGATCTTATTTAAATTGACTCTGACAACAGTGAAGACACTTTAAATGGGGATAACAGTACTACACTAGTTGTCTGAAAAATCATGTTGTCACCCGATGGTAATTAAGGATAGAATTGGTTGTGTTCTAAAATCTTCCAAATAACATGTACTGTTAACAACAAGATATGCAAACTAATCATTATCGGTGGTAGTTATGAGAATATATAGTGTTAGTTGAAGTGGTAGAAAAATTACTGCTTAACATAGAAAAACTCTTCATCCCTTACAAACTAAAATAGCTGGATGAAAACAACAAGGTAATAATGGACAAAGGCTATTTTATTTTGTTTTCCATAAGCAAGATTATATATTTTAATAATATTTGGTGTGATGTGGTGGATATAGATGTGTTTCATATACTTTTGGACTGACCATAACAATATGAAAGAAATGTCGTGCATGATGGAAGCTGTAATACAAAGACCCTTACTATAACAAGGAAAATATAGTAATGACTGCTAGAAAGTGGAGGCACTTATTGAAGATAAGGGTAAAAATAAGTTGTTTATATATAGATTTATGGAGAACAAGAATTAAAAAAAGAATGTGAAGAAGGTAAAGGTCTATTGTGGAATAAGTTAATTACAATGAGTAGTGGTTTTGTTAATTCAATGGTGGTTTTGGGGAAAAAAGATTCTCTACTTTATCTACGTTGATTACATGACAAAAGTCTAAAAATGGTTGATGACAGTGACATGGTTATGACCAAAACTTGAGGATGAGTTTTTCCTAACCCGAAGAGAAAGATATAGGTAGGTTTGCAAAAATTAAGGGTTCTAAGCAGTTATATAAAGATTTTCCTAAAACAAATTATATGGATGACCTAATATATACTTTCATGGATTGATGGGACAGGTCTCAGTCAAAGAAAAGGTTTGGTCACACCAAACTGAGATAATAGCTTAAAATGATGATTATAGAAAATCTTACCATTGTATTGGATTCAAATTTTATAGGAGATTCTTCATGCTATTTTTCTATAAAAACTACTACATTGCTTACTAGACCATT
>Ga0325411_1006392_pt1 | contig 12929 bp, 10 predicted proteins | sample PopdelMetagenome_13_FD_206181 | JGI IMG/M metagenome (GOLD analysis project Ga0325411, IMG submission 206181) | Populus deltoides microbial communities from Bellville, Georgia, United States - Xylem-PdIQD-R4 | ecosystem: Host-associated > Plants > Phyllosphere > Stem > Wood/Secondary xylem... | reverse complement strand
GGAGTTCTCCTGACAGCTTATGCTCCTTTGAGGAAGCAACAGAGTTATGGAGAATGAAGCCCTACTGAAAGGGATTGCAACTGCTAAGGAAATTGCGTGGTTCAGGCACTCTCTTTTCTTAATATTTACTAGTTATTCTACCTGTAAAATTGGATGAATATATACAAAATACAAGAACAAGACTGAATTGATTGGGTTTAAAAACAACTGTGCCTTGGGCGGGCCTATGAGGAAGGGGTGTGTGTGTGTGATGGTGAAAAGTTTCAACAAAGGAAGGATATGAAGAATAACCTTGGAGAGATTCAACTGGACATTTAGCAAGGAAGAATCTTTATTTCGGTGATGATTGTCAATTGGGTCTTGTTTGGAAGCTCAAGTAGAAGAGAATCAAAGCAAGCTAACTAGAACCGCCATCTAAGTCATCAAAAATCTTTTTTTTTTACCAAGTCAAATACTCTGAATCCTGAATTTTACAAAGCCCTATTTTACAACTATGTGCAAAAATACAAACTGGTATGAATTGAAGTCTCCTTGTAACCCCCCCGCCTCCACTTAAACAAGCATCCAGGTAGTGTAAAAGTGGAATATGCAGTTGAGATTTCAATCGCAGGGCCATTCATCTGGCAGAAAACTAGAAAGATCAAGAACTGATAACACCAGACGCTCATGATCATCCAAGCTTTCTTGATTTACTTCTACTGACGATTTTCAGTTGGAGATGTTACAACTTGAGTAATTACATGTATTCAGTGTTACGGCATCCCTTTGGACCACCATATATCGCACCAACAAACAAGAAAAAAAACTGAAAGACGAGGTACTTTCATAGTTCATCAAATTCTGTTGAGGTATATTTACAGTTCCTGGAAAATGGTACAAAACTACTGTAACATTTGAATTGAGGACACCACAATTGTAGCTTCCAGTGCGTGCTTCATCTAAAATCACAAGCAGCGAGGGAGCCTTCACTATTACAAATCTTATGGATACAACTGGAACTACACATCATATACAGGCAACCGCTCTTCAATGGGGACGCGGCAGATTGGACATTTTTTACACTTCTCGCAGCAAGTGCTGAAGGCAAATTGAAGAAGATAATAACAAAAGGAATCAACACATTTAAACAGACAATTTCTACTTAATGTGAACACGGGAAAGTTACGGGGAAAGCAGATTTTATTTTTTATTTTTAACAAGCAATGCTTCTTTTACTTGTACATGACATGAACAATCATTATGAAGGCAATGGGGTTAAGCGACAAGCTAGCTTTGTTCCTTGCGGCTAAGTTCCATCATCAATGAAAAGCTTCTCTCACCAATAATCTTAATTCTTTTTTATTTTTCATTCAAAGGTGTGTACTGTTCACAGCATCAACAAATAACAATAAAAGAAAAGTGGATCCACATACCTGCAAAGGGCATGATGCCTGCATGGAAGCAGGACCACATTAATTTGTCCTTCGAAACATATTCTACATAGGATTTTGTCCTGATAGATACATCGAATCAGCACAGTGAGAACCAAAATAAACATTGAAAACATGACTGGTATCACAAAGATTAAAAAGAACATAAAAGACAACAAGGTTGTTCCCAGAAACTATTACATTTTGAAGCCTTTCATACTCCTCCTGGCTAAATTTTGTAATTTCTGTCTGCTCAATGAGCAAAGCATGTAATCTCCGAATCTGATATGAAAGAATTGAAGAGTTAAAGTTGTATTTTTTTATTAAGAAAAGGCATAGTTCAGCAAAATAACTGTCTGGATTGATACAAATAAATCTAAAACTTGAGCCTTACTGAAAGGGCAAAACAATTGTTTGTACCTCATCAACAAGTTCAGTTTTGGGCTTCTTCTTCACAATTTCTGCTGAAAAAGTGTTGTAGCTGAGTAATAAGAGCAGAAGGAAATATTAGAAAAGATATAACTTAGCATAACTTCTGTGATCTAAAAAGAAATTATGCACAGTATGTACACTGCTCTAAATTATTCATCAACTGGAAGCACAAATTATGTTAAGGAACTTTATGGCAAGGCAGCTTCTCTAGCGAGCAAAGGCACTGCCTTCATTTCGGATGCCAGTCAAGAGTGGCCAACACTTAGTTAGGTGTGACCTGAATAGTGGTCACTCACGGCTGACATTGGGTCGAGTCCATGCCAATTTTCCATAGACAGCGCTTGAGACTGAGTTTCAGTTGACAACTGGTTGAATTTGATTGAATAGGAAGAGTGCCTTCGAAACTTTTGCAAAGGGCATTGTAGAATTTGCCAGCATGGCCAATGCACTCATGGTTTCAAGTCAGAGGTGCAGATGCAGTTGCACAGGTGTTACATAATGGTCACAAACAACGCATGGTTGCAGGGCTTGGGAAGTTGGGGAGTGACAATACCTGTGGTGATGGTTGGGTCTGGAAGGGATGGCCCTCCCAGAGCCACCCGACCCAAGATAAGTATTATTCACCACCAAGCGCACCCACACTTTGCTCATTTCATTGCAGCCATGAATTGTTAACATATTTTAGCAAATTGTCTTTTAATGTACACATTTTAATTGGTTTCACAAGAAATGACAGTTGAAATACTCTAAATGAATAGATGCCTTATTAGAATCAATATTTTTATGTGTCTTATCTCATCAAGTGATGTGCATTTCAGCAATCTAGCATAATCGTGCATAGAAGAAGAGATTGTAGCAATATTTTGTTAAAAAAAAAAAAGATTTTAACATTTTCAAGTGTAATGGTGTGATTCCAGAATCATGGCCCCATTAAACCATATGATGGAATGGAACCTTCCAATTCTGTTGCGCAACAGATGAAAGCATTCTTATTGTCATAGCACAATACAGAACACTGCCACCAAAATTTGATTGGTAGGACCAACATATCCCTTGACCAACCAATGGAAATTTTGAAGCCTTGAAAGCCAGAAGAGTGGAAGATCCGTATGATTAGGGGTTAAAGCAACTATCTCCAGACACTGAAGCAATTAAAGTATATAACTGCCCAGCTCAGCAAAACCCTAAAGTTAAAACGCTATCAGTTTCTTTGACATTTAACTCGTCCGCAACAAGAAAATGTATGCATTAAATGTTTCTGTAATCCTCATGGCTGTGCTGTTCATAATAACACAATTGCAAATGAAATTTCTCCCCATTCTTTTTGCATATTTCAGCACCATATATTCCAGTATCTCGAGATGTGTGTGCATGTCCAACTATGTTTGAGTGATACAAAGTGTATCTGTGTATATGATGCAACTCTGAATATGTTAAATGGAGTTTTAATAAATTTATCTCGAGACATAGAGGTAAAAGGAAGGTGAAGGCAATACTGGAAATACATATCCTTGGAACCTTCAGAGAATATTATGCCTCTGGACAGAGGAAATGAAACTAAAAAATCCAACAGAAAGGCATCGAATTTTTTAGCATAGAGAACATACCCTGAACCTCCAGCACAATAAAGTCTAGCCCGCTCTTCACTACTACCCTCATCAATTGACCACCACCCCAGTAACCTGTCAACAGGACCCAACCATAAGAAATAATTACCGCTTCATAGTCCTAGCATTTCATTGCAGGTGGTTACTGGTTTAGCAGGGTCGTTCAAATTTTATATTTACCAAGAAAAACCTTTACCTGGATCCACGGTACAAAAATTCAAAATAATCACAAGCTTTTGAAGTGACAGCAAAGTATCTACCAGAACCAGCTCCAATACTTAGTAAAAGGACAATCTTCTCCACCAATCTATATGCAGCAAACAAAACCCCAGCTCCTTGAATCAACAAAAGCGGAGCAAAAAGAATCAGAAATGGAATATGTTCAGCACCAGGTGGAGTTCCCTGAAATTGATGGGAATAAAAAGGAAAGGTAAATTTTACTATGAACCTAACTTGGGAAAATTTGAAAACAATCATCGCAAGGAATTGCCAACACCTATGATACCTCCAAGCGCATGAAAAGCATGATCTGGAAACCAATGAAAGGAATTTTCATAAAGTGTCCACCGATCTCCTGAGGGTTGCATATTCCACTGCTCTGGTGGTCATCTTCATCTGATACCATCAAGCCTCTATTCCAGTCAACATATCTACTTGTTGATGATGAACTGGGTCCTCCATTACAGGAATGCCTATGAATTACTGGATTATACCACTTTGTGCAAACTAGAAAGGCAAAGCACTCTGCAATTCTGTCAGGGGAGTAATTTGATTATTTCAGCATGCACTGACATGAAAAATCAAAACCAACTTAAGTTTCTGTTAACAGAAAGGGATGATACCCATAATTTATAAACAAGTCCCACCAACCAAGAACTACCAAATCACCTGCAAGTAGCACCCGTAATTAGAGAAAAATAAAAGACAACACAGCATGATAGTTGTTAAATGCTACTGACCAAGGATATATTTGCCATATGGTGAATAGGCACCTAAATACACGCTGCCTTTTCTCTCTCTAAGAAAATTGATTCTTGAAATGGTTGAAATGGAGGAAATGGGAACAAAACAGTGAGACCAATTCCAAGTCCATAATTAAAAATGTCCTGGGTTTCACACCCACATCCAGGCCATGTCGTGTAGTGTTAGAAAAGGGTGTCTTGAGCTAATAGTGAATAGTCTAAAAAACACAGTTTGGAAAGATTACAGAAAACTAGTTTGAAAGGTGTTGATTTTTCCTGTCACTCAGCACAGAAAATAATTTTTTGATGGACAATAAACAACTCACCACATAACTTGAGAAGAGTGAATATGGTTGCAGCAATGAAGAAGACCATAGATATTGCAACCCAGAAGTGCTAGAAGCCAAAAGATAACAAATATGTCATCAGACATTCAGAGGGAAAATCAGAAACTGAAAATTCCCAAACACAAGCACAATAAATATTCAAAAGCAAAAAAACTTCATCATATCTACCACAATATTTGACTAGGGAACCATTCAATAACATCTACTTTATTTGAGCATTTGAGGAAACAAAAGATATTAGGTACTTTGGCCCCTTGTCTGTTTAAATCAAATTAAGATTCTGCTTGTTGCACCTTTAATAACTAGAACCTGAACAAGAATGTCATTTATTGCACCTTTACAGTCATCATTTTCTTAAAACAGCAAACTGTATACGCCCTAACTGGATAAGCAGCTGCCCAGCAATGGCTAATCAATCACCATTATATGCTACATAGATCCTAAAATTATTTGTAAATTCAAAAAGAACTCTAAACTTACAGGAAGAGTCTCCCATATTGCTTCATCGCTCATGCTTTCTTCATCTCCAGGCATTAAAGCTCTACACATCCTAGAATAGAAAATTATAGAAAAAGAAATACATCAAAAAATTGCTTGCCAAGGAATACTTGTGTGTGTGCATGGACACACTAAAACTACAACTTGAAGCAACGTTATAATTTGATCCTAGAACCAACCCCTCCCATGTACCACAAAAGCTAGAATGTCTAAAACCTACCCATCATGCTCCAATTAAACATGGATTTGCAATCTGATTTTTCATGAAATAGTATTTTGGATAACCAAAATCCAGCAACATCAAAGTCCTTTTACTGGTTTTGAAGCAGGGGCGGAGTTGGGATTGAAAGATGTGGGGGGGCAAAGAAAAAGTTTCCAAGAAATGCGGGGGGTAAAATCTAAAAAGAAGAGGATAAATTTAAGCTAATAAAATTAAAAAGCATTAAAATGAATATTTTGAAAATTTTAAAGGGGGCAGTTGCCCCCTTGTCCTCTATGTAACTCTGCCCCTGTTTTGAAGCATTCATAACTAACTGGATCAAGGAAGAATTTTTGGCCCAAAAGTTCAGAGCACAAAATTTATAGTTCTAACCCAAAAGGGAAAGAAAAAAAATAGAAGAAGAGGGTGAGATAGTTGCTTGTCATTGCTTAATTTCCTTTAGCATGTTCATATAAATGTCTTGAAACTTGATTTCTACACGAACATGAAGTGAAAACAAGTCTTCTCATCAAAGCTTAACAGCGAAGCCAGCTAGTAGCACTGCACATACGCATTCTTTTATACACATTAGCGTGCATTCACCTTCTCCTACCGTAGGGAATCCATAGTAAGATCAAGCAACAGACTGTCCTGCTGCATCCAATCACACAAATAAATACATGTGTACACCAAATGAGACAAAGCCCAAAAACCAAACACCAACTACCTGCCCTGTGAATGCTAGCTTACCCCCTCTAAGTGCATGCCACCTATGACTATTGCCATCATCCCATATTCAGGCAAGGTGGCATATTCCTAAGCCAGTATTGCAAACTAAATGTGACAATGAACCACATCTCAAAATATTCTGCATGTGAAAGGCAAGCAGAAAGGGAAGCAATGGAAGATGTGCGTTTGGGATATTCCTAGGTTGCTGAAGGAAAGACTTCTTAAAAATCATTTACTCTGCATTTGAACTAGCAATTAATCACAGAATTTGTACTTTCAATGATTTGTGCCATAGATATGTCCATAATAGACCTTGCAAGACTGGTGGAGCCAAAATTACAGAATACTAACATTTTTATGCATTAGCAGAATGATCCAAATAAGTACTCAGGTAAAAAAAACAGAGAAAGTAGAGACTGAAAGATAGATTACCTGATGTTATCAATCAAAATTGCTGTTTCAAATGCTAACAATGGAAGAAAGACAATCTTCAAATTTACAACTGCAATACATTCAGAACACAAATCAAAATAATTAACCAGGTCCGGGCACTTTGAAGAAGTATTCTAACCCATGAACGCTGATAAACCTAAACCGAGGTTCATCAGATGCATAATGCAAATAAAAGATTGATGCAACAACATATCTGAATAAATGCTGGAAATCTAATAGTGTCAAAGATGATTATGTGATTAAGAATGCTTCCTTTTTACCATAAATGCTCTCGAGATGTATACAGAGTAGAATTTCAAAAGCAACAAGCAATGGCGTCGCCATGACAGCATGACATGGTGCCCACTGTCCATGAGAAAGAAGATTTTAGCACTTTTAACTACTGGTTGGTAAATCATTTTCGAATTCCCCTGGGGAATCCTGTAACAAATTGTCACACAATAAATATAGCTCAAGTAAGTTAAAAATATCCCATACATGGCGATCATGGGGCATTGACGGAGCAGGTAAGGAAAACCGACCACGTGCAACAACTGCATGAAATAGCCACAGAGGTGCAAATACAATCCTGCACAATATAATAAAATCCCAAGACTACTGAATAGCTTATAAGGAAAAGAAAATAAATCATTACAAGGTCAGATGCAGGGTATAACTACTAAATCCATGCACTTGAACATGGATGTCATCCAAATTCCATCTGGTTACAACTGAAAATATTTTATGGGAGATATTACATTTTCTTGTCCTCGGTGCTGTTACAATACATGCTTGAGCGTATAAATTAGTTAAAGAAAAAAATAGAGACGAAAACACAAGAACGTACTTGCATTTAAAGAATCAAAATATATAGATCTCAAGAAGTTGTAAATAATAGAATACTTGGCAATATAACTTAAGAATGAAATTGAACATTGCAGCTCACACTTTTTAAGCACATGTAGGACCATCTTATAGGTAGTGTTTGGTATTTGTTCCTAGATAAAAACCAACAACAAAAAAGAAAAGAAAAGAAAGGAAAGGAAAAGGAATATAGGACTAAGGCGGAGTTGTGTTTGGTAATCATGTACAAGATAGAGTAAGCGCCTTTGTATCATATTTGGTTGATGGTGTACAAGACAATATAAAATGCAAAAAAAAAAAAAAAAAAAAAATTTTAACCTTATATTATTTTTTCTTTATATAATACATTTGAAACACTAGATATTTATTTACATTTCATTATCATGCATCATTTACTTATTTAATAATTTATTAATAGTAATATTCTTTTCATTTCACATCATGCTAAAAATAAATTATTAATTTTATAATTTTTTATTTAAATTTTGAAAAAAATATTAAATCAATAAATTATTTATTTATTAATTATTTTTACTTTTAATGTAGTATAAAAAAAATCATTTATCTGGTAAATGTCTAATAAATTGTAATTTACTTTGGTTAATGTTAATTTATTTTTTTATTGGTATGTGTTAGGAATTATTTATAATCTATTTTAGATAGTTAATTTTATTCAATTTTCATTTGATTGAATGATAAATAAAGTTGTATAATAAAAATAAAGTTTTATTTGAACATGACATTGGCTGGAATTGTGACCGGATTCCATCCTATCAAAATTCTCTCTCCTTACTTTCTATTCTCTCTCTCTCTTCTTAATATTTTTCTTTTTTTTATGATTTTTTCTTTTTTTTTCAAATTCAATGGTGGGAATTAAATGTTGCAAAATTAACGGTCCAGATCTTGAGTTGGGGATAGAGATGAGAATTTTCAAATGTTTTCAAGGATACTTATAGGGAAAAAATATTACTTCTATCCTTCTTTAGGGACAAAAATCGGCTCAATTTCTATTTCTATTTCGAAGACGAAGATGAAAATGAGGTTTTGTTCCATCTCTACTACCAAATAGGTTTTTATTCTAGTTGTCTCCGTCCCTTCTGTTATGTTAAAATAACCAAAGGCTTTCATAGGTTCCAGAACTGGAAACCACAGTCGTGTTTCAAATTAAAAAACATTAGCAGAAGCACCATATAGCCTGTTAGGTTTCACATGGAAAATTGAAGTTTAAATTCTAAAGGAGAAACCACTATTATGGTTCTCAAGGTCAAGGTGATTATAGCTAGCGAGTAGCATTGCCTGGCGTTAATTTCATTTTTTCACTAAATTGAACAAAATACTGTTTATCCATAAATGGCAATAGCTAAATTGTTGCCACATGAATCTAGTTTACAAGCACAACATAATCCAGTAATCCACACCGCACCAAGCACATACATATAAGGCAAAAATTATGCAAGCAACTGAAAACTAATTGTGAAGGCAGGACTTCATCAACATTACAAGATGTACCATTCAATGCATGTATTCGTTTGAGCAGACAATAAAACGGACAAAAACCCAAAGATTTTCACAAAGTATTAATCTCAATCAAGCACTCTAAAAAGCCCCCTTTACACAGTGATTAAACCCGAGATGTTAAAAGAACCACAAATTCACAAAATAGGTCATCAAGAATTCCCATAAAACACTAAATTTTAGAGATTTCTCAAGATATTCACTTTCTCAGCAGCCAAACACAGAGAGAGAAAAAATATTAAAAAAAAAAGGGTTACTAAAGAGGAAAAAAAAAACTGACCACCAATAGTAAGAAACAGCACGGTCTAGCTTGAAAGAAAGCAAAAGCGTGAATGAGAAAAGCAAGGCATGAGCCATAAGGCCCTGTGATGACTTGGCGACTCTCCTCCAGCTCATCACCACTCTTCTTTGAACCAGCAGAGAAGGAATTTATAAGGCAAGTTCCAATTTCCGGAGAATTGACTCCCTTTCTATTTCGGATTTAGCTTGCTTGTGTTTTCGGAAGAGGAAACTGTGAGCGAGAGAAAAGAATTCGGAAATTGCAGAGTGAATGAATCATGAATGGCATCGAAACAGAGACATTTTTGTCGTCATGGCTTCACTTTCACGGCAAAACAAAGTGAAAGAGACATCTTTTATATTGACGGAAATAGACATGGTTTTTTGGTTTAATTACAGGACTGTTGTCCGGATTCGTGGGAGAATGGTCGGGGTGGTTTGGTAACGAGTGATGAGAGAAAAGGGTAAAGAAGACAAAGTCGTTGGTTGCATTGAAAATAACCATTGCACTCAAAAAGTTTCTGAAGTGCATTGGCAAATGGATAATTTCCCGTTTCATCTTCCGTTCGTACCAAGATAATGAATATATATATATATATATATATATATATATATTATGTCAAGTTGCAAGTTTAGCACTAGGAGGCACACAAGCTAGTCGGTGATGGGAAGGGATTATCAATTTGATGATTATTAATGGAAAGGGAATCATTGTATGGAGTAAGGTGTAGGTGAAAAGGTGGAAGGCACCATCAGAAGTGCTTGATTGAGCGATGATGTGACAGATGAACATCTTTGATTGCTTTCAACTCCATAATGATTGCTGGATCGGTTAATGACTTTGCTTTCCATCCTATCATTTTGAATTTGATTCAAGCAGTTCACGGCAATTTCTTGAGTATTTTGACAGGACATTTCCTTATTCTTGGTGCGTTTGTGCACGGAATAATAAGGTTGTTTTTTTAAAAAAATTATTTTTTATTTTTAAAAAGTATTTTTCATATTAACACATCAAAATAATTTAAAAATACTAAAAAATATATTAATTTAAAATAAAAATAAAAATAATTTTTTTTTTCTAAAATACTTTTTAAATGTAAAAACAAAATCGAAAAAAATTTAAAATTAAACCACTCAATAAATAGATTTTATCAAATTCTATCAATCCTATCCACCTCAATTGAATAAATTATGAAATGTAATAAATAAATAAAAATGATATTATTTTAATTTTTATTAAAAAAATAAAAACAATGTTAATTTAATGATTCAATAACTTTGTTATTTTATGGGTCGGATCCCAAACCAACAACCATATATATAAACTAGTCATGACCATTAAAAAAATCAGGAAAATCTTAAATTTCACTCTCCAGCTCAAAGATCGTAATTTCATTTTTTCTAGTCAATAATTCACTGCCATTAATGAATATTCAATAATGAAAACCAATAAACATGGCAGGTAGATTACTTTCAGTGCTTCGTTTGCAGAGTTTTGGTAAGGAAATTAATTTTGCCTGACAGTTTAATTATAGCAGCGTTGAACAAATTCCTACGCCGCCGGCTCTCAATTGCAATCCAACAATGTCCGGTTCGAGAGTTTCTGTGTAGCTATAAAATTTCATCTTGAATTTAATATTAGCCTCCGTTTTCTTGCAGGTTTGTTTTTCCGAGAACATATCCAACATGAAGGTTATACACCTAACATTTAAGGTTCTAAATGGATCAATCAAAGATGGTTGAAACTATTGGTTTAATGTTTTGAAAGGTAAAAACAAGAGTAAAGTGTGATGCTATATTTGGTAAAAAAAAAAATTTCAAAAATATTAGTGTTTATATATTCCTGATTTAACCGGCTAGGTTCATGATCAATTGTAATTCAAAATTCTTTTATCGAAATATTTTAATTTATACTTAATTTTTATCGTATAGAATATGAATGATGAGATTTAAACTTGTAATTATTTGATTAATAATATTTTGATACCATGTGATAAAAAAAAATTTAATCCAAAAATTTAAACTCTTAAATAAAATCCTAAATTATAATTTATATTATTATCTAATAATTTCATATCCAATTAAGCTCTTTGAGAGACAATAAAATTGTTTTCAAAATCTCTATAATTCTTCTTGAAAACTTAAGGTAAAATTGGCATTGGCTTGAGTTGTTTCATGGATTTATTTTTTTATTTTTTTACATGGAAGCTCTTTATTATAATTATATAAAGAGAGTATTTAAAAATGTGATAACAATTATTTTTTAAAGTATATTTTATTTGAAAATATATTAAAATAATATTTTTTATTTTTTAAAAATTATTTTTAATATCAAAATAACAAAAATAATCTAATAACATAATTTTTTTTTTTCAAATTTTACCCAATAACATCCGGAATGAAATACCAAAAAGGATCTACCCAGCAATCGCAAGATAATGGCCTGTCGGGCACGTCTCATCAGAAATCTACCTGACCTTCGGCAACGGGAAAAGAATAACGATATTGAATTCAACGGCGCCAAAAGCATGGGCAAATCCTGGCACGCCACCGCCTATAAATTCAAATCCCGGCATCCTCTCCCGTCGTTTCTTTTTTAAAAGTACAGCACTTACAAGGATGTTATTACCACCGCATACCACGATGCTTAACTTGAAAGCTGGTTTGGCTTAAAGTTGAAATGCAGCGTCTTAGATGCATCCATGGGAGTTTCTTTCGCCGCGGACTCTATAAGATTCTCACTGTTAGGAGATCCGAAGGCCAAAGGGAAAAAAGAAAAGATCACACACAAACACGAGCTTTTAAATGATTTTACCAAGTCTGTAATCTTCACCGTTACGTTGTGTTGGATTTGAAGTTAAAATTTGAAGGTTTAATAACTGCTAATGCATTAAAATGCAAGAAAAAAAATGAAATGTTAAGGATATTTGCTTGGTGTGGAAAAATTAAGTTTAATGATGAGATACAATAAATTTTAAAACAAAAATAAAATTTAATAAAGATGAAAGAAAAAATAATAGATAATCATATAACAATGGGACCTAATATTATTTTTAGGAAAAAAAGGGAAATGAGCCAAGATATTAAAAGAAATATTCCAAACAATATTTTGCCATTTTTATATCTTGTTAACCTACCCCTGATTAGGTTAACATCTCAATCTCGTCAGAATAATACAAAATATTAAACATAAAGAGCTAGAATTTGAATAGCGGTTGTTTTTTTAAATATTTTTTTTAAAAAAATTAACATCAACATATTAAAATAATAAAAATAAATTAAATTCAAGCAAAAATAATAATTTTAAAATTCTGAAAACATCATTTCTACCGTAAAAACAAACATCAAAATATTCTTAAAGCAGATAAAGTTTGAACTTGGAGAATACAAAACATACTAAACAGTCAATATTAGCTTAACCATATATACACGTGACTTGGATAATAACCATGAAAATTTGGAACTTCTCAGATGAAGAAAAACATCAGTACTTCTTCATCACTTATTTTACACTCGTCTTGTTTATATATATATATATATATATATATATATATAACCTCATACACGTACAATGACATCGACATAGTTACCTGACCTTCGGCAACTAGCCTCTTCCTTCTTTCATATCCTTGGCCACAACTATAGCGATATACTCC
>Ga0325411_1006388_pt1 | contig 12933 bp, 12 predicted proteins | sample PopdelMetagenome_13_FD_206181 | JGI IMG/M metagenome (GOLD analysis project Ga0325411, IMG submission 206181) | Populus deltoides microbial communities from Bellville, Georgia, United States - Xylem-PdIQD-R4 | ecosystem: Host-associated > Plants > Phyllosphere > Stem > Wood/Secondary xylem... | reverse complement strand
AGGATAAAAGAAGGAGAAGAAAATCTGCAGGGGAAGAGGGACCGGCTATCGCGGTGGCTATTCTTCCACTAGTGTGGATTTGAGTTCGCAGGGAGGCTGCACCGCCATTTGTTGGTGGAGGAGAAAGGTGTCTGCGGGGTCTTCAGGGGCTGAAGACACGGTGGAGAGAGAAGGAAGAAGGAACGTCTTGCAGAGGAGAGAAAGACGTTCACGGTGGCTTATTACAGAGGCAGTGGTGGCTAGCCAGTGGTCTTGGCAAAGCTTGGTGGTGCTGGTTGCTCAAGGCAGAGCTAGAGAAAGAAATGGTGACGGTGCTGGTTTCATGTGGCGGAGGAAGAAAGAAGAAGAAACAGAAGAAGAAAATCTGTAGCGGGGAGAGGGAGGAAGGCTGGTTTTTTGGCTTATTTGGACCCAATTGTCTCCTCCCTCAGGCCATGAAATCCACCTTTATTTATAGGCGATGGAAGAGGGTAATCTCGTATGAACCGGGGTAAAATTTAAGCCCTTGATTCAGATGGGAAGGATCCCAACCGTTGGCTCAAAGTAGGCATGGTGCACTGTCAAATTGTCAAATCTGCAGCTGCAGGCTGCCTGAGTTGGCCTCTTTGGGGTGGTGCCACGTCCGTTTATTTGCTAGTGAGCCGGTGAAGACCATACCAGGACGTAGAGGGATGTCTGGTGATCAGTTTTGTGCAAGTTTTGGCAAATTTGGTGGATGTTAAGTACATTAAATGCATCTACAAAGTAGGTAACCTCAGCTGTTATTTCAGAGATTTAAAGAAGAAGATGAACAGTACCAAAGTTCTGATTTTGACCAAAGTTCATTTCAATCCTCCCTTTTTAAATTTGATTTAATTGCACCTATAATTGACCCTAAAACTTCAATTTTCTTACGATTTTGCCCCTGATTTTGTCAAGTAAACCCCCATAGTTGGCCGCTTGTTGCAGAATGGTCCTTGGCTGTGAATTTTGTCAATTTAACCCCTAATTGACCCAAAAACATTAATTTTCTTGCAATTTGACCCTTAATTTCAATCAATTAACTTGGTAAAAATTAAATTTGGTCTCTTAAAATTCCAATCTTCTCAATTAAGCCCAAACTAGGCCCCAAACTTAATTTTTCACCAATTAAGCCCCAAATAAAATTAATTTGACTCATTTAAAGTATAGTTACGTCCTTGCACTTAATTAAATCCTTCAATTGGACCCAAATTAATTCTTAAACATAATTAAAATTCAATTTGGCCCATGATTAAATCAAATTGGCCTATTAAAAATTTAATTATGTCATTGGACTTAATTTTTATGCAAAATCATTTAATTTGACCTTGAATTTGCATTTTTTTCTCCTTTTTTGGGCATAATGGGGTACAATTAAGCCTTGAATTTCCTTCAAAAATTACAGCTTGATTGTTTCCTATTTTTGTAGTCCTCCTTGATCTGCTTTCTCCATATTGCCAGCCTTTATTTTATTTTTTTGATTTTTATTTTGAAAAAAATGTGATTTTTTTGGGGAAGAACCCATAATTGGGTTATGGCACATGCGACCAAGTCTAAAAAAATCATATTTTATTTTCATACAATAAAGAAAACTTCAAAAAATATATATGTTTTGGCATGCATTTTGGCTTTAATAACCACTTTATTAAAGTCACGAGAACTTGGCCAATATTTCAAAACAATCCAAAAAATTATTTTGTTTTCGTTTAATATCAGGAATTATGAATTTATACGTAAAACGTATTCTCGATATTAAAAAGGTAGTTCTTTTGTTGATGTTAGGATGATTAGGTTTTACCAGATAAGATAAGAACCTCCTTATTGAGGAGGGCTTTTCTTGAACCATAGACAGACCAGCAATTAGAAATACAATGAAACCTTAACATTTATCAGACAATAAAATAATGCAGCTTACCTTAGGTAGGGCGTATTTGGGGTGCAAATAATTCTATTGCAAATTCATTCCCGACGCACCTATCAGTCTTCTCCAACTTCACCAATGGATTCCTCTGTTGTTGCTACAACTGGCATCAATGTCAACTCGACCTCCCCTACCTCCTCCTCCCTTGTGGCCCTTGCTTCGGCTAGTGTGCCTGTCTCTGCACACAATATAACTCTAACTGCTTCATCGGTTTCTACTGCACCACCACCCATTATTCCTCTTTCCAACACACAACAAGTCATCAATCTCAAGATGACCAACACCAATTATTTATTTTGGTGCATGCAGATGAAGCCATATCTGATTGGTCAATGTGTTTTTTCTTTTGTCGATGTCTTGACGATATGTTCTTCTTTGAATAGTGATGTTTCTACCACCTCACATGTCTTAAGTTTTGGTTTTTCACAAGCTTTTTGACATGGAAATAGCAAGACTAACTCATCATTAACACTCTCCTCTCTTCTCTATCCATAGATGTCCTCTACCTTGTGGTGGATTATCCAACCTCTGCCAGTGTACAGAGCACGTTAGAACGTGCCCTTGTGTCTCCTTTGAACTCTTGAATCATGTAATTGCATGACTGCCTTTAAGACCTTCATCAAAGTGATGATACCGTCACCACCTATCTTTAGAAGGCTAAGGGGTTATTTGATGAACTCGTTGTAGTATGCTGCCCCATCTTTCTCACGGATTTCAATCGATACATGTTCTGGGGCCTTCGCGGTGAATTTCATGATTTAGTTACAAGTTTATCAATGAAATCTGATCCTTTGCCATATTGTGAGCTTCATAGTCACTTATCTACTCATGAATTTTTACATAGGAGCTCCATTCACCCTCTTCCCACAGCTGATCGTTGCTGCCAACACTTGTGCAACCCCCCTCTGTCTTCACTACTCAACGTGCTTCTTTTGTGTTTAATGATAACAAGTCTTCTTCATAATGGGATAGGGGAAAACATAATGGGTGGAGGAATATATGCCCTTCCTGAAATCACTATTGTGGTTAGAATTTCAGAGGTAACAACAGTGGTTTCTAGTAGCCACAACGTGGAAATTGATAGCAAAATCGACTTTATTAGCAGCAGAACAAAACAAGTAATGTTGGTTAGTGGCAATGACAGATTAAGTGTCAGCTTTGTAACATATTTGGGCACTCCGCACAGCAATGCTCCCAACTTGTGCACCATGGTAATCAAGCCTCGACTAACCACTCATTTAGTGACATTTCAATAGCAAATTTTGTCACTTGGTTTCCTGACACTGACACGAATCAGCATGTTAATCTAAATATTGTTGGTATGACACATGCAAAAACCTATCCTGATAATGATCAATTGCATGTTCGTGATGGTAAGGGACTTGTCATTATCTAATACAACCCATAATATCTTATGTACCCCTAAATGAATTTTAAGTTATCTAATGTCTTGCATGTTACAAAAATTAAAAGAAGACTTGTCTATTCAACAATTCTGCCATGAAAACTGTGTTTTTTTTTTAATTTCACTCTTCTATTTTCTATGTTAAGGATCTCATAACCAAGGAAGTTTTGCTTTTTGGTCAGAGTAAAGATGACCTTTACATCCTTTTGGAGTCTTTTGCCATGTTTATGCCCTAAGCTTTTTTGCTGCTAGTTTATCCACTTGCGCTGATGTTTGGCATTGTCAACTTGGTCACCCAAGCTCCCGGGTTCTGAGTTTCTTAGCATCAAACAAAAAGGTCACTTTTACGTCTCGTCCTTTAAATTTTCAGTGTCCACCATATTGATGTTTGGGGCCCTGCCCCTTTTTGATCTTCTAATGATTTCTATTATTTTATGATCTTTATAGATGCACACACAAAATTTATTTGGTGTTATCCTCTTAGTGTAAATCTGATGTGTTTCATCAATTTCAAGTCTTGGTTGTACGACAGTTCTCTCACAAAATAAAATCGGTTCAAACTGACTGGGGTGGTGAATATTGTAAATTAAATTCCTTCTTCAAAACTATTGGTATTCATCATCACATAAAATGTCCATATACACAAGAACAAAATGGTACTGTTAAGCGTCGTCACCGTCATATTGTTGAAATTGGTCTCACACTACTTTGTCACTGTAAGGCACCTCTAAAATTATGGAATTGTGCATTTAAAATATATGTTTATCTTATTAATTGTATGCTAACATCGGTCTTACAAAACAAATCTCCATTTCAATGTTCTTTTCATCAGCCACCTGATTATAGTTTCCAACGTACTAACCCACCGCCGACCCCTATCTCACACCTTCCGTCCTTAATATACTTTCCATCGCAACACCCATCCGACACACAAACCTCCCCACACAACCCTCGGTCCCCTTATCACCAATTGTAACTATCATAACCCAATTTTGGACAACATAAATGAAAAAAAATGAAATGAATGAAAATTTGAGGTTTTGACTCAAAACAACACAAATTGAAAGATTTGAGAGGTTAATCATGTTGGACTCATGACTTTGGATGTTAGTTTTGAAAGAAATTGAAAGAATTAACTGGTATGGGGTTCCAATTAAACTTTGAGTAGGTTTAATTAATGATATCAAGAATTTGATTGAAGAATGGATAAGTTTGAGGACTTAATTAGGCTTAGAATTAGTTAATTAATGAAATCAGGTGCATAATTGAATAAATATTAAATTTTTGAGTTAATTAAGGACAAAATTACAAGTGATTAAGGTCCAATGATCATTTTGTAAAAGGGGCTGAAATTCTGTCCAGAGGCTCAATTAAAAATGTTGAAACTTGGAGGACCAAATTAAGAGATTGCCATTTCCAGTCCAAAACAACACCGTTCTTCATTACTGTTCACTGTCTTCTTCCTTCGAAAAACAGAGGAAGCTCGCTGCAAAAATGAAACACCGGTCACCAAACACACGGCAACACCCACAACTTCTATCACTAGCTCATCAGCTCACCCCCATGTCCATCGCCGCCATGACATGCCAACAACGTGAAGAAAACCACCACAAACAGCCCAACAATGGCAGGACTGTTGGCATCCTAATCCCATCCAAACACAGAGCAGCAATCCTATTCTTCATGATAATCACAATCCAGAATGATAAGGACTGGACTTCACGTCCGAGTCCCAGCAGAAACCGACTCCCTCAAACCATGCTTATCTCTCAAACCATGCTCATCAGGAGGAGAGACGTCAGGTGGAGGGAGATGAAGATTGCTCCCTATAAATACCCCAGCAGAAAGGAAGAGAGGAAGGGGGCAAAAATAGAGCAAAAGAGTGGAAGGCATAAAATAAAGCAAAACCCAGCTTTGTCTTTCTCTCCGGATTCAAGCAGAATAGGCAAACCAAAAAGAACAAGAAAACAGAGGAGAGTGGGTTTGAAAATAAAAGGGAGGACAAGGACATTCATCGGCTGGAGCTAAAATCATCACCCCATCTGCTTCCTCATCGCTGTCTTCACCCAGGTAAACTCTCTTCCTCAAGCTCTGCAAATTTGATTCCTTAGAATGCTGTTCAAAACAGTGCAAAGGTAAATTAATTACCTTCGCACTATGTAGGGCACACGTGAACCAGTTCACGCGTGCCTGTTGTTTGGCCTAGTTATTGGCCTGAGCCAATAATCGGGCCGGGCCGCCTGGGTCTAGCCCGGTACATGTTGGCTGGGTTGGACTCAACCTCTAAAAAAAAAGGAGTAGACCGGGTCTGGGTTTTAGGCCCAGCCAGCCCAAAAGTGTGTTTGGCAAAACACACCCTTATACCTTGGCCATAGTTTTTATGCCCATTCTAGTTTCACATTTGGCCAAACGAGCCCCTTTTTTATATCAAAAAATTCCAAAAATATTTGAGGTTCTTCGTTGATTTATTTATGGGCCCTCGCACTTTATTTTATTTTTTTTCTCTGTGCTTGTATTTTTTTAGCTATGTGCTCAATCTATGGATTATTATTGTTGAATGCAAATAAGTCGTGCAAGGTTTTTTTATTTATTTATTTCCATCTAAAAAGGGCAAATAATAATAAAGGATAAACAAGAAAAAATGACAGAAAATTTCTTCTTCAAATTCATTTTTTGCGAAAATATTCATTGACGCCAGAGTTAAAAGTATCATATTTTTTGAATTTGTGCGATATTTACCAATGCAGAGTTGGAAATATTTGTAGGAATTGTTCATTGGCGCCAGAGTCTAGAACATGAAAGGAAGAATAAAAAAAGAGAAAAAGGAGAACAAATTCTTAGCAATTTTAGACAAAACCAGCAATGCAGCCTGCCTTAGGGAGGATGCTTAAGGGGTGATAGCATCTTCCCTTTTGCGTAACCAATTCCGTTCCATAGAATCTCTGTTGACCAGTTAAGGGTTCCTAGTGACCATAATACTAGGTGGCGACTCCTTGAACAAGACCTTTTCCCCTAAAAGAACAAGATGTCAGATATTTGTTCCTTTTCCACTCAAGTGATTAATTTTAATCAGTCATCGCAATGTTCGGGTGTAACAGTAACTATGCCTATTGATCATTTTACAGGTTCAGGGTCTGCTACTCTGGACATCACAACATCTAATTCTCCTCCTTCTGTTGCGTCCCTAGCTTCACCGTTAGGACTTGTCTCTCCTTCACGGGTCCTTGCTCAGTCACTACTAGGTTTAGATCTTTGTATTGATCTTTCTAGCTACTCTCTGCCACAACAACACATGTCCATCAGGTCTCCTACTCTTCTACTCTAGTGGTTTCCCGATAGCACCCCATGGTGCTGCATCCCCGACAGCACAAGTTTGTCAACTTAATCTCGATTTATGCCTCTCCATTGCCTCCCAACTCACGAGTAACATGTCCCTCTGATCAAGAACCTTTAACTTTCAAAGAAGCTAATTGTTTTCTGTGCTGGAATTCTACTATACGATCTGAAATTACAGTTTTACATGCCAATGGTACTTGGTCTTTGGTTATGTTTGAGCCGTATATGAATGTTGTTGGTTGCCATTGAGTTTATAAAATCAAATGCCGAGTTGATGGTACTGTTGAATGCTACAAAACATGCTTGGTTGCACGAGGATTCACTCAACAAGAAAGTATCGACTACTCAGAAACCTTCAGTCTTGTTGCTAAACCAACCATTGTTTGGCAAGTCCTCACCATTGATGTATCTAACCATTAGTAGATTCGGCAACTTGAAGTCCATAATGCCTTTCTAAATGGCTCACTTCATGAGGTTGTTTATATGCAACAGTCAACGGGGTTTGTCGACCCTGCCCTACCTTGCCAACTCATGTTTGTCACCTTCACAAGTCTTGTCACACGTGTGCGACGTTGCGAAGATCATTTGCTCTCGTCTATATTTGGCAAATATGGGAAGACAAGGAATTCTTGTCTTTTATTAGTGAAAAAAGGGAATGCGAGTCACCACCAAGTATTTTGGTCACTAGGAACCCTAAGTGGTCTCAAAGATTGGGTACAGGGACTGGTTGCGTCAAAGAAAGGTATTAGCACCCCAAATACACCCTAGCCAAGGTAAGCTGCATTGTTTGATTGTCTAATAAAAGCTAAGGTATAGCTGTGTTTTCTAGTTGTTGGTCTGTCTAAGGTTGAAGAAAAGTTCTCCTCAGTAAAGAGATTCTTATCTCATCGAGTAAAACCTAACCATTCAATAAAAAGAACTACCTTTTTAATATCGAAAATACATTTTACATACAAATAGTTTTTGGGTATTTTTGAAATATTGGTCTAGTTCTTACAAATTGGTTATTAAAGCCAAAATACAAGGTAAAACATATATTTTTTGAATTTTTGTTGTGTGAAAATATGATCTAATTTTTTTTTCTTCTTTGAGAGACTTGGTTATATGTATGAAAACAAGACAGTTTTTTTGTTTTATAATTTTTTGCAATGTTTCAATGAAAACCAGGTATTTTAATACCGGATTTGTATCTTTACGGTATAAAAATACAAATCAATATTAAGCAAGATTGATAGAAAACTACGCGGGAAAATTACATTTTTTTAAAAGGATTTTTGGAATTTTTTTTTACTGGACCAGACCCGAGCCAACTATTTTAATTTGGGCCGGTGTTGTTCGACCCAGTAAACAATGGAGATACTCTCCATTGTTCACTTGTAGAACAGTGGAGGCAATGAAAATGAAGAAAAAGAAGAAGAAGAGGAGGAGGAGGAGGAGGAGGGAAGTAGAGAGAGAGGCTGACCTAGTGGTGGCGTTGGCGGTGTAGTCATTCACGATGGCAGTATTGTGGCGGCAAGTAATGGTTTGCGGCGAGGAACAATTCTTCTTCTTCTCTATGTAGAGACACCAGTCTCTCTGTTTTTCTCTATCTACTTCCTACTCTCTGTCTTTTTTTTCTTTCTCTTTCTTTCTTATTCCTTTCCCTTCCTCTGTTCTCCCCTGTTTTTCTTCCCTTTCGTTTCTCTTCTGTTTCAGTCTCGTTCTCTTTTCTCTATAATGTCCCTTTGTTTTTTTCTTCTCCCCCCTGTGTTTTACCTCTCAAAACTCTCTAAAATGTCATCTTCATCCCTACTTTAGCTCCTTTCTTCCCCCTGGTATTTATAAGGAGAAAAAAGGGAGGGAGGGCTATTACCCCTGTCCAATCATGGCACAGGGGTAGGTTCGCCGACAGCCATTGTGCAGCTGCCCGCAGGGCTTGTCCCTTTTGTTTTTTCATCTAGTGGTAGGCCACGAGTGTGAGTCTTGTTAGTTTTTGGGTTTTCGGGAGAGAGAGGGAGAGAGACAAATGTAGGGGAACAAACTTCATTTTCCCCTGCTTTTGTGCGTCCAAGGGAAGAAGAAGACCCACAGTGTCATTCAAAATGGCACCGTTATGGCTTCTTCTCTTTTTTTTTTAACAATGGATGAAACAACACTGTTTTTCTAAAAATGCGTTATTTCATTAATCAGTCCTTAATTTGTGTTTTGTTCAATTAAGTCCTCAAGTTTAATTTTGATTTTAAGAATCAATTCAATTGCATCCTTACCAAATTCAATCGTCAGCCTTGAAGTTGGCTGCCTTTTTCACTTTAGTCCTTGGTTTTGAATTTGTGCATTTTGAGCCTCAATTGATAATAAAGTTTTATTTTCTTCAATTTAGCCCCTGATTTAGTCAATTCCAGCCCCTCTATTTACACGTGTTTTTAAGTTTGGTCCTTGATTTCATATTTCTTCAATCAAGTCCCTAATTGACCATCAAAGTTCAATATTTATGCAATTAAACCCCTGATTTAGCTAAATCAACTCTGAAATATTATAATTTGACCCCTGAACTTTAATTTATTCGAATTAAAGCCTAAATTGACTTAAGAAATCATTTTTTCTTGCAATCAAACCCTTCATTAATTCAATTAAACCTTCAATAAAATTTAATTGAGTCTATAAACATATGATTTTGAACTTTTCTTCCTTAAATTGAATTTTATTTGTTAACAGGGCTCTCATCAGTCAAAAATATATTGTCAAAATTCAATCTTTGTATTTTTGAAACTCCTTAACCAATTTCTAGCCATTTTCTAGACGCTCTGGCATCCTCTTCTCACTATTATTATTTTTTGGATTTTTTGTTTTTATTCAAAATATTTTTTTTTAATTTTTGGAAGAGAAAAACTGAATTTGGGGAATAACCCAAAAATGGGCTATGACAATTGCCCCCTCTTTACAATGATTATGGAGCAAAGACTAGTTGAGTGCTTTGCATAGTAAGTTTTGTAAAAATAAACAAAACTGAAGTTCTGAAACTGATCTTCTCAAAGCTTGGTTGATCTGAAACTCTGTTTTTACATGGTTAAAATTGTGTACAACTTGGTTATTCTAAGATCCCGATCTGGCAATCCTCTAAATTCTGTCTTTGGTTGGGTTAACCTGAAATCCTATCTGACGATTCCCTTTAACCAGAAAAAATATTCTTCCTAATGGCAGGGTTTGAACTTTCTTTCTTTTTTTTTCTTGAGAATTTTCTAATGGTAGGGTTTTTGTCATTTTTCCTCTAATGTTAAGATAATGTTAGTGGCTCGGTCAACTTGAAATCCCATATGATGATCTCCTTTAATCAAAACCAAAGTCTTTATGCAGCTCAGTCAACTTGAAATCCCTTATGACAACTCCCTTTAACCAAAGCTCAAATCTCTGTGTGTGATTAGGTCAACCTGAGATCCCATCTGGTGATCCCTTTTAACTAGAACCAAAATTATGTGTTTAGCTCGGTCAATTTGAAATCCCTTCTGGTGACCCCCTTTAACCAAAACTGAAATCTCTGTGTTTGCAATTGGGTTAACCTAAGATCCCATATAGCGATCTCTTTTAACCATAACCAAAATTATGTCTATATGTAGCTTGGTCAACCTGAAATTCCATCTGGCGACTCCTTTTAACCAAAGCTAAATTCTATGTGTGGTTGGGTTAACTTGAGATCCCATCTAGCGACTTCATTTAAATAAAACCAAAGTCAGTGTGTAGCTCAGTTAACCTGAAATCCCATCTAGCGATTCCCTTAAACCAAAGCTAAAATCTCCATGTGGTTAGGTTAACCCAAGATCCCTTATGGTGACCTCCTTTAACCAGAACCAAATAAAATATGTGTGTGGTTTCATTATAATGGGTGACTTATCCAAGTGGAAAAAATATGAAAAGTAAAAAGTGGTCTCATTGTTATGGGTGACTTACCCAGGTGGAAAAAATATATGAAAAATAGTCTCACTGTAATGGGTGACTTACCCAGGTGAAAGATGTGAAGATTTGAAAAAAATCAAGCCCTATTAAGGACTTGGTTGTAGGGCTACCAATCTAGTATGATACCAATAACCTTGACATAGTAATATATTCTTATGTACCTCTTCATTTGACATTGTAAGATATTTTTATACAAGGGTAAAAAAACAAATCACATATTTCTTTTCTCAAATTAAAAATTCTTCCATAATTTTCAATCTTATTACATAAAAAATTGAATATGAGAATTTGCATCCAATAGTAAAAAACAAAGCATGTTATTGTCAAGGCTTTAAAGAGTGATAAGATTGTTTTTAATTTTATCCTTTAGATTTGGTATTTTTAGGAATTGGTTTAATATATCGTTTATTTTGATTGCCTAGATATAGAGACCTTGTAATATCCAAGAAAAGTTTTGGTGCTTGGTTTGTCAGAATAAAATTGAATTCTACTAATTTGAAGTAATTAGGGGTTGAAGAAGCAGATTTTATGCTAAATCAAATACAGAGGAGTAAAGTTAATGTTCATGTAAAGATTGGTTGGTGCGTGCAATGCACATGCAATAAGTGAAGCAAGTTGCAGCGCTCTGGTGGTGCGTGTAGCTTTCTATGATGGCCAAACACTGCATTCCTCGATGATATTTTATTCTTCTTTTCCTATTTTGTCTCTCATCTCCTTAGGATTTGCGTGGATCTCTATAAGTTGTTGGGGTGCCCTCCTCGTGGTTACTAGGGACCCTATCTAGTCTTTTAGAGATTCTTATATTAAAGTAAGTAATATAAAATTATTATCCCTTATAATATTTATTATATTAACTCCTTTTAGGTTTTTTATCCTTATATTACAAGTGAATAATATAATCTTCTTACAAAAAATAAATTTTTAAATTTTTTAAAAATACAGGTCAAAATCTTTTGGCATTTTACAAACTTTTTAAATCCGTGCAATATATTCTTTTTTTAAAATGAAAAAATATTTTACATTTTTTAAAAAATTGCTCAAACAATTTTAAGGACTTTTTTACCATATTCATTGAAAACCTTTGGTTAAGAAAAATAAAAAAATATATATCTTTTCATCTTTTTTCTCTTTTGTTTTGTCTATTTAATACAAAATAAAAAGGTAATAGAAAGAAAATGTAACACACACATATTCTTTTTATAGGGTAGATGTTTTTTCATTGATTTTCTTTTTCAATTTCATCATTCGACAATTGATTTTTTTATAAAAAAAGAATTTAGGCTTTGTTTTTTCTTCTATTTTCTTTCTACCAAGTTAACCTAATTTCATTGTCTAAGCCATGAGATTGCCTCAAGTCTATTTGTGAATTCAATCATTTTTTAGTTTTATTTTTCAAGATTAAGTTGATATTATAATTGGGTTATTCCATTTGCTTGATCTAGGTAGCGGGTTTTGTTGAGCTTAACTGGGTCTGCATGTTTTTTTTTGCCTTATTTTTTTTTTTTTGCTTTTTTCTACCATTTTACAAAGTGAATTTCAGGAAACAAACATGGCCTAAGTTGATTAATTGGGTCGGATTAAGTTTAGTTGGGTATTAATTTAGGAAGAAATGTTGAAGAAAACTATGGCATCCTTAAAGGCGCAATGGTCGACCAATGAGCGGTTACATTGCATGAAGTAGAATTGTATGTAGTTAAGTGATATTGTGATAGATTAATGTATATATTTATAAAGAAAATGATTTTAAAGGAGTTTCGTTATGTATTATGTTATGTATATTGACTTAAGCATTTATGTTGTTGAAATTTGGGAAATTTAAGGAGAATTATTGAACCTAAAGTTGAACGTTACTGTGAATGTATTTGACATCTCATGCAAAGGAACTATAAATCAAAAAATTAAAGTAAATACGATAATGTTTATGTGATATAATACATGTATGACTATGATATATCATAAAAATGCAAAACTATAGATGTTGATAGCATTGTTATTGAGTTTTGTTAGAACTTTTTACATGTGTTTGGAAGAACATGTTAAGGAATAACTTAATTTTGTATGTCTAATTGGAAGAAATTTATATGCCTAGTTGCTTGTTTAATTGTAGTTGTCCTTGATGTGAGATTTATATAAAATGAGTAGTAGATATTAATTCTTGAAATCCAGTGGTAGAGATTTAAATCAAATGAGTGGCAAAGAATGGAAATATGGACCCTTGGATTAAGAAAATCTATTGTGGACCATTTGATTAAAATTTGGGTTGCTTGGTGAGAGGGTTTCCAATTTGAAAATCAATTCTATCCTTTCCACAATTACAATTAGATTACTAATTTGGTGATTC
>Ga0325411_1006386_pt1 | contig 12936 bp, 9 predicted proteins | sample PopdelMetagenome_13_FD_206181 | JGI IMG/M metagenome (GOLD analysis project Ga0325411, IMG submission 206181) | Populus deltoides microbial communities from Bellville, Georgia, United States - Xylem-PdIQD-R4 | ecosystem: Host-associated > Plants > Phyllosphere > Stem > Wood/Secondary xylem... | reverse complement strand
AGTCCATTGTAAAGCCAAGTATATTCAGTTTTTTACCATGAACATTGTCCATGCAAGTTTGAGTTTTGGTCCTTGTTAAACTACACTAGCCTAAACACAGGTGGTTTGAGTGGTCGAGCCCTATGGCTATTGTCGTTGGCTCCAAGTCTAGGGTTCAAACTCCTGCACCTACCTTTATAACAGTCCACGGGGATCCAGGTTTTTCCTCCATGGTCGGGACTGTTCGGGTCCCTTGCCTAGCATCCGTTGGGCGATTAGGTCTAGCGGGCATTGATGTACGTGAATCAATAGGCTTTTAAGACTAGATGGGACGACCAAATAATTACCTACTTTAATTGAGAAATTTATTTAGGTTTTATTTGTTTTTGTATTTTAAAAATATTTTTTGGTGTTTTCAGATCATTTTAATGTGTTAATATTAAAAATATTTTTTAAAAAATTAAAAAGATATTATTTTGATATATTTTTTAATAAAAAATACTTTGAAAAATAACTGTTATCACCTTTCTAAATATTTCTTTAATGATGTTTGGAAATGTTAAATAATCAGGGACGAGGAGAAATTATTAGCTCTCAAAAATTGTTCTAGAACAAATGTTTAAATATATTACAACATAGCTATGAGTAATTATAGTTAAATCTTGAGTAATTTAAGGGTTAATTTGTTACAATAAAAGAAAAAAATTGAGAATTAAAAGATAGTTAAAAAGTTTATATCATATTGCTTAATTAACTTCTTCATAACAATTGATTATCGTTGCTTGTTTAACACGTGATTGTATCAACTAACTTTGTTGTCACTAAGTCTAACTGCTAGCTAATTGATTTTCCCTCCATTCTATTAACTAAATGTTTTTTTTCACCTTCCTTCTTTCCCACGCAATCCAGCAACTTCAATATAGTAACTCTAACAATTCCCCCTTTCTTAACAATTTCTTGACCTTAAGAATGAATATCAAAGTCTGGAAATTGCTACTAAAGCTTTTCAAGCTCTTCTCATGTTGAATCTTCATCAAAGAAGTTGGATCATTTAATCAATCCAACTATTACAGCCTTGTCCCTTTTCTTCATTATCTTGGGATCCAAAATTGAAATAGGCTACACCTTAATTTTGCCTTGGCCATTTGTTAATGGAATGGGTGAGGTTACCACAGCATGATCCTTAATGTTTTTCTTCAACATGGATATGTGGAATACAAGATGAATTTGAACTTCTTTTGGTAACAACAGGTTGTATGCCACTGTTTTTATTCATTGTATTATCTTATAGGGACCAAAATGCATTGGATTCAACTTTATACTTTTTTCTAAGAACAACAGTAACTTGTCTATATGGTTGTAGCTTAAGAAAACCCCAATCCCCCACCTGAAATTCCCTCTCTAATATGCCCTTGTCAGCCATTTGCTTTATTCTGTTCTTAGCCATAACCAATTGTCTTGTAAGCTATGATCCAGCTCCTCTTATGTCTTAAACATGTCTTCCACAGCAGCCACAGAAGCAACCTCGGAGCAAATAATTTCTGTAGCAGAAGGTGCATAACTATAAACTGCTTGAAAATGACTCATTTGAATGGCATAGTGATAATTTGTATTACACCACCATTGAGCTCTTGCTAACCATAGATGCTACTATTTTAGGGAATGTATAGTCCTGCATCTTAGGTAGGTTTCTAAGCATTGGTTAACCCTTTCTGATTAACCATCAGATTGAGGGTGATATGTTGTGCTTATGCAAAGTTTAATTCCCAGTAACTTGAATAATGCAGTCCAAAATACACTTGTAAAAACCTTATCTCTGACTGACATAATTGTAAAAGGCAAGCCATGAAACTTATAGAAAATGATTCTAGAAGATCTCGACAACAGACTTGGCAGTGAATGAATGAGATAAGGCAATGAAATGGTTGTACCTGGTGAGTTGATCCACAATAACTAGGATAAAATCCTTGCCTTCAGATCTTAACAGGCCTTAATCTCAACAATTTAATTAAACCTTTTCTTTGAATGGATGAATAGATCTTCTGTTCTAACAAATATTTAAGGCTCTCATGGTCAATCTTGAAAATAAAGTGATCTTGTTTAAAATAGTGTCTTCACCGCTCCACAACTATTAAGGTTGCCAAATACTCATTCTTATATATATAGGTAATCTAAGGTGTTTAGCACATAAAGCTTTGTTAAGATAGGCTAATGGTCTGGCCTCTTGATTGGGTACCGCCCTTAATTCTGTCACATAAGCATTAGTTTTCATAATAAAATGTTTAGTGAAATCTGACAATGCAAGAATTGAAGCTTTATATAAGGCCACCTCCAGGTCTTCAAATGCCTTTTGAGTAGTACCATTTTTTTTAACAGTTCAGTTAATGATTTACTTGGGATACCAAATCCCTTTATAAACTTCATATAGTAACCTGATAATCCCAGGAAACCTCTGAGTTCCTTTAATGTTTTTTGGGGAGGTCAATCTCTTACTACTGCAGTCTTTTTTAGAATTGTGGCTATCTTTTTAGCTGGCATGATATGTCCCAAATATTCTACTTGAGATTTACAAGAAGACCACTTAGATTTCCTGGCAAATAAATGATTATTCCTCAGTGTTTCTAAGATATTTTTTAGGTGATTGATGTGCAGTTCCAAACTTGAGCTATATACCATAATATCATCAAAGAAAACTAGTGCAGATTTCCTAAGAAAAGGTTCTAACACATAATTTATTAGGGCCTAAAATGTAGCTGGGGTATTTATAAGGCCAAAAAGCACAACCTGAAATTTATAATGCCCATGATGAGTATGAAATGTTGTTTTCTCAATGTCACTTTCCTGCATTTAAGTCTTATGATAGCCAGTCGTCATATCCAATTTAGAAAAGTATTGTGACCTATGTATTATGAGCTTAACTATTAGCTAATGCATTTAGAGATAATCCATATTTTTTTACCAACTCTTTTTCTGTCATTATTGCATTGATATGTCCTTCTCCTTCTTCTACTTCTAAAAATTCCTTTTCTTTTCCCTCACAACTCATCATATTCATATTTATTTTATTACATTGATGCTCTAATGTAAATTTTTCTCCACATCTATAATACTGGCCTAGTCTTCTCCTTTATTCATAGATTGTTTTAAGCAAATGTTATTTTTTTCCCCACTAGTAAACCATTCTTTATATGTCAAGTTTAAAAAAAAAAGGTTACTTGGTGGTCTGCTACCGTTGAAAGAAGAAGGCATTCTTGATATGAATATGTTCTTACTTTTTATTTCCAGACTCGATTTCTCCTGTCACTTTGCTTGATCAAATGCATGTATCATAGTTGTGAGCCTTAATATTTTCAGTGTTAGCCTGTTATCATCCTTAAGGCCACTAATAAAACTTGAAACATAATATGATTTTGGCAATAAGGGATTCAAGATGCTCGTTAAGGACTTGAGCTTCTCAAATCTCTCAACATACTCAACATACCCTACAACATCTTCTCTACTACCAAATCACATGCAAGTCACCTTCACAAATTCTTCCTTAGTGGTTAAATCATGGTCACTATATAAGAATCCCCTATACCATACCTTTGCCTCTCCTTCAAGGAAAGAGAAACAATCTCTACCCATTAATGAACTGGAATGAAATGTAGTTTAAAGAATTTCTTACATTTTCTAATCTAACCTTTTAGTTTTTTCCCATGGAATGTAGTCAGTTCAATCTTAGGAAGAGTTCCATTGTATATATATTCTTGTGACCTTCTTGGCTAATTCTTTGCTCTTCCTGGTTATGATACTGGTGTTGTTGCATTCAAATTACCCTTTTTGAGCTATAATTGCTTCTTGTTTTTTTATCGGCATCATGTCCTCCAATAAGTGTTTTAATTGTAGCCATCTAAGTCTCCATCTGAGTGTTAAACTGTCCATTCCATTTATTTTGTTCTTGCCATTATTTTCTATTCTCCACTAGTGGTTTTTGCAATTCTCAGTGAAGAACTTGTATCCTCTCATCTACCTGCTTTTTATGTTCTTCCAAGGCCTTCATTTTGTTGCTTTCTACCATTGTTATGCTCAATATCACTCTTGTAAAAGGGCTCTGATACCAAATTATTAAGATCACTATTAACAATGAGAGAAAGAGATTGAGATCAGAGGAGAGTTCAAAAGAGAGAGGAATCTTGATTGTATTATTCATTGATTGCTTGTTCAATACAGAGTTCTTATTCATATCAGATTACCTGACTAACTTCTTCATAGCAACTAATTGTCATTGCTTGTTTAACACATGATTGTATTAACTCTGGTGTAATTAATTCTAAGTGCTAGCTAATTGATTTTCCCCTCCATTCTGCTAGCTAAATGTTCTTCTTCAGCTTCATTATTTCTCACACAATCTAGCTCTTCACTGCGGCAACTTCAATATAGTAGCTCTAACATAATTTGAAAAACATAGGTTCAAAACCTAATTAAGTTGGGTTTTAAGTTGAATATATAAAAAAGATTATTTTAATAAAGTAATTAATTTATAATTCACCTATACTTTGACAGGATGCTAAAACAATATTTTTAACTCAATCTCAACATAGTATGTTTTAACTTAACTAAAAAATCTTCCGCAGAAGTTTATATTTTATATATAAAAAAAATATATTATTTTTATTATATCCAAATTATATAAGAAATCATTATTCGCATGCATGCATTCAAAGGTTTTTTTTTTATTTTAATATTAATAAATTAATTGAAAATAAAATATGAAATCCAAAAAATAATATCTTATAGTCCGTATCTCTCTATTAAAAAAATTAATTTGTTGGTTTGGATTTAAAATATAGATACCGTTTATTTTTATATTTCAAAAATATATTTAAAAAAATTTAAAAATATTTTATTTTTTTTATTTTAAATCAATATATTTTTGATATATTTAGATTATTTTGATATTTTAATATAAAAAATAATTTTTAAAAAATAAAAAAATATTATTTTAATATGAGAAAAAAACATTTTAAAAACAACAATAATCATATTTTTAAATATGCTTATAATATTATTACACAGTAATAGCTAGCATGTTGAAAATATTTTTATTTAAAAATATATTAAAATAATATTTTTTTATTTTAAAGAAAATTATTTAAAAGCAATAAAAAAAATTAAAAGAATAATAATTTAAAACTTAAAAAAAAAATTAAAAAGCGAACAGTGTCTACATCAGGAAGGCCCACCGATGGCTGCACCATCATTATTGTTACTTTCTTACAAAAAAATTTACAAGACGATTAAAGAGAGCAAAATCCCCATCTGAAGTAAAGAAGCAGAGCTAGAAATCAGAGCAAACGGATCATGATGCGATACAAAGAGGTAATCACTCTCTCTCTCTCTACAAATCTGCATTCTTATATAAATGGGTTTCATTCTTTTTATGCAAAGATTGGATTTTTGGTGTCTTTTCAATGTCAAGATCTTAATTTTTGTACATTTTTTCATTTCCCCACTTTTTGTATACAGGAAAAAGAAGCAAAGAAGGAAGCTTTCAGGAAATATCTTGAGAGTAGTGGAGTTCTTGATGCTCTCACCAAAGGTTTCTTCTTTCTGCTTCATTTTTTTCTTCCCCAGTTTTTAACTTTTACTGTGAATTTTCTTATTTATTCACGATTTTTTTTTTTTTTGTGTGTGTGTAGTCTTGGTTGCATTGTATGAGCAAAATGACAAACCTTCATCTGCCCTTGAGTAAGTTTTGATTTCTCTGTATTTGTTAAATATAGCATACTCTAATAAATAGATAGACTTGCACACTAAAACAATGTTTTTTTTTTCTTTTTTATTTTATTTTTGATACAATTTATTTTCTTGTAAAAATGCATCCAGTAAATTATTTAAATAACGAAGTTTTAATTTGTTTTGATAGATTCATTCAACAAAAATTGGGTGGCCCAAGTTTGTCTGAATATGAAAAGCTGCAAGCTGAAATGTCAGAGTTGCAAAACAAGTATGGTGATCTGTTGGGAGCCCATCAAGAAACTTGCAAAGAGGTGAGGCTTTTATGCTATATTCAGGCATTTTGATCTTAAATGTGAGAAATTATAGTTTTTTTTCTTTTTTAAGTTAGTAAACCCTAATTTGTGGATTATAAGTTAAATGCTAAGTAATCATGACTCATGACCGATAGTCGTAGAGATAGGTTTGACATGCTTCAAAGACCATGGACACTGTGGACTTAACAGCTGAATGCTGCTGTATTTGATCCTGGTTTTGTGATGCTCAAATAGAAGTATTGCTAGAGAACAGTTTGTTGTTCAGCTGTGTGGTACTGGCTTTGGAATATCTCTCTCAAAATGTGTATCCATTTGTATCATGGACTGATGAGAAATCTAAACTCTCAAATGATGGGAAAACGCCAATTCAAGCATGCATATGTGTAGGACTTGATAGGCACACGCCCAGATAGAGAGAGATACATGATTGCGGAATTCAGACAGCTAGGTGGCAGCAGATGCATCTACATGCATATGAATCTTCCATGACAATTTGCTGTGCCAGTCATATTATTTACTCTATTTAAAACCAGAAATCAGGTGACCAGGTGAAGAGAATGAGCTGAAAATGCAACTAATTTAGGTTTGTCTGCTTAAAAATTTAAGTTTGTCACTGTCCATTTTCATCCATTCTGATTGCGACCAATGAATACTTAATTGAAAGTAATCATGTTAATAAAATCTTAACCAGCTATATTTTCCAGGCAAGAAACCATGACAAAAGTCTGATTGCAGTAACTGCATGTTTTCAATATGTTTTCCCATTGTTACATGTTCCCCATCTGACCCTTATTCTTTGTTTTAATGGTTCGTTGCAGTTGGAGGAACTCAAGAACTCACATAATGTTGCATCTGCTACAGACACCACAGATGGGGAGGCACCGAAGGACGAGCCTTGAATATCCTGAGGAAAAATTGGAGCACCGCCATGCTAAATAAACATTTATTCGAACAATATCAAGTGATTATGAAAAACCATTGTTCTATGTTCCTAACTTGTTGTATCCTTGGAATGTAGTGTATAGCAGGATTTTCTTTGTGTATATCTCTATTACTGGTTAATTTTTGTGAAAACATTTCTTGATTCTCTTTCAATATAAACAAAATCTGGTCCTTAGTACTCTCACCTGTGTCATCACTAATGTTTTTGCCGATAGCTGTAATCCAGGAGGAAAGATGAGGTAGAGGATGGTACGACTTTGGTGGATCCTTTCCTGAAAAATAAAACCAGTGTATTTACTTCAAGTTTTAGGCCAAATATAGCCCTGAAAACTCTCATAACAGCGAGCAAGATGAGCTATGCTTCTGTCTCCTGCCAAGGAATGGAAGTATCGTGTTCAGAAGTTGTAAAAAGTTCTCCATGATGCTTAAGATACTGTTATCAGGGATTGTTGTGTGATCCCTAAGACCGCATTATGCTCTGTGTCAAAAATAGTAACTTCTTTAAGAAGGGGATGTTCTTTCCTTTTGAGCACAGGTCTCCTGGAAAGGTTTGCACCATGGGTCATGCCAACGGTGAGAAAAACAAGTTATTTCGTCCATTAACAAAAAATTAAAATAAAATAATGAATCACTTTTTTTTTTTTTTTGTAAGATTGAAACGATGAATAACTTGCTTGTTGAGTAGACCTGATTAGATTGTTGGTTTATAATTTAAAACAAAATATTTACGTGTAGCTAATATTTTTTTAGTATAAAAAAACTTTAAAATAAATATAAATTAATTTGATATAACAAGGTTGATTTAATTAATTCAAAATTAATTTGGACAATAGTTTGACTTAAAAAAATTGAAAATGATGTTTTTTTTTGAAAATATATATAGAGTAATATATTGGATCAATCTAAATCAATCAAGATTAATCTTTTAAATTTGCATCCTGGTCATGAGATCATAATAATCACAAATAAAACAAATCAAAATAAATTATGAAACTCAATTACCGATCAACCCAATATTGCATGATAAATTTGAAAAACAATATAATTAAAAAAGGAACCTGAAAAAAAGACCTAAATCAATTAGAGTTAATTTTTCAAATCCTCGACTCAGGTTACGAGACAAAGATAGTATTATATAAAATAAATCAAAATAAATTATAAAGCTCAATTCCGAATTAATCTAATGTTAAAGGATAAAATTGAAAAAAATAAAATAAAAACACAAAAAACAACGCAAGTCAATTCGGGTTAACCCACCAAATTCATGGCCCATGTCATGAGACCAGAATAATCTCATAGAAGGTGAACTAAAAAAATAAACCGAGTCAATTCGGGTTAACCTGTCAAACCCACGATCCAGGTCATGCGACTAAGATAATCTCATAAAAAGCAAATCGAATAAATCATGAAGTAAACTCATTGTTAAATGATGAAATTGAAATCTAAAACAATATACAATAAAATAACTTGAGTTTACTTAGGTTAATTTACAAAGTTTATGACTTGAATTATGACATCGAGATAACTTTATATAAAACAAACTGAAATGAATAACAAAACCTAATTACTAGTTAACTAATATTGAAGATGTTGAAATGTAAAATTCAAAAAAAAAAATTAAAGCAAATAAGATTATTCCATTAAATCCATAATATGAGTAATGAGAGTTAAATAAACATGTAGAAAATAATCTGCAACAGGAAATAAAATTTATTTTTAATAAATTAAATATTAAATAATAAAATTTAAATAATAAAAAATTATTATAATAAACAGTGTTTTTGAGGTTTTTTTTTAATTAAAAATATATTCCTTTTTTTTTAAATTTTTGTTAATAATAATTAATAGTGAATTTTCGAGACTTTTACAAATTTAATTGCTAAATTTATTCCTCTAATCTTAGTTTTTTTATCGAAGACAAACTATATGAGTTTTTATTTAATATTTTAAGACTAATTTATATATTAATTAAAATTAAATTTTATTTTTAAGTACATATTTCTAAGAAAGTTTATAGTATAGAAGCTATACTAGTAAGGCGGGTCGATTCAAGATTCAGCTGATCTGAGATTGGAATTAAATCTGGTTTTTTTAAAAATAAAAGCAATTAAAAACTCAGGTGACCCGGTCAAAAACCCGGTTGCAATTCATTGACTAACTTTTTTTTACCAAAAAAAATTATTTTAATTTATAAAAAAAATCAGGGTCGACTTGGGTGACCCGAGTCTTGAGCCGGGTCGACCACCGAGTCACATTTAAAAACATTGGATATAACTACCCATACTTATTTAATAAAAAAATTAAAAAAACAAGAGAAAATTAAATATATAATTTTTAAATAGATGAAAAATTTTAGTGGACCGGTATATGAATTTTCTTATTATAATGTCTATATCTCTCATGTTAAATAAATATTGAAAATTAAAGAAATAAGTATTTAATAAGTAAAAATATTTTTATTTTTTTAACGAAATTATATATAATTTTTTTCTTCTATTTATATTTATAATTCAACTATCAAGTAAATATTAATAATTACTGCTTAAATATTATAAATATTTTAATCAATTAATTTAAAATATTTAAAATTAACATTAAAAGAGTTAATATAGTATAATTGGTTTATCTAGATATGCTAAGAAAACAAAGATATGCATCATCATAAAATCCAAGCCAATCAAGTAAGTAATCCATCGGCTATAAATCACTCTCTCTCCACCCCCCAAAAAATCAAGAAATCTGAAAATTCCTTTTTCTCTCACTCCTTAAATAAAAACCCTAAAATACTCTCGAATCCAAATAAAAAAAAATCAATTCCTTCAAAATCAATTTTTTTTTTTAAATCTCTCTCTCTAAAAAAAGAAAAAAAGAAAAAAAATGGAACCCAACGACCCACGCCAGCAGCAGCAACACCACTTCACCTCTTACTTCTCCTCCACTCCCATCACCACCAACACCCCATCACCCCCCAATGGCCTCCTGCCACCTCATCACCCCACAGACTCAACCACCCCTCCCGGGTCCCACTTGCTCTACCCTCATTCAATGGGACCCTCAACCACGGCTACAGTGACAGGAGGAGGAGCACCAGTGGAGGCAACATCAGCAAAGAGAAAGAGAGGGAGGCCCAGAAAGTATGGGACTCCTGAGCTGGCTTTGGCTGCCAAGAAAACGGCTACATCTGCTTCTGTTGCTGCGTCCAGAGAAAGGAAGGAACAACACCAAGCTGGTTCTTCTTCCACTACCTCCTCTTTTTCAGGCTCTTCTTCCAAGAAATCTCAACATGTTCTTGGTAAAGGATTTTTAACCCTTTTATGGTTTGTTTGCGAATTGTTGAATCTTCAAATGTGGTTTAACTCCTTGAAGGGTTTTGTCTTTAGTGGTGTAAATTGTTGAATTTGTTAGCTGTTTTTTTTGGTGTTCGTGGTTGTGAAATGACGTGTATTTGCTTGAAAGGTTTGGCCTTTGAAGGTGTAAATGTCAAATTTTCCAATTAGTTGAAGTTTTGCATGTTGTATGATACTTGCATGTATTTGTTTAACATTTTACCGTGACAAGATGTGCAATTTTTCATTTATATGGTTTTTGGTTTTCTGGTGGCTTTGTTTGTGAGATGTTTTTTGGTCTTTGGTTGTGAAAATGTGATTTTTTCTCTCTCACTAAATCTTTCAGTGGTTGAATGTGAAATTCATCGATTCTTTTTTGTTCTTTGGGTGGTTTTGTTTCTGAGATGTTGTTTAATTGCCTAAAAGGTTTCATCTTTGATGGTTTAAATTGAAAATTTTGAGTTAGTTGGAATTTTCAATTGTGTACGAGGCATTGCATGAGTCTGTCTTAAGGTTATTTTTTTCCCCCCGGAAATCTTAAAAATTGACAATGGGTGGGTGTGACTCCAAATATCTTTATTTTTTATTTTTTTTGGTTTGATGTGGAGTGTAGCGAATTAACTAATTCTACAATGTAATTCCTTGAACAGCTGCTCAAGTATTATAGATCGATTGCTTAAATTGCTGCTTAGCAGTAGTGTTTGACATTGCGTTTCAAAATCACTTTTGAAAAAATTTGAAAATTTTTATTTTTTTTCTTTACTTCAAATTAATATTTTTTTGATTTTTTCGTATCATTTTTATATGCTTATATCAAAAATAATTTTTTTAAAATAAAAAAAATATTATTTTAATGTGATTTGAAATGAAAAAAACTTTGAAAAACAACCACCACTGCATTCCCAAACACTCAAGCTTAGAAATTTGCGACAAGTGTTTAGAAATTTGCATTTTCTGTGAGGGTTTGTATTTGGTGACTAGTAATTTTGAAAATTTTGTTTTGTGCTTGATCTGATGAGTTCTACAAGCTAGTTGTATCTATGATGGTTTCTAGCAACTCTTCTCTTAGTGGGAGGTTATTGCACATTATCTCTTAGTGACATCTTGTCTTTTGATATGTTGAATTTGTATTTCTTGAATCAATGAGGGTTTACATTTTGTTCTTGTGAGTACTTACATTGCATAATCCATCTTTTTTTCATTAGTTTCTGTATTCTCCGCTGCTTATTTTTTTCGTTGGGTCATATTCATTGGTTTCTGTATTATCAAACAAGTCGACTATTCTTTGTTCTAGATTTTCATGTTATGATTCTTGAAATTCTTTATTTACATTAGTTTCTGATTTATTCTAGTATTAGACATTTATATGAGTTATCATTTAATGGGAAAATTGAGCTAACAGTATTTAATTGTGCTTATCCTACCACATGGGGTTTTCTCTGAACATCCTTTAGCAATAAAGCATATCATATTAGGTATAGCAGAATAGTGCAAGAGGTGCTGGTTGATCAATATTGCTGATATTAAGATTTCTTAATTTGTATTAGTATATAATTGATAGGAATCAGAAAGCAGCTACTGTATTAATATTGTTGGGCTTGCCATTGTAGATGTTCAATGGTTGTAGCTGTCTTTATGGGCCCTTGCAATCCTCGTAGCTCAAGTACTAGTCTGTTGACCCTGTTGGGGTCATATAATTTGTCATGGAGGCTGCGATTATTTTTACTTTGCAATGTGTATGTTCATTTTGGTTTGTGGATTCATCATCAAGTATTTTGATTATTTGATCCAAAGAATGGAAAAGAAATCTAGGCAATATTTTGCATATAAGGTTTTTTAATGAGGCTTCATTTTCATCAACCCCAGTTCTTTTCTGTCGCTTTCTCTTTCCTCCAAACAATTCATTGGTGGCCCCATTAACTGCATGCCTCTTTGATATGGTTACATGATCTTGTCTTTCTGCTACGCCAAGCATTCCTTGTTCTTTATATTGTTTTGCTAGTTCTAAATGCTATAAAAACCATATCATTCTTAACTCCCATCTCAGTTTCGAGCTTGATCATTCTGCCAGTCTTGTGCTTGTTGGATGATCTGTTTCACAGTGAATATTAGGCCTTATGACCACTCTTGTTCTCCACAAAATTTCACTATCAAATATTGCAGATTACACCCACTAATTAAACACTGCACAAATACCTCACTACCCAAAACCCAAAATTATACCCAAGAAAATCAATCATGAAAAATACGCACTAATTCTTTTGGCTAAAGGTTTTGGCTACTGCACTACTTTTGGTTGCCACCACACATCATCGATATTGGAGGCACACACAATGTAGTCACTACACATGCTATTTATACAAGCAACAAGGTACTTCATTAGGAAAACTTCTTCAAGTCGAGCTTCAACAGTAAAGTCCTTTTCCTAAACATAATGTGTCCACATGCAATTACCAATCTAACCGAAACCAACTCACCAATTTAAGCAGCAGCTCAACGTAGCTGATACTCAGCAAGATTGGGTTGCTTTAGTTTTTAAATTTATAGTTTGTTAGTATGCTGTGCCCATAGAGTGGAGGCTGACTTATCCTCCTTTTTGTGATTGTACTTCTCTTTCACTATTAATGCATTTTCTTTTCTGTAAAAAACTATAG
>Ga0325411_1006385_pt1 | contig 12936 bp, 5 predicted proteins | sample PopdelMetagenome_13_FD_206181 | JGI IMG/M metagenome (GOLD analysis project Ga0325411, IMG submission 206181) | Populus deltoides microbial communities from Bellville, Georgia, United States - Xylem-PdIQD-R4 | ecosystem: Host-associated > Plants > Phyllosphere > Stem > Wood/Secondary xylem... | reverse complement strand
ATCTTTTTTTTTAATTTTTTTTTATGATTTTTGTTTTTTTATATGATTTTTTTTTCAAAATCGTCTTTGTTGCTTTTATTTTTTTAATATTAAGCTGGTTGAGAATTTAGTTTTATACTTTTTTTTCTTTAAAACACCGTGGATTGCTATAGTTATTCTCCACATATTTTTTTTGTTATGAATTTATTCAAAATTTTATTTGTCAATTTTATTTTTTTAATATTGAGCTGGTTGAGAATTACAACTGTATATTTCCTTACAAAATACTATAGATTGCTATAGTATTTTCTTATATGGTTTTTTTCCTTCCGTTTTTTTATGTTTTTTTCTAAAATTATTTTTGTAATTTCTTTTTAAAATATTATAGATGGTAATAGTTTTTCTCTGTATAATTTTTTTTATATATTTTTTTATAAATCATGATAATGTATAGATATGCCACAATCTCGTGGCAGTACGCGAGAATGACATTTAGTATTTTCTCAATGTTGTTTTCATATGCATTACGGAAGCTTGAAAAGCTTTTTTTCCCTTCACTTTGCTAGTTTTCTCCTTCCACTAACGCTGTTTTTCAACTTTTTAATAATAAGCTTATAGTATATTTAGTGGTTGTTATTTTAAATATTTTTTAATTTTATATATTTTTAAAAATTTTATTTTTAATATTAATACATCAAAATAATTTAAAAATATAAAAATATTAACTTGAAGTAAAGAAAAAAATTTAATTCTTTTAAAAAAACATTTTTAAAATACAAAAACAAACAGATTTTTAATATATATTTAATATTGCGATAGTTTTTACCGTTATAATTTAAAAAATAAATTTAAAAAGTTATAAATTGTAGTTTTTTTATCCAAAATTTCAGAAAGGATTTTTTAATAAAATTTATATAAAACTATAATATATATTGATTGACATGTATATTTAGGATAAAACATACACCACAGCACACCGTCCAACAAAAACAAATGAAGCTTTAATTTCCTTTTAACTGCCCTAAAATTTCAGACCCGTATGGAGGAAAAAGACAGGTCTTGACACCGGAATGATTTCTGTTACAAGACAAGAAGCTGCGATGACTAGTGAAATAAATTTTTTTACTAAAAATATTAAAGTTCGTGTACTAGATTGAGAAAAAGTGAAAGTTGATGTATCAAAACTGCAGTTTTTCCCTTAGGACAACATAAGCAGAAAACAGAGCCTTGGACTTGATTGAAAGTTCTAAAAAATCGGTGTACTTAAACAAAGATAATTAAAGTCTATGTACTAGATTGAAAATTTATGTAAAATCAATGTACCATAAGGTAAGAGCCCTTGACTAGGGAGGGAGGGATGGTGGGAGAGAGAGTTCATTTCAGTCTAAACCCCCTCCAAAACCCTAGCATAGCTATGGCGCAACGACTGCTCCGTCTCCGTCGAGCCCTAACCCCACTCTCTTCTACTCGGCAACGCCCTCCTCTCTCCACTCCTATCGCAATCGCACCACGAGCCGCACACACGCCCCCAATCATTTCTCAATGGCGGGGATTCTCGGGAACGAGAGTTTCAATGATGTCGACGACTGGTTTAGCAGAGAAACAGTACAAGGTATACGAGGATGGAGAAGAAATCGTTAAGAACACAATTCTGTTCGAAGGCAACGAATACATTCACTGGCTGGTGACTGTTGATTTCCCAAAAGAACCCAAACCCTCTCCTGAAGAAATGGTCGCTGCTTTTGAACGCATCTGTGCCCAGGGACTCAACATCAGGTTTCATTTTTTTTTTTGTTTTTTGTTATGATTTATTAGTTTAATTTTAATGGCGTGATGTTTTTTCAGTATTGAGGAGGCGAAGAAGAGAATGTATGCTTGTAGCACAACTATTTATCAAGGGTTTCAGGTTTCAATTACGCACCAAGAGGCCGAAAAGTTTAAAGGCAGGTGTTAGCTTTTGACAGTGGGACAAACGTGACCCTTTGAAAGTAAACAAATTCACTTCAAAACTAACTATAGGAGAGCCATCTCCATCCCTTCAATCAAACGCATTTACATCACTTTCGTATCTACCCCTTCTGTCAAGCGCAACCATACATCTGTGTTTCTTGCATTCTGAATTTCCACCTGTTTTTGTGCATTGTTATTGCTGTTGTTGTCCTGAATGCTTGCTTACTGACTTGTCATATGTGATGATGCTTTAAACAGTTGTTCCGGGGGCTGTTTTTGTATCACCAGATTCGCGAGTAAAAAAGGAAAATGGAGGTCATTTTTTTCTCCTTGTGATTGAAATATCTTCATTCAATTTAATTGTTGAAATGCATTCTAGTATATTGTCTGTTATTCTACTCTTTTAAGGTAGTTTTAGCCCTTTCATTTGGGTCACTTGGCTATTACACAATTAGTTAAAAGCAAGTCTGATAGTGGTTAGTTCAATTGGTGAATTAAACTCATTTGATCTACTTTGCAGGAGACAAGTATAAAAATGGACTAATCACTCCGAGACCACCCCCAGTTCAATTTCAGAGAGGTGGAGAAAGGCGCCGTGATCCAGGCAGAATTCCACCTAGATTTGACCAGCCAGAAAGTCCAATTCCAAATCATCAAGAGCCGCAACCCCAGTATAGTCAGCAAGGGCATATGCAAGGAGGTGGTAGTAACTACGGGTCGCAACAAAATCATCCACCACAGAAAAATCATGGTCCTCCAGGGTTAGGAGGAACGGTGCCGATGAACAATAGGGATTATGCCACTGGAGGAAGGAACACATATCCAGGACAGCAAGGAAATCATGATCCCCCAGGACAGCAGGGAAGTCATTACCCCCCAGGACAGCAAGGTTACAACCAAGGACAGCAGGGGAATCATTATGACCCAGACCAAAGGAGCTTTCCACAAGGAGATTGGAGGAGGGATCATGGATCTCGTGGGCAAAGAGATTATAGGGGAGACAACTGGAATTATTCTCCCACCCATGGTGGAAACTATGGGCAAGGTGGAAATACTAGCTATGGACAACGTCACCCAGGTGAAGGTCAGAGGTCCACACAAATGGAGCTGAGGGGCATGCAAGCAGAGCAAGGGAACTATGCACCAACGGGACAACCAGGGTGGCCAAACCAAGTAAGGCCCCCCATTAAGTGATTAACTGGGACCCTTTTTTTCATTTTTAGATTATCCATAGGTGTTTTCATCGTGCAGGTGAGGACGGAGAATGGTTTACTGAACTTACATGCACGCATGACTTGTAGATTTGTTTATGGGAAGATAGATTAAAATGTAATCTTGTGGAGCTAGGTTAGCCCATGACTGGTTACAAGTTAGATAACAGGGAAGATTTATCATCAAAAGTCTTGTGATTACTATTCTTCAATTACCAATAAATCTCTTGGGAAACTCTGCGTGCTTGAAAGTGAAGTACACTGCTGAAATGTGAGGAGAAGTTGAACACAATAAGTTTTTGAGAAAGAACAGCTTTAATTAAGAATTAATTCTCTTTTTCCCTTCACCATATCATCTTATTTCTCTTGTTTTTATTGGGTTGTGCAACTCCAGTGCAGTCAACAAGGGCACATGCAAGGAGGTGGTAGTTGCTACGGGTCTCCACAAAATGGTCCATCACAGCAAGATCATGGTCATCCAGTGCTAGGAGGAAGGATGCCAATGAACAATAGGGATTATGCCCCTGGAGGAAGGAACATGTATCCAGGACAGCAGGGAAATCATTACCCCCCAGGACAGCAAGGTTACTTCCAAGATCAGCAGGGAAATCATTACCCCCTAGGACAGCAAGGTTACAACCAAGGACAGCATGGAAATCGTTATTCCCCGGGCCAGCAAGGTTACAACCAAGAACAGCAGGGAAATCATTACCGCCCAGGACAGCAAGGTTACAACCCAGGGCAGCATGGAAATCGTTATCCCCCAGGTCAGCAAGGTTACAACCAAGGACAGCAGGGAAATCATTACCCCCTAGGACAGCAAGGTTACAACCAAGAACAGCAGGGAAATCATTACCCCCCAGGACAGCAAGGTTACTTCCAAGAACAGCAGGGAAATCGATACCCCCCAGGACAGCAAGGTTACAACCAAGGACAGCAGGGGAATCATTATGACCCAGACCAAAGGAGCTTTCCACAAGGAGATTGGAGGAGGGATCATGGATCTCGTGGGCAAAGAGATGACAGGGGAGACAACTGGAATTATTCTCCCACCCATGGTGGAAACTATGGGCAAGGTGGAAATACTAGCTATGGACAACGTCACCCAGGTGAAGGTCAGAGGTCCGCGCAAATGGAGCAGAGGAGCATGCAAGCAGAGCAAGGGAACTCTGCACCATTGGGACAACCAGGGTGGTCAAACCAAGTAAGGCACTCCCTCCATTAAGTGATTAACTGGAACCTTATTTTTCTCAATTTTTAGATTATCCATAGGTGGTTTCATAGTGCAGGTGACTACAATGAATGGTTTACTGACCTTACATGCATGCATGACTTCTAGATTTGTTTATGGGAAGATAGATTAAAATGTCATCTTGTGTAGCTAGGTTAGCCCTTGACTGCTTAATAGTTAGATTACTGGAAAGTTTTATCATCAAGAGTTTTGTGGTTACTATTCTTCAATTACCAATAGTCTCCTGGGAAACTCTGCATGCTTGAAAGTGAAGTACACTGCTGAAATGTGAGGAGAAGTTGAACACAATCAGTTTTTGTGAAAATGAACAACTTTAAGAAAGAGTTCATTCCTTTTTGCCCTTCACCATATCATCTTATTTCTCTTGATTTTATTGGGTTGTGCAGGGAGGATACTGAGAAAACTGTTGGTTCTTTGAGGTGGAAGAGAGAATGGACTTGTAAATCACTTCATCTTTCAATTTTCATTCACATGAAATAAACTTTTGATGACTGTTTTGGTGAACAGTCTTGTGTTTGTTTTTGCCTTCATGAGACTAGGAAAGTAGGAGTGCGGTATTTTTCCTATCTATTGAACTGCTTGACCTGTTTAGTGAGGTTGCTTGGTCATGCATATCTTCTACCACAAGTGTGCAATCTAAGAGAAAAAGGCTTCAACATTAAGTTTTGTTTCTCGATATCATGAGATATTTTAATTGAGAACAGAAAAGATGATGGTGTTTTATAAAACAAATTGAAAAAAATATATGAATGCACCAATTAAAGAATGAGTTGTGAATGCTAATTACAATTACAACTACAAATTATTTCAAAAAACACTAAAACATGTGACATAAATACTGTAGATGCTACTGTGGACTTCAAAAGTAAATAGGATTTGTTCCTTGCCTTTTCATTTATTTTCTTTTTAATCCCTTGAAACGTGGCTAGATATCTTTCCTTTTCTCCTCTCTTTAATTTTCATCTCTTTTTTTTTTTCCAGTGGAGAAGGAAACTCAGCCATGGCCTCAAGAACCCTGACCTCTCTTAATTTAGCCCTCAACAACCCCTATTCCCTTCCCTTACCTTCCTCTCTCTCTGCACAATGAAACAGGGGAATGAGGGGAAGGAACTTGAAAAAATTAGTTTTTCGAGAGAAAAACAAAGAAAGACAACACAATAACCAATTGCAGCCATCGATGAGGAGTTGATGGTGGATCCTTTCTTGGTTAAGGCTCTACAGAACTACATCACTATCACACCGTTTAGTGTTTGCTTCCTTTTTTCCTTTTTTTATGTGGTTTTAAGTTCTTTTTATAGTTTGTTCAGAATTTTTGCTTTTTAGTTTTGTTTTGCTATTTGGGTTTCTGGGATTTTATTGTTTTATGGATTTTTTTGACGAGTTTGGTTAATTTTGTGTTTTATGAATTTTTAGGGTTTGTGATTGAATTTAAGAATTGGGGTCTGGTTTATCTGGAAATTGGTTTCTTTTTCTCTACAGTGTCTAGGCAAAAGAAAGGGGAAAAGGGAGGAGGAAGGTTGTGTAAGTTGGAGTGGAGAAGATTAGATTGGTTTCTTCTGATCATAGTTTAGCTTGAAAATGGTTTCATCATTTTTTTTCCAGGTTTTCATCTACTGCTAGGCTTTCTTTCTTGTTACTCATTCTTGTTTGCTTTAACATGTGAATGAATTGATTGATTCTTCAATTTTTTCCAAATCTATCCTTTTCACCTTTACAAAACTGATGTAAGAGAATTGCTTCTGTTGGGCTGTTGTGCTCTCTTCAACTTGACCAGTACACTTTTGCCTTTTTACTCTGCTCGGTATCATTTCTAATTTAGGTTCTCTTCATGTTCTACTTTTTCTTTCCTTTCATTTTTCTCAGCCATGCTTTATTCATTTTGACAATTGCCTTATTGTGTCTTCCACTGCTGCCTCCTTTATTTTGTTGTTACCTTGCATCAAACTTCTTGCCCCTCCCTAACCTTTTTATAGTTTACCAATCACGACATGGTTACTTTAGATTATTTTTAGCTTCTTGTCTCAAAAAAAAATTGATCGACAAGGTTGTGATTCAATTGATGTTAGCGTGTCATTGTTTCCCATTCTTTCCTTTTATTTTAAGTTGTCCATAACAACCTATCCTTCATGTCTTTGTACATTTACATTAACAGTTTTCCTAATTGTTCCACTATTGTGTTCAACCTGCTAGCATTTCAACTCAGATTTTTTCCCCTTTGATTATTTTTGCCACTAACAATTTTGTTTCGCTGCTGGACAGCTAGGCTACACATCCTAGGTCAGCTTTTTAACTTGCTTCTGGATTCATTTCCTACCATCTTTTGCACCGGTCTTTTATGGAATGCGGCTTCTCTTGCATTAGTCCAGTCCCTTTTTCCATTCCTTTCCATCCTTGCTTCTAAAATTGTCTTTTTTCTTATACGGATGTTTATGTTTTGAATATCAAAATCTTTGAACTGAAGATTGGCATAAACATTATGGTTGCCATCTTTTCTCCCTCTCCCCACTGTTTTCTGCTTTCAGCTCCTTTCATCAATTTTTTTTCCAATTGTCATTCAATGCGCTTCATCTAGGCCTGTAGTTAAGTAGTAGCCACCCTGCGGCAGCAAACAGGCACCACAACTAGTTAAAGATTAAAACAGAAAGTTGATATTCATTGTAAGAAGCAAAAGATAGATGTGCATATAAATATTTGACATAGTGGTATGAGTAATTTTTTAATCTATTTATTTATTTTTGTGGTAATAAAATGGATTTTCGTTAAAAAAATTTTTTTGTCAAAAGTTTCTATTTTTATTAGTGTTATTTTTTTTTTTTAAGAAAACATCTCTTTTATTAGCAGAATGTTTTGTTGAATAAAAATGAAGATAATTAGGGAAAAAAAAATTAGAAAAAATTCTATTGATTTGAAATGTATATCTCTAATCAAATCTTCATTTTCTTATTCATGTCTTTTTTTTTACAAACAATTTTAAGAAGTATTTGTTTTTGAATTAAAACTTATCCTAAGAATGTTTGAATAAAATAAAATCATAAATTGATATTTTTTAGGTGAAATATAAAAAAAATATAAATTTTGAGAAATTTCAAATCTTTTAATTCCTTGAGCATTTGAAAAGTTTAATACTTCAAAATAATAATTATTTTTTACATATAAAACTCATAAAATAAATATATAAATAAACTAGCCATTTTATTGAGGAAAAAATAAAAATCTAATAATATTATATAAAATGATTTATTTTGTAAAATAGATTTTTTTTATTACTTCATTTTTTTTTAGTTATCCATTTATTTTGAAATCTAGGGAGTATTTTATTTTTTCCTTTTAGAAACATGGGATACAAATCATATATTGGACATACTAAATTTAGAGGAATATATTTCTTCAGTGGGCATTTGTTTCTTTTCTTTTTTTCTTTGTTGTTGTATGAGTTTTATCTTGGAATTTATGGGATTTTGGTGTTAGCTTTATGGAAGCTTGAATTTTTGCTAATCTTTAACAGACTTGCTTATTGTCACTGATTTGTCTGGCATCTAAACGTCCACTGTAAATTATATACAAGATTATTAATCTGCATAGATGTTCTGTGGTTTGTACCATGTTTGTTCTTTCAACTGTGATGCCTTTATGTGCATACATGGTGGTAGGGAATGCCGGGTGGCTGTGTAAATATTTTTGTCTTCAAACTGATCATTTTGTTCCTAATCTTTTTTTCCTGACATTTCAGCATGGGAAAGATTCCTGGTGTCAACTTACAGAGACTGCAAGCTCTGCCTAACGCTTTTGATGCACTCAAGTAAGAACACTGTGTTGCCATATTTTAAGAATGTTTGTGATATTGTATGGTCCGTCTGCAAAACAGTAAATTTCACAAGCTTTATGATGTTAGCTTCTGATTGATCAACTTTGGATCTAGTTTTGGCAAATATAGATGCCTTGACAATTTGGTGTTTGCCAAGTTAACAAGACAGAATGGGTACAGAAACTAATGTTCCTCAAAAGACTCAATCTACTGCTATTCAGGGTACAAAGGAACTTGGTTTTTTTGCATGGTGAATTGGATATATCGATTCTAGGACAATGAAGTTTCATGTCAAGGACAATGATTCTCTTGGGGCGCATCTTATTGGAGTAGTGGAGATCACAGTTGAGACAATCATTTCAGGAAAGAGGAAAAGAGCTAGATATATTTTGATACTTAATCATCCCAACCTCTTCGCTAGTATTGAGCTTTTCTAAGTGTCGTGCTGCTATTCTTCTTAACATTGCTGCCAAACTTCACCCTAGAAATGGGAATAATGTAAGAGGAAAAGAGGTGAGAATAAAGGTGGAAGATGAATTCTTAGATAACTTTCTGGGGGTTTGGTGCATAACTCCAATGATGAGTAAAGATAGTGAAGGAATTCTCTCCAAATCTGTTCAGATATTTTCATAAAGGGAAGATGCCTAATGTTGACTTTAGAGAATTTAAACACATACCAAAGAAATTATGATCATCATTGTCTCTCTTACAGGTATTCCGATCTATTGATTCAGGATCTGTGAAGGGATTTCCAAATTCCACTCGAGAAGCCGTGGCTCAAGTTCGAACTAGCTTTGTGCAGTACTTGCTAACATTAACCAGTTTGTGCTTCTAGTTTTATGTTTATGTGATATCATTCCAGACCTGCTCCAATAACTTCTCTCCTTTTTCTGCAGAATCTTGTATTAGGAAAGAATTTGAAAGCAGACAAGAGCATTCATACAGCATATGTAAAGGCAATAAGATCAGCTGAACACTTCATATACAAAGAGAATCAATATTTTCCTGGATCTTCCTAGCTATCATTGGCCATCATACAAAAATGCAGGTACAGAAAGCATCAAGTTACTGCCTTTCCTTGCCAAATGTGAAGAAATTTATTGAATGCTGATTACTGATTAAATCGACACTAATAAATCCACAGCGTATCTCATGCAAGACATTAAGGTGCTTTAGTTTTTGTTTTGCTGTTTAGTTGGATATCTGATGAATCTATGTGAACAGGAGCTGATAACTTATTATTGTAAATACAGCTATATGTTTTCCCATAGTTTTGTGAACTTTTATAGATTTTATTATTTTGCAATGTTCTCATAATGTTGAGGATAGTCTGGTTATTTGTAAATAATTTCTTTTATCATATTAATATCTTATATAATGATTTTATCAAAACATTATACTAATTGATATAATTATTTTTATTTTTATTATTCTTGTTGAATTTAAATTAAGATATTAAAAAAATCAGATAATGTATATTGACTCAAATTTATAAAGTCACATACCAAAATATTAATAATCTAAATTATTTCCTTACAAGCTCAAAACATATTTTACATTACACCATTGTACTATTCTAATCCACAATGTGATGAATACGTGTCTACAATAAAATGTTGGTTCCTTTTATTTTATGTTTAAAAATTTTAATGTGTATTTGGATTATTTTTGTTGTTCAATAATAAATAATATTTCTATAATAAATATTCATATAGATATCCAATAAATAAGATACGAAGATCTAATTTTTTTACCCAAATAATGAGTTAGATATAATTACCAAAAAAAAAAAAAAACCCTTCACCTGTAGATACCATTGTCATCCTTATTCATATAGATATCCAAAGCATACGATAAATCCCACGAGTTAGAGCCTCAACGGCAAGGTTTTGGAAAATATAATTACTACCTAAATATTTATTATGGCTCCATGAAAAAAGAATCCCATGAAGTTTTGGAGAATGTAAAGTTTTCTAATATCTTTCTTGCGAAAGTTATTACTTATCAGTACTTAAAAGCCATGATTTTTCGTATTTTAATGCAACATCTCCTTATTGTATTAAGAGGCCCTTTACATTACAATAATAATAAAAAAAACTAAAAGACGACAAATTAGTGTAATGATTATTTTGTTGTTCTCAAATAAAATTAATTAACTAACTTGTTATTGGGGCAATAAAGTTTTTATATAGAATCTATTTTTTATTATTATATTGGTAGGGGATGAATCAATTTTTTATCATTTTGGTGGGACAATGACATAACAAACTTGCCCTTAAAAGAAAAAAAATTAAAAATAATGACCAATATTGTTTTTTGAATTTTTGCTTTTTAAAACATAAATAAATGACTAAATTATTCTTGAAACCAAAATTTCTTTAACTCACATAAGAAAGTTTTTGTCTTTCCATGCTTTTTTTTTTTTTAATTATTACTAGGTCTACTTAGAGATGATTTGGTAATTTAATAAAAAAAATATTAAATTTTTTTAAAAAATAATTGACAGGTCTGTTGCATGCGTTGACTTGTGGGTGATGATTGCAGTCTTTGGACGGCACACGTGTCATCACCCAATAATCAAATACTTGCTTATAGAGAGGTGAATCGACTTGACAGCCTCTTCATGCCTGGGTGGTGTGTGTGGTTAATGGACCTTCAGTTTGTCGCCGACAATCTTTTATTTGTTTCCTTTTCTTTTCTTTCTCCTTCAATTTTCACTTTTAGCCTTCCAAGTTTTCAAAGCAAACCTTCAACTTGCAATTTTCTTCATATTTGGTCCTTTTTTATTACTATTTGTATTATTTGAAATAATTTATATATTTTTTTTCAATTTCATTCTCTTTTAATTTTTTTCGTATGTCAAATTTGGTCTTTATTATTTTTTCATTTGAGATAATTTCTTAAATTGATTTTTTTACTATATCATCATCTTTTAATTTTTTCCTATCAGATTTGATCTTTATTATTTTTATTACTATTTTTTTACTTTAGCAAATTTCTTAAATTGATATTTTTTTATATAGTTTCATCCTACAACATTAAATTAGTTGAGAATTGAGATTCTAGAACGGGTTGCAAGTTTAAGATATTAACCTAGGTTTCGGGCATTCACCCGAGTTTGCTTGGTATATTTTTTTTCTGTTTAAAAGTTTATGTTTTTTCAATTTCATCATTCAATATTTATTTAATAGGAGATTGAGCTCCAATATTTTTTTTATTTGGTTTCTATAGGATTTTTCACTGATTTTAAAAATAACCCGAGTTACTTGGGTCTTTTGATTTATCATCCTTTGTTAAATTTAGCTTTTTTCAAAAGGAATTTTATTTTATAATTAAATTAAATTAATTTATTATATATAACCATGAGTTGTTTATTTCATAATATTTTGTTTGGTTTATTTTTCAGGTCGTTGTTTTGACGACGCGTGAGACCTCTTTCAATTTATCGTGCAGGCTTTTGTAGTGACATTAGAATTGTTTCGATGAGCTTTCTCTAGTGGTGAGGTGGTGTCCACGACAGATAAACAATGAAGTTTCAACAAACTTTTCTTTCTTCTCATCTCAAGTATGATATTGACAATTTATTTTTTATAATTAATTATTGCTATTTTTATTGCTTTATTTTATGTTGATACCTTTTTATAACACTATTAAATTAAATTGAGCTTATTGAATCTAGTCAAGTCAATGACTTAGGTATTTGATTTTTCTTGCTTTTTTAAAAATATTGGTGTAACTTGAACATCCTTTATGTTGGGAAAAATTTAACCTAGCTCGCATAGCAGTGTGAGCCACCTATTTAGTAATAATAACTAGATAGGTGGCCAGCATTTTACTGTGGGTCAACTCAAATTTTTACCAGTGTAAAAAAAGGATGTTATGGTGATGCAAGCGTTCTAAATAATAAGAAAAAAACTAGAGACTCATGTCATTTAGCTGACTAAGTTTAATAATCTTGGATAATCTAATATGACAAAAAAATATCGATAACAAAAAAAATGTCAAAAAACCCCGACACGCCCATCTGAGTTAGCATGCTAAATCTGCGACTTGGTCATGATACTAGGGTAACTATGTTGAAAATAAACTTAATAAAACTATGAAGCTCAGTTATCAAACAATCTAATGTTTAAAGATGAATTTTTTAAAAAAAATTAGAAAATGCAATGAAAAAAAGGCCTAAGTCAAACCGAGTTAACTTGCTAATCCTTTAATCATGGATATAAGATAAAGATCATCCCATGAAAAGGAAAGCATAAAAAAACATGAAGATCAATTCTCGATCAATCAAATGTTAAAGGATGAAATTAAAAAAATCATTTTTTTTTAAAATCAAATGTTGAAAGATCTTATTAAGTTCAATTTCTTGCAAATAAAATATTTAAGAATAAAATTTTTTAAAAAATGTAATTAAAAAATGGCTAAAAAAACCTGACCTGAGCTCACTAAGGTTAACATGCAAAATTTGCGACCTAACGTGAAACCAAGGTAACCCTGTAAAAAAAAAAACCTATAAAGTTTGGTTATAAAAAAACTTAATGTTGAAAAATAAAACTAATGTAAAAAAAGAAAGAAAAAGGACCCTATTTAATTTAAGTTAACTCGTCAACCTCACGATCATGTGCATAGAATTGGAATAACCCCATGGAAAGGAAAGTAAGAAAAAGCACAAAGATCAGTTTCCAATAAATCAAATATTGAAGGATGCAATTGATAAAAAATAATATATCTAAAAAATA
>Ga0325411_1006383_pt1 | contig 12942 bp, 11 predicted proteins | sample PopdelMetagenome_13_FD_206181 | JGI IMG/M metagenome (GOLD analysis project Ga0325411, IMG submission 206181) | Populus deltoides microbial communities from Bellville, Georgia, United States - Xylem-PdIQD-R4 | ecosystem: Host-associated > Plants > Phyllosphere > Stem > Wood/Secondary xylem... | reverse complement strand
ATATATATATATATATATAAAATAATTTGAAAAAAAGGAAGAAATTTTTCAAAAGCATCTCTTGGACTTGATCAACTTCGATGTCTAATGTTTTGACCAGGAACAGTTTCTCATTTTGTCCCATCATTAGATTAATACCAAGTCAATTGCAGTTAGTTGTGATATCCCTCCTTTAATTGTTCTTTATCATTTTTGAAGCTTCTCCTTTTCCTTTTTAAATTTATACGACTTTAACAGATAACCTCTGAAAAACACATGCGCTGTTGTCAAATGATATACTCTAATGGCTCGTCTTCTCAGCTAAACCCAATGAGCTGCTGTATTATCTAGTTATTACAGTGTGAGTCCTGGACCTCAACGCATACAGACACGTACCTTGATGAGAAAACGGATCTCAACACGATAAAGAATTCAAAAGGTTCCATATATATATATATATATACACACACACGACACCTTGACCAAAATTGGTCTAAAACAAAAACAATTAAGAACACCAGCTTTTCAAGAACTAGCATGGGGTGGCGTGTGCTCCTCAGCTTGGTCCTATGAATCACTCGTCCAGGCTTGGGCCATCCGTGCACACCAGGAGATCTCCAGCAAACTCTTCTTGTACAGTGGCGCAAGTCTCCAAAAAATCATCCTCTAGTTCATCATCATTGTCAACTCCCTGATCTTGTGAGCCTATATCATCATCAGAATGGATGGCTCCCTTCTCCGTTAATGTTCTGTCCATTATTAATGTAGTGGTCGTCTTGTTCTCGTATATTCTTTTCAATCTTTGGAGAAAGGTCGTGAGAGGCATAGGATCGTAGAAATCATCAAGACATAACTTCTCTAACAGTTCAGTTCTTTCATTGTCAGCAGAACTCGTCTCCAACGATACGTTCTTGTGACCATCATGATCACAACTGTTGTCCACACTTGAATTATTAAGGAGCTTGTTCCAAGATGTGATAAAGGGCTGGAAATTTTCAAACCTAAGCATAAGATTTGAGAGTAATATTCCATAAAGAATATCAAGCTAGAAAGGGGGCTAGCGGCAGGCAGGGCTATATTACCCCCGTTTGTTTTCGATCGTTTCTCAGCTTCTTTTTTTTTTTTTTAAAAATAAATAGTGGTTTACTTTGAATCTTATAAATTGTTTGTTTTCCTGGTAAAAACGTTGTTTTTTATTTAAGGTTATTTTTTTTATTTAAGATTAATTTTTAATGTTTTTTACAAATAAATTTTTAAAAAATAAAAAATATATTATTTTAATATATTTTTAAATAAAAAATACTTTAATTACCGGCCCTTAAATACAATTTCAATCAAATATTGTGGCTGCCGTCCAGGGTGAGAAAGACACCAATCACAAGTAGAAGAGTTCCCCAGTACTTTGCCAAAGAAATCTTTTTTGTTTTTTGAAGAATTTTATAAGCTTTTTATGTGAATGTATTTTGGTGTTATTATTATTGTTATTATAGACCACTCTCATAACAATAAAATAAAATAAAATAAATTCACTTTCCCTTTCAAATTAGTTCTATTATTATTATTATTATTATATGTTAAAATAAATGGTCAGTCAAAATGACCCACCTGGTTCGTAAAAGTCAAACATCATACGCGCACTCTTACAACAAGAAATAATTAATGAAGTCTTAAACGCAGACAAGAAAAGTCTTCATCTTTCCCTTTCTTTACAGTTTTTCCTTATAATTTCCTCATTTTGTTTTCGATTCTTTTTAGGGTTTATCTTTCAATCCAAACTAAATAATCTTTCCCTCCTTCAATTTATTTCTATCTCTGCCATTGCTTTTTTCTGGATTTATTATTGTTAGTCTTAATCTTTAGCTAAAATTCATTTTAATTACACTGTTAATCACATTATTTCTCTTTGTTTCCTTATTAGATCACAATTATTATAAGATTCCATGAAATTTCTTTTTCAAAAGGTTTCAGTCTTGATACACCTTTTTTCTCTCCTCGTAAACCCTCTTTTTCTTCAAGGTTAGTTCATAACAATCCAAGAAGACACTTTTTGTGGCTTATCATTTCAGGCTCGTGTAAAATCTTTGTAAGTTGCAAGGATTTTACGTTAAAAAGAATTCTGGGTTTTGTCTGAAGTTTCTTGTAAAACTTGTTTGATCGGTTCTTTCAAATAAGAAGCGCCAAAAAAGACTTGTTTTTGGTGGTGCTGTTGTATTTTTGGCTTCAAAATATTAGTGGGTTTGATTCAGTTTTTATTTTTATTTTTTATACGCGCGCGCGCGCACTAAAGTTTAAGCCTTTTGTTTGTGTATTATGGGAGGAATGAAGCTTGTGGTTCGTCTAATAGAGGCAAGGAATTTGCCACCAACGGATCCAAATGGATTAAGAGATCCATATGCCAAGTTACAGTTAGGAAAGCAGAAATTTAAGACAAAAGTTGTAAAGAAGAACTTGAACCCAAGCTGGGGAGAGGAGTTCAGTTTTAAAGTGGAGGACTTGAATGAGGAACTTGTAGTTGGTGTCTTGGATGAAGACAAGTACTTCAACGATGATATTGTTGGGCAGATTAAGGTTCCAGTTTCGCATGTTTTTGATGCGGACAATCAGTCACTTGGCACTGTTTGGTACTCACTGCAACCCAAAAACAAGAAGTCCAGGTTCAAGGAATGCGGTATGTTGATTCCTTGTAAACCAAACGCTTGCCTTCTGTTGTTTTGTCAATTCTGTGCTTTAGTGCGTGTTACCTTTTTGAATGTATATGACTTGTGAAAGCTATTTGGTCCTCTTGTAGTAGCAATGCTTAGGTTTATTTCTGTGTTTTCCATCTTAATCTTCTGTCCTTAGCTAAGGTTGTATCCTGTTTGATGTTAGAGTTTTGATTGAGTTGTGTGTATTTGATTCTGATTTTTTTTAACCTAGTTTAAGATCTTGCTTTGGAGACGCAGTTAAGAATTCAGATTGTGCAGTACTTGTTTAAAATGTTTTCTTCACACATTTGATGTATAACATTACTGATTGGAATTGCATGCTCATCTTTTATTTTCTCCAACAGGTGAGATTCTTTTAAGTATATGTTTTTCTCAATCTTTTCCTGACTCAAATTGCAATGCTTCACAATCGAAGAAGAATATGGATGTAATGCGATCTCCGTCTAGGTCTTTTAATGGGACAAACAACTCATCCCCAGCAAGATTAGAAGAAACTGCTTCCTCAAAAGAAGAGAAGTTTTTTGCACAAAAGAACTTAGCTGGAAGAATTGTTCAAATATTTAACAAAAATTCAGACGTGATTTCAGTCACTACAAGTAGAAGCACTGAAATTTCAGAGCAATCAGAAACTGATGGATCTGAGGTTTGTGATGATAAGGCTGAGGACCAGTCCTCTTCTGGCAACTTTGAAGAACTTATGAAAGAGATGGAATCTAGAGATGTAGGAAGTGAAGTTCCAAATAACCTACCAGGAGGAATCCTTGTAGACCAATCATATGTGATTTCACCCCCAGATTTAAACTCTTTTTTCTTTTCACCTGATTCAAGTCTTGCCAGATTGTTGTCAGACTTTGTGGGAAATTCAGAACAGCAATTTGGTCCTTGGAGATTTGAGAATAGCAGTGAGAGCTTGAAAAGAGTAATTACTTACGTAAAGGCACCAACCAAATTAGTTGGTGCTCTGAAAGCTAGTGAGGAACAAACTTATCTAAAAGCAGATGGGAAGATATTCGCTGTTTTGATCAGTGTGAGCACTCCGGATGTAATGTACGGTAGCACCTTTAAAGTTGAATTGCTTTACTGCATTACTCCTGGCCCTGAGTTGCCATCAGGAGAGAAAACTTCACATTTGGTTATATCCTGGCGCATGAACTTTTTACAAAGCTCCATGTTTAAAAGTATGATAGAAAACGGAGCCCGTTCAGGCGTAAAGGACAGTTTTGAGCAAGTTTCAACTTTTTTATCTCAAAATGTTAAGCCAGTTGATTTGAAGGACTTGGGATCTAGTAAGGAACAGGTTCTGGCTTCATTGAAGGTGGAACCCCAATCAGATGGGAAGCTGGCCATACAATATTTTGCTAACTTTACTGTAGTCTCTGCAGTTTTTATGGCGTTGTATGTGTTTGTGCACATCTGGCTAGCTGCACCCAGTGCAATTCAAGGGCTTGAATTTGTTGGGCTTGACTTACCAGATTCAATTGGTGAAGTCATTGTGTGTGGTGTCCTGACTCTTCAGTGTGAAAGGGTGTTAGGGTTACTTTCACGCTTCATGCAAGCTAGAGCTCAAAAAGGTAATAGTCAAACCATGTACTCCCTCTTTTCTGCAGGTCTTCACTATTCATAAACTACGCAACTCTACTGTCTGCCTCTGGCTGAATGCCTGGGGTGTCTATATATTGTTTAACTATTGTTTGTTTCGAGCAGCAGTTAGTTAATTTAACTTTATATTGTTAGTCTTGCTGTCATTTGATTTTTTCCTGTGCATCTAATAACAGGCACCGATCATGGAGTAAAAGCACAAGGAGATGGCTGGGTGCTTACAGTTGCCTTGATTGAGGGAAGTCATTTGCCGGCTGTTGATTCTAGTGGCTTCTGTGACCCATACGTGGTATTCACCTGCAATGGGAAAACAAGAACAAGCTCAATCAAGTTTCAGAAATCTGATCCTCTGTGGAATGGTCAGTATGTCCTATATCAATTTTCCATATAGATGCATTTTTTCCCCCTAAACTGTTATGCAATTGTATGAATCATGCATTGAAAGGCTTTTATTCTGTGAAAAATATTATTCAAACCATGTTTTAATTGATCATCTTGATAAAACACCTTGGATGTTGCAGAAATATTCGAATTTGATGCCATGGATGATCCTCCTTCTGTGCTGGATGTGGAAGTTTATGATTTTGATGGGCCTTTTAATGAATCCATGTCCTTGGGACATACAGAGATTAATTTTGTAAAATCTAATCTATCAGATTTAGCTGATGTGTGGGTTCCTCTTCAAGGAAAGTTAGCACAAGCATGTCAGTCTAGGCTGCACTTAAGGATTTTCTTGAACAATACGAGAGGTAGCAATGTTGTTAAAGAGTACTTAAGTAAGATGGAGAAAGAGGTGGGGAAGAAGGTAAATAGTTGGCTGTTCTGCCCTGGAGTTTCAATTTGTTAATGCACTGTACATCTTGTGTGTATTCTGCTTGTGCTCTGTTACCTACATAAATTGTTAATGGGATTTTGTAGATAAATTTGCGTTCTCCTCAAACAAATTCAGCCTTCCAGAAGGTTTTTGGGCTTCCACCAGAGGAATTCCTTATCAATGACTTCACCTGTCACTTAAAACGAAAGATGCCATTACAGGTGCTGTTAGTGTAATTATACATCTCAAGTTTGTAATCTACAAGTTTAAATTTTGCTCCTTCCTAAGCTTTTTAGCATGACTTGTGATTGTATCTTACAGGGTCGGCTGTTTCTTTCAGCAAGAATAATTGGATTCTATGCAAATTTATTTCGGCAGAAGACTAAATTTTTTTTCCTTTGGGAGGACATAGTTGATATCCAAGTTGATACTCCTACTCTATCATCAATGGGTAGTCCAGTTATCGTTATAACTCTCCGACAAGGCAGAGGTATGGATGCCAGGCATGGAGCCAAGACAATTGATGATGAAGGGAGGCTGAAGTTTCATTTCCAGTCTTTTGTATCTTTTAATGTAGCAAATAGGTAAATAACAAATGTTATATAGGACCTTTGGTCTTTCTTTTACTGAAAACTACTACATCATCATAACTGTGAAAATAATGGATAGGAGCAGGACAACTGTGACACATAGTATTTTAATCTTCTTGTTTTTTTTTTCTTTTTGCACTGAATAGGACAATCATGGCTTTGTGGAAGGCTAGATCATTGAGTCCTGAACAGAAGGTGCAAATAGTTGAAGAAGAATCAGAAACCAAATTCCTTCAAACTGAGGAGAGTGGGTCTTTCTTGGGTCTTGAGGATGTCAGCATGTCTGAGGTTTATGCTTGTTCCCTTTCTGTCCCTGTAAGCTCTCTTTCTCTCTCTTCCAATTGTATGAGCTTGCATGCATATTATTCATACATGCCATAATCATGCCTATACATTTTGGATTTGTTTATCTTAGTCTGCACATTGTGAAAATATGTGTGTCTGATCGTGGATATTGTGTTTTAGATCAATTTCTTATCGGAGCTGTTTGGTGGGGGTGAATTGGATCGTAAAGTAATGGAGAAAGCTGGTTGTCTTAGCTATTCTTGCACCCCATGGGAATCAGTGAAGACTGAAGTATACGAGAGGCAATTATATTATAGATTTGATAAGCACGTATCTCGTTTTGGAGGAGAGGTCACAAGTACACAGCAGAAATACCCCCTCTCTGATAGGAAAGGTTGGATTGTCGAAGAGGTTATGACTCTTCATGGAGTTCCCCTGGGTGACTTTTTTAATGTATGGCAAGAAACTTGATTAACTCTGCTCCCCGCTTTTGGCTTTTATTTTCTATTTGCGGTGTTCTTTCTTCCTCATAATTGATAACTTTAACTTTCCTTGATCTTTTTGAAGCTTCACCTGAGATATCAAATTGAGGATTTTCCCTCAAGACTGAAGGGCTGTCATGTGCGTGTATCCATGGGAATCGCATGGCTGAAAAGTTCCTGGCATCAAAAAAGGATTTCAAAGAACATCATCTCAAGCCTGCAAGATCGTCTGAAGTTGATATTTAATGCAGTTGAAAAGGAGTTTGCAAATAGATAACGAATGGTTTTCGGGCTGCTTCTCAATATTTTATATGATGGGGGCGTAGTTGGAGATGGCTGAGTGTTCGTATACACCTTCAGCACCAAACCAACTCTCTCTGTCCATTTTCATCGGGGTAGTGATATCGGTTTTAGAGATTGAATGACAGTTCATGATTGTGTATCCAGCCATGTGCTCCTTTCTCTCCACGTTGATGTTGTTGCAGCATTTGGTTCGATCTGCCCTACTTTGGTTTGAACCCGAATTGGAGGAATCGTGGGACTTCAGAGTTGAACTTAATGGAGACTAGTTTAGTTCTTTCCACTTTTGTAGACATTCTAAAATGATATCGAGCCCCTTGCTATAACCAGCTGTGTCAGCAGCCGAGTTATATATACATACTCTCTGTAAATGTAGATAATCCAGGATCTCAACTGACTAGAACAGCTTGTGCAGTTTCTTCTGATATTGCCAAGGATTTATTTATTTTATCTTTATCTTTATTTTTCTAACCAAACATTATTTTATCCATGTTTTGTTGATGTTGAAACATTAACCAAACACAACCTTAAATATTATAATAACCAAATACAACCTTAATTATGATCATTGGAGTACTTAAGAGGATGGTGAGTGATTATAGGGTCTCAAGGATATTTTATCTCTTAAAACTTGAAAAGAAAAAAAATTGATGAAAGCTGATTTTATATTTTCCTTTTTAACAAAAAATACAAAGTAAAAAAAAAAAAAAAAGGAAGAAGGAAAACTTCATTATCATCACTTGATTCTTAATTTAAGCAACAAACAACAAAGTTGTCTCTACTTTCCTACAAGGCCTAAATATACCATTGAAGGAACAACTTCGTCTCATATCAAATAAGTTTTTGGATGAAATTGATAAAAATTAGATAATTTCATATGAAATTGAGAATTAAGTAATATTTTATGATGGAATGGAAAATGAGTTTGAGCCAGGGTGATCATTTTCGGTTCGGTTTGATTTTTATAAAAAAAATAACCAAACCGAAATTTTTTTTTTAAAAAAACCAAAACCGGGTCAAACCGACCGGTTTCGGTTCGGTTCGTTTTTAGGGCAAAACCGGTTCAAACCGGTTTGGCTCGATTTTTTTCTGATTTTTTTTGTTTCGGTTCGGTTCCGTTTTTTCGATTTTTTACTTATAAAACTGAAACCAAACCAAACCAGCCAATTTTTTTAAAATTTTAATCGATTTAATTATTTTATTCGGTTTAGTTTTTTTAATTTTTATTTTTATTTTTCTCGATTTAATAAGTTTTTCTACCTATCCCTATTTTGAGCAAAAGAATATAATTGGTATAAAACTAAACATAGGGACAGTTTCTGTAAACTAAAAAAGAGAAGCAAAATCGAAGGCACGAAACATTAAAATTAAAAGAAAAGAAAAGCGAAGCTTGAAGGAAGCAGCTTTGTTTCTGTGCTTGGGGCTGGCTTTTGCTGCTGCGTGGCCCTCCCCCTCCCCCTCCCCCCATAGCTAACACACTCTAACATCCCAGAAGAAACAGCTTCAGGTAAACTCCCAAGAACCCAACTCCTTGTTTAGATTAGATTTCATTAAGCTTAGAAAAGACGAATTCTTTTTTGCCTTCTTAATTAATATCTGATCAAGGGTCGATTTATATCCTTTTCTCTCTCTTTATTGTCTATTAAATATTCCTACTGTTATTTCTTTAAAAAGGGTCATGTAAAGTTTGCTTCTTTGGAATCCAAAATCTTTGGACTGATAGCTTTGTGAATGAAATCTGGGTTTTTTGATTGACAAGTTTAGTTTTTTAGTTACTTTTGTTAAGCTAGATCTCTATTATATTGTATTTGAATTTAGGGTTTTGGATGCGAGGGTGTGGTGCTGCTTTATCTTGTTGATCGGTTTCATTTGAAGGATATGCAAATTTGAATATCTGGGTTGGTTTCTTTTTTGATGCTACAGCCACATTGCAGTCCTGTTTAGCTGAGGAATCTTATTGAGGAACTATATTTGATATAATCAAGGGGGGACAGAGAATGTATGGTAGAGCAGGTCTTGAGAGATTTAAAAAAGCTGAATCTACTGAACCCTTCTCAGTGTCTGTCAATTCGGCTCCCAAAACCACTACACTACCTGCTACTAAAACTTTTACACAACCCTCAGTTCAGTATTCGCAATCTAAGACACAATCCCAGTTCCGAGACCAACCTCATGCTGCTCAAAAACCTGAGGTGCCAGAAGCTGGGCCATTGTTGGGGAATACTCAGCCAGTGACGCAAGTTGGTGGAGGGCAGTCAACTTGGCAGCCACCAGATTGGGCAATTGAGCCTCGACCAGGAGTTTATTATCTTGAGGTTTTGAAGGATGGAGAGGTTCTTGATCGGATTAATTTGGATAGGCGGAGGCATATCTTTGGGAGGCAAATTCCTACTTGTGATTTTGTGCTTGATCACCAGTCTGTTTCACGCCAACATGCTGTTGTAATTCCTCACAAGAATGGAAGGTTAGATCCTTGCTCTAGTTTTTATTGATGCTGCTTTGCTTGGCCCCTTGTTTTAGTTGTGTATAATTTCTGCCTTTGAACATCGTTGCGATTTTTCTTATAATTGTCATCATCATAGATGTTATAGGCTATGATTTTCCTGTATTAAGCATGAGTGTGCTGAATATGATGGTTCTTTCACTAAGAGTTGGTTGATCAGCTCTGGTACAGTCATGTAGTTGGGTACAAGTATGGCATGGGCAAGATAATAACGATGGCAAAATAGAAACAAATAGTAATTACTAATTTTAACTGTGAAATGGAAACTAGATTGGTATTTCCTATTGGTATCTGTTTCAGTTAAGATGTTTCTCATTTAAGGATCGGGAATGTGAAGCTAAAGTCAATTTTGGAGAAGGTTTATAGCTAAATGATCTGGATTGTCAATCCAGTAATGTTCATCGTAGCTTTCTCAAGCTCACAAGTTTTGTAACTCATGTGCTTCTCATCTTCTGCAGCATATTTGTGATTGATTTGGGGTCTGCACATGGAACATTTGTGGCAAATGAGCGGTTGACCAAAGATACCCCTGTTGAGCTGGAAGTGGGGCAGTCTTTGCGGTTTGCTGCATCAACACGAACTTATATCCTGAGAAAGAATGACGCAGCTCTTTTTCCTCATCCTCCACCACCCTCAGATATTAACATACCACCACCTCCTGATCCATCTGATGAAGAAGCTGTTGTAGCATATAATACTTTTTTAAATCGTTACGGTCTAAATAAGCCTGATCTATCAACTAAATCAAGTGAATCCAGTGATTCATTAAGCAGAAGACATGATGACCTGCAATCGGAGAGAGCTGCTAAGAGAATCAAGAAAGCAAGGGTTGTTTTCAGGGATCAAGTTGGGGGTGAGCTGGTTGAAGTTGTTGGTATTTCAGATGGTGCAGATGTAGAAACAGAGCCTGGTCCAATAGGTGTAAAAGAAGGAAGTCTTGTTGGAAAATATGAATCTCTTGTACAGGTTACTGTAATACCCAAAGGTAAGGAACAATTCTCAGCAAAGGAAAACAATGCTTCACAAAAAGGTGTCACTAGTAAATTACAACAAGTCTTGAATAAGGTTAAAGCTGCTCCAAAAATTGGGATGTATGATGACCTTTATGGAGAATCATTTGCTGGAAAAGTGGGTTCTTCCTGGGCATATTCTTCTGATAGTTCTGCTGGTAATGCAGCTTCTCCGACTAAAGATGGCCAAGGGAATGCCACTGGTTCTTTGAGTGGAAATCCTCAAAATAACTTGAGCGTTTACGACGACGACGACGACGATTTATTTGGTGACTAGTTGAAGCGAGGGAGCACATTGTTGCCGCACCATGTCCCAAGGCAATAGCCATTAGAGGCCATTGTTTCCCATGTAATTTGGAAATTTTGTTGTATTTTACCAGCAATTTTTTTATTCTGTGTAATGGCAACTGCTCATTTGGGCTATATTTTGTAACTCGCACCTTTTAGCCTTCAAACTTGTGTTAACCTAGAGGAAATGGAGTAGAATTAAGTCGTGGCCGGTTTTTTAGCTGCTTATCAAACCCTTCCGTGGTGATTCATCTCCTACTTGATGTGCTTGCACTACGCATATTGGTGCTAGGAAGCTCATGGTAATTTGGCAAAGGTACTGACAGTAGAAAAACCTTCTCTCTCCCGAAACAACTTGGGCTTCCTCGGCAGTCATTTCCTCATGTTCACATTTCAGCGTTGTCCATGCAACACATTGGCACCATGGGATTTATATTGAATGACATAAGGTATAGATAGACTACAGTGTAGCTCCTTTTCGTGATGAGCACAAAATCCAGGGTTAACTAATTCATCCTAAGGTCAGAAGATTGAAGAATTTTAGTGTTTCTTTCCTGCTCTCTTCAATATCTCAAGTAAAACTCAAGCTCAATGTTTCTCTTTTTGCTCCAAATTTTAGAGCAGTGATCACATCCTGAACTCAAAGAAGATAAAGCATGAAAATGACATAAGAGTGATTCCGAGTGCTTTGAAAGAATTTTATTGACTTTACTGTGAATGTTATCATCATCTCAACTCGAGTCGAGAGTCCGTTGAAGGGAGAAAAAAAAGAGATTGTTGTGCAACACTACTTTCTGGATGCCATTATAGTTTCCACTTAAAATATATCGGTTTGCATCATCTTATCGTATATAGTAATAATTTTTTTAGCTCCTGAAAATGGATGTTCCAAAAAATTGAGTAATTGACAGCTTTGTTTTTACTCTCAAGGGAAAGTATCTCCACAATTTCCTGCAGAGAGCCAATCTAATAATACCAAGTGTTTTTCTGGCTATTGCTTAAAGCAAGGAGCAATAGCCCAGAGCCAGCATTCGTTTTTCAGGGCAATAGACTGAAAAGGCTCCGTGGATGATCCCACACACAATATTCATCATCACGTCCTTTTCTTCTGAAAGAATGTTAGAAACTAAAACAGGAGAGTATTGCTCTTGGATGCACAGACATGGCATGGGATTCAAAATTCAACGGTGAGAAAGAGATGCAAAGCTGAAATGCCACCATGGACTCGATGAATGTTAGGCTCACTTGCCACAGTAGAAGACCATGCGGTGGCATCCACCAATCTTGGCTGCCCAGATGTGAGAAAAAAAGGGTTCCTCTTCTACTCTCCGGGACAATATTATAGGGCCATATGATATAAGACTATAGAGTGGAGATTGACTGGTGGCACATACCTAATACCTCTGCCTCACCTTTCATTGAAACCGAGGTTCTCTCCATGGATGTTCTATCTTTCTTTTTCTTTTTTTTTAATAATACATAATACACCCATGATTCATGTTTGCTATCAATGAAACTCTGCCACACACACCCTAACACAGAAACTCTGCCATAGACGCCCTAAACCTAGCCTTGGCATCATGTTTTGCTGCCGACATGGTAAGCTAAAAACCAATGGATCCAAGTTGTTGAAATGACAAGCTTGACAGATGCTCTCATTAGTAGAGGTTCGATCCATTACTACTACTTTATCCTGCAACGAGAAAAGGACGGGTCACTAACAAAGCCTTGTATTCCATCCAACTTGAAGAAAGGAGTTAATTTCTTTATCTCCTTCATAGATCACAGGAATTTGAATCGTATACCAGTAATATTTTTGGGTGCAATTTCTACATTATTACCAAAACTTACTAGAATCCCTCAATTTCTATATTATAGCTTCTCTTTATCAAAGTTGAATTTGATTTTAGCACATGAAAATTAGTTCACAAGTCGAAGCTCAACGAAGACAATGGAAACACATGGGGTAAGTAAGACAACAAAGATAAAAGATACGTGTCTTTTCATATTTATAGTTTTAAAATAAAAGAAATTTACTTCTATCATATATCACTAATCAAAATTAATCTAAAAATTTTATATATAATTAAGGATGGATGTTGAATTAATTCATCCAAGGTTACCTAATCAATAAAAGGTAAGAATTTAAGTCACACTGCTTCGTATAATTAGCATTATAGATAGTAAATTAGATCGTTGGCCGGAATGCGAGGTTAAATTTAATATTTTTTAATGCGAAAAAAAAATAGGTGCTATTAATAATTTTTTAATAAAAATAAATTTAAATTGTGTAGAAATTTACGTGATGTGATCCAATTGACTAGATGAATCTAAAAACAATTTAAATAACTAATAAAAACATAGCTTGACTCAAGATAAATATTTAA
>Ga0325411_1006382_pt1 | contig 12942 bp, 7 predicted proteins | sample PopdelMetagenome_13_FD_206181 | JGI IMG/M metagenome (GOLD analysis project Ga0325411, IMG submission 206181) | Populus deltoides microbial communities from Bellville, Georgia, United States - Xylem-PdIQD-R4 | ecosystem: Host-associated > Plants > Phyllosphere > Stem > Wood/Secondary xylem... | reverse complement strand
CAAAAAAAAAGCTTAAATAACACTAATATTAATCAATACCATAATAGATTTGTTCTAAATTCTAATATCTTATAAAAATTTTGTATTTGAGAGTGTGGTTGTGGTTGCTTTTTACTCAGAAATATATTAAAATTATGTTTTTTATTTTTTAAAAAATTATTTTTGATATCAGCACGTCAAAATAATCTAAAAATACCAAAAAATATTAATTTAAAATAAATAAAAAAATAAAAAAATTATTTTTTTTCAAAAACACTTTTAAAACAAAAAAAAAAAAAAACAAATACAATCTCTTGCTTTCATAAAGGTATCTCCCACAAATATCTTATTATCCGACCTAAAAAACCATCAGTTATGATTATAATATAAATTTAAAGTCAAAATTTAAAATGATGTCTCCACTCACTCATTCTTTTTTTTTTTTCAATGAGTACAACAACAATGGAGATAATATTTGAGATTACTGATTTTAAAGTGTTTTCTAGTTAAAAATAAATTAAAATAATAATTTTTTATTTTTTATAATTTATTCAAAACAATACAGAATTTAAAAAAAAATCAAAAAAATATATATTAAAAAGCATTTTTTGAATGAAAAAACGAACTCTCTCGCATGGTGCCAATATATTGACTTTAACAGTCACAGGAGTACACCACCGATCATTTGCCACGAAAACCTATTTAGAAAAAAAAAAACATACTTACAAATTGCAAAAGAAAAACCAATCCAATGGTAGTACGACAACAATAACAGGCTCAAGTCTCGACTTTTCAACTCAGCTAAAGAATTTGTTTTTTTTTTTTTTTTTAATTTATTAAACCCTCCCAAACCGTTTGAAAACCCCAAGAAAGAGAGAGACCCCCTCCTTGATGAACTCAATGCTTTGATTCCTCATCATCACACCGAATCCCAAATTTTTTACTCTCATTTTTAATCAACACTCACTCACTAATAAAAAAACAAACAAATACCCTCATTTCCTCCCTAGCTGCTTCTCCACAATCTCCATCCTTGAACTCTAAAACTTCCCTCTTCTTTTCTTCTCTCCTTTTTGTTCCTGGTTACTTTTGAACAGTAGATTTTTTTATTTTTTTTGCTATTGTATATAAATAGTTTGCGTGATTGAATCATGAGGGATGAATTCAATCTGGGTTTTTGGTTTTTCATCCGGGGGCTTTTTCAGATTCCATTTATTACAAGAAAAGAGGAGAATCTAGTCTAGTGTTTCATGGGTTTTGTATCTCATGTGTTCCATTTATTGTCTCTTTTAAGACATCTCTCTTAGATCTGTTTGCTGCCGTATTTGATCCCCTGCTTTACTCACGCTCTACCTCTCCCTTCCAAGGTTAGATCATCACATTTCACGCTTCGTATCTATTATTTTATATATTTTTCTTGATGTTGTAATCCAGTTCGCCGTTTATACTAGCTATAGTTTAAATATTTATAGTTTTTCAGACACAAGGGTTTCGGGTTTTTATTGCTTTTGGACTATGATAATTTGATGATGTGCAGATACTTGAAAAGCTATAAGGTGGTTGGGAGGTTTCATGGGTTTTTGGGATTTTGTCTGAGTTTCTTTATGTTGTATGTGCTTATGGTGCGAAGTGAGATAAGCCCTCCATGTAAGAGGTCTTGTAAGCCTTTTTTGTGAGGTCTGTATTACAAAATGGGTAACGGCACTTCTCGTGTCGTGGGTTGTTTTGCTTTTAATGGCAAGAATGGTGTTGATTTAGAGTTTTTAGAGCCATTGGATGAAGGGTTAGGCCATTCATTTTGCTATGTTAGGCCACCTATTTTTGACTCCCCTGCCATTACCCCCTCAAACTCTGAGAGGTTTACTGTTGATTCCAGTACTCTAGATTCTGAAACATTAAGTGGTTCTTTTAGACATGATATCATAGATGATCCCTCGGGCTTGCATAGACAAAACAAGACTTTCCCAGAAACTACATTTAAAACAATATCTGGGGCATCAGTTAGTGCCAATGTTTCAACTGCTAGGAGTAACCAGAGTGCATTGTTTGCTGGTGAAATGCAAGAGCCAGCTGCTTCATTCGAAAGCACCTCATCTTTTTCTGCAATTCCTCTGCAGCCAGTGCCTCGTGGCTCTGGACCTTTGAATGGCTTTATGTCCGGTCCTCTTGAGAGAGGATTTGCTTCAGGTCCTTTAGATAAGGGTGGTGGTTTTATGTCTGGACCTATCGAGAAGGGGGTAATGTCAGGTCCTCTTGATGTCACTGACAAATCCAACTTCTCCGCTCCACTTGCACGTGGTCGTCGAAGACCCCGCTTTCAGCGTTTAGTGAGGAGTGTGAGTGGACCTATGAAAAACACTCTATCACGAACATTATCAAGACATTTGATGGGTTCAGGTTGGATGCAGAGGTTTTTTTTGCACCCGGTAACCCAATTGGCTTGGCAGGTTAGGGAGCCAAAGTTTCGGCAAGAAGCCTCAAGGAACTGTCTTGAAGGAGGGCCATCAGAGAGCGAGTACGTGGACATTTGCAACTTACAATGGGCTCATGGCAAGGCTGGGGAAGACAGGGTTCATGTCGTACTTTGTGATGAGCAGGGATGGCTGTTTATTGGGATATATGATGGCTTTAGTGGTCCAGACGCACCAGATTTTCTGATGAGCCATCTTCATAGAGCTATTGACAGGGAGTTAGAAGGACTGCTGTGGGATTATGAAGATAAATCTTCCAATGATCCAATAAAACCTAAACTGTCCAAGAGTGGACTTGCTGAGGCAGGTTCAGAGTGCAGCAAGCAAGAGCAGCCTAACTCGAGTCAAACAACCTCTTGCAGCTTAAACAACTTGTGTAGTCCTGGAGATGTTGGGGGCCAATCTTCTAATTGTGAGATTGTGGATGAAATTGATGTCAGGGGCTGTCAGCAGCAATCATCTAATTGTGAAAAGCCTAGCAGCTTGGGCCCTGCTTCTGCCTCTATTCCATCTGCCAACTTGACTGGCAAAGGAAGGAAAAGCGTTCGGCTTTACGAGCTGCTGCAGATGGAATCATGCGACGGTTCAGGTTCTGCATCATTCTCAGTGGTTAAAAGCCAAAGAAGCAGATCATGGAATTGTCAACCAAGCTCAGATGCTTTGGATTTTGATCAAACTTTGCGAAAAGAACCGTCAAGATCCTCCTCATTGGATAACTGCAAAGGAGAAGGTTTTAGTAATCGAGGTGAAGATCCCACGACATCTGGAGAAGATGGAGGGATTGGCCTTCAATCTGGTAATCAGGGAGGTGGAACTGATCTTTCTGTTTCTGTTCAAAGACAGGGTACAAGAAAGTTTGTTTTCAGCTCAAAGATCCGAAAAATGTATCGGAAGCAGAAGTCCTTGCGTAAGAAACTCTTTCCTTGGAGTTATGATTGGCATAGAGAGGAGACTTGTGCTGATGAGAGAGTGGTGGAACCCTCTGGACCTATTAGGAGATGGAAAACAGGAATTGCTGACCACGATGCAGTTTTGAGAGCAATGTCTCGGGGACTTCAACACACTGAAGAGCAATATATGGAAATGGTGGAAAAGGACCTTGATAGAAATGCAGAGCTTGCTTTGATGGGATCATGTGTTCTGGTGATGTTAATGAAGGATCAAGATGTGTATGTCATGAACCTTGGGGATAGCCGTGCAATATTAGCACAAGAACGACCCAATGATCGTCATCCTAATCCAACTTTGGCGAAGGATGACATGAGGTATAAGAATAGATCCCGAGAGTTTCTAGTACGTATGGAGCTGGACAGAATCTCAGAGGAGTCTCCAATGCATAATCATAACAGTCAGGTTAATATGATCAACAAGAACAGAGAGATCTCTATTTGCAGATTGAAGATGAGGGCAGTTCAGCTTTCAACTGATCACAGCACGAGTATTGAAGAGGTGTGCTTCTTGAAATTTTCAATATGGCTAATATTGTGAGTGTTCCACAAATGATTATCTATATGTTGGACCTTTGTATGTTCATTTACTGTGCTATCCATCAATTGCATCATGAGTTAGAATAAACCTGAAAATCCCCAGCATGTATTCATTCATTTTGAGTATCAACAGGATAGAATACCCATGGCAACTCCAGTGATTCGCCATTTGCTTAAACACCGGGTCATTTTCTTTTACCGGTTTTGAAAGATGTGAAGCAAAGGTATCGTATTTCAAGTCCATGCTAGGTGCAGCAATATCTGAATGATTTAAGCTAAAATGTCTACCAACCAGTTGCCTAACTGATTGTTGGTTAATATCATTTCAGGCATAAGCTTCTGGTTTAAGGATTTTCGTAGAGCTATAAACATTAAAACATCCACTGGATCAGTGAAAAGGAGTTTATTGCAACACTTTGATCATGTTATGCTGTAATTGAAAATTGATCTTGAATTCTTGCGTGCTTCAGGAAGTGCTTAGAATAAAGGCAGAACATCCTGATGACAACCAAGCGATTTTAAACGAACGAGTGAAGGGACAATTGAAAGTAACCAGAGCTTTCGGTGCTGGATTTTTGAAGAAGGTCAGTCATTGTGAAGCCTTGACCACTTTTCTCTGTTTGTATCTCTAGGTACTTTGAGCTTTTCAAATATTTGGAAACACAAATTGCTATTTGTTAACAATTCATCAATTTTGATAATTTATTAACTTGACATGTCTACAAATGTTCACATATACATTTCCATCTACGTGCTATAAGACAGGCATGCTGGTCTGGGCCAGAAGTGAGTTGAATCTTATAATTACAAGGAGTTAAAAAGTCAAATCAGGGTACCATAGTGATGTCATGATCAACTCAAGTTGCTGGATGATATCTGCGCTATGGAGGAAGGTTGAAATTAGTATTTGCCATCCCACAGCAATGACTTGATGAACTCATCTGTTAGGTTAAATTTGCGTGGCGAATTCATTTGTTGCAGGCATCATAGAGTTTGCAGGATTATGAAGGGTTGTGGGGAGGGGAGCTTCTTTAATGTTCTATCATGTTGACAATCAAGAAGCTGTGTACTGACATATTGATTGTTGGAACAAGGGAGTACCGGATGGGTGTTGAGATTGGATTTGGAATACTCATGTTTACAAGTTATTTGTAGTTTAGTTTGAAATCTTAGTCTTCCCCGTAGCAATCGTTTCAGTTGAGGGGATGCAAAATATGTTAAGTTTGAAAACTTTGTTGAACACTTAGTTGCATACTTCATTGTGAGTTCTGCTGTTTGCACATTGATAATTATTCTTCACAATATTCAGCTAAATTTGAAAATGAGCTTCATACTTTGCTTGTGCAAATATCTTTCTCATCAAATGAACGCTTTATGTGCAATAATTTACTTCTACTAACAGCTTCCCATGTTTAGCAAATCATGAATTTATGTAAACAGTCAGCATCATTTGCCAATTTTACGCCTTGTCTTATTTGTTTATTAACCTTTTTGGATGCTGGTTGCAGCCATCTTGTAATGAAGCTCTGCTAGAGATTTTTCGGATCGCTTATGTGGGAACTAATCCCTATGTGAGCTGCATTCCTTCTGTAGTTCACCACCGACTCTCCTCAAGCGATCGATTCTTAGTTCTCTCCTCTGATGGGCTTTACCAGTACTTCAGCAATGAAGAGGTGGTTGCTCATGTCACATGGTTCATGGAAAATGTCCCTGAAGGTGATCCTGCACAGTATCTCATTGCAGAACTTCTCTTCCGTGCTGCCAAAAAGAATGGTTAGTTGAATAAACTGCCTACCTGTCTTATTAATTTCATACCGAGAGATGAAATCTCCTGATCTTCTGTTTTTTTTTAAAAAAAGTTTTGATGGGATGGAAGTGATACCTTCTAGGAAACTTAGGTTTGTAACGTCCCTATCTGATTTTCGAACTTGCTCATTTAATCTACCAAGCTGTGGCCCTGTAGTTTTTATTTGCGAAGCTCTGCAAAACAGTACTTGACAGGTTGGTGTAATTCAGTTAAAAAAGGAGAGGATGGAGTCATTGAATGAGGCATTCAGCTAAAAATAAAAACAAATGCATACTGCACCTTAAATTATTAAAGATCCAACCCCCTTAGAAAATCTGGCATAAATTCATTGGCATGGTTACTAAATCAATTCTCAGGAGTCCGTTCAAATTTTTTATTCAACAACTAAACTGTCACCTAATGTGGTTAATCAAATCACCAGCGTGGTGTCTGGCTGCCATAATTTCAGTTGAAAAGGCAGAATGTCGAAGTTCTTTAGAGTTTTTGCTCAAATTTTCAATTACAACTGTCAAGGAAGAGCACACCCCATTAGATCTTTGCCCTTGACATGGGTATTCAAGTGAAATCAAAATCTTTCTTATACCTTTGCTATATACGAGTTTGAATCCATATCCATACTTCCTCTCCGCAAATTGAAGTCTTCAGCAATTCTCTGATTGTCTTTTATTGGTGGTTACAGGAATGGATTTTCATGAATTGCTTGATATTCCTCCTGGGGACAGACGTAAATATCATGATGATGTCTCTGTTATGGTTGTTTCTCTAGAGGGAGGAGAAATTTGGAGATCCTCTGGATAATTGTTTTCAGTTTACGTGTATTGCCTCAACAATGTAAACATTTTCAAGGGGTTGGTAACCGTCTCTGCAATTCAGAATTTAGAAATCAGTGATGACATTCTCAGGAATATAATTTTTTCCTCCTGTCATTTCCTTTCTTCATCCAGTGATAGTTCAAGGAGGGCAAAAAAATCACCAGCCCGTGCTGCTAGAATGTTGCAATCAGATGCCCCTTGAAGTTTCGAGTATATCCATTTATTTTGTATGCCGCCTCCATCATTAAAGTCCTTTTTGTATTTCCTCTCCTTGGAATGGTATATAAGATGATTAAAGATTTATTTCCCGCACTCCTACTCCGACCTCACCTCTTTTATCCTTTCCTGGCGGTTAATATTTTTCATTTCTCCATTCCCACAATCACCAAATTCTTCCAGAAACGGCCCTTGTATTATCTGATGTATTGAAAGCTAGGCAGAGGACGCCTGGTTTAAATGGATTACAATTGTTTTGGTCCTCTAGGTTTTCGTTGATAAAATAAGATTCATTAATGTTAAATACTTCCTACTGCGTTCCGATGGATATTCTCCTACTCCTAATACCTTCACATGCAGAAACTAGTCTTTAGGTTTTTTACTCTTGGATGCTCAGATGCTGGGGTTTCTCACCATGTCCTTAGCAAATAAGAACTCGCAATCCACGGATATGCAAGATAGCTTCACCTGCTTGATTGTTTCTAAATTCTAGTTCTTTCTTCTTCTTTTTTTGCTTTGAAAAGCATTCATTCACTATAAAAAACATCCATTATCACAGTAATATCACAATCTTAAACATTACTACAGGGGAAGGGTTCTTGCTTGCAGGGTGTCTAGCGTGAGAGAATGTTTTCAACAGATACTGACTAGTTTACTCAAATGTGTTTTATATTTTGGTGGCCCATTTGCTATAGGTCCAATTCTGCACAGACAAATTGGGTAGAGGCCTAATGCCTATTCTTTGGGCACTCCGAACTCCCGAGTTGGACTCTCCCGCTCCCCGATACCCATGTTCTATATTGGTTTTTTCTCTTCTTTTGTCGGTGGAGTAGCTCGATGGCCCTCTCTCAATCCCTACGGCCTTTATACTTTGCGTCGCTACATGGGAGCAAAAAGCATTGTGAGCTTACTTACCGTGAAGTGTTTCTTTCGTGGTGTATCAAGGAGAATTGAACTTTGACGATATAGACTGGAAATAAGGTAACCGGTGCCTTATTAGACACTAGATGTCTTTTGTCTGTGAACATTTAGTATTTTGCAAGGCTTGTGGCTACAGTAATTACTCGAAAGACTTCTCCCACCTACACTTTTGTCGCCAGAAGTTACGTGAGGCGAGATGCAATTTTTTTCTTTAATATTACCTTTAATTTTTTTTCATAAAGACGGGCATTATTCGGGTTGCTTTATGGAAAGCAAGTGACAAGGGGACCTCATGAGCAGAGACGACAGAAAAGAGAGAACCCGAGTTTAAAAGATAGTCCATGCTTCATGGATTGGACCATCCAACCACTGAAACAGGGCTGGTTAACCAGACCCTTTTTAATTTATTATTTATTTATCAAGCTAAACATGAATTTCCAAAAAGAAAAGACTAAAGTGCGGTGGTGGAGCTGTCCCATCTCAAGGGCCCAATTTCCTTGTTTCTTGTTTGGTGCTGGTGAGTGTTGTTTTTTTAAGGCCTTTTTCGACTCTCCCAGTCCCAATTTCCCATGTATCATGTGGACCCAGAGGCCGAAGCACCCATCTGTCACCTAATCCTTGAAAGCTTTCTTTTTTCGCTTCACAATTAATAACCTGTTCGTTCAAGCTCTTAATTAGTTTAGAAGCTAATTGAGGTATGCATTCCTTTTATAGCTCCCCTTCTTAATAAATTTCTTTGACCCGCAAAAAACCCAGATACTGATTGTGGTCTAAATAGAATAGAAAAATCGTTTCCTGTATTTGAAATTGCTTTGCAGTTAAGTTGAAGAAGGCCTTCTAGTTTCCATGCCTTTGTATCACCCCCGTCCCTTTCTCCAAACAACCATATCTAGAATCATTTTTTTATGCTCAAGACAGAGACTATAAAGGATAGCCAGTGCTTCCACATCGAGACCAGAGCTGTAACTGTTCTTCCTTTGCATCATAATAACTCAAGTCTCCTTGATAGATAGCTGCACCACCCTTCTCCAATGCAAGAAATGGCAGCTATTGTCACATATGTAGTCATCTTTACTGTCATCTCCAGCGCCCTTGCATATGATCCTGACATGCTTCAAGACCTCTGTGTGGCTAATACTCATGCTGGTATGTTTCATGTAGCCTTGTTTAAAATTGGTTCTCCCTGCTTTTAGAACACTGCCATGATCTTCGTACAAAGACTCGACTGGCATGATTAAATCTGATAAGATACTTAATTTTGCAGGAATTAAAGTTAACGGGTTTACATGCAAGGCTGAGGGAAATGTTACTGAAGCTGATTTTTTCTTTGACGGTCTGGCCAAACCAGGAAAAGTGAACAATTCAGTAGGATCACTTGTAACAGGAGCCAATGTTGAGAAAATCCCAGGCCTAAACACACTAGGCGTGTCACTGTCACGTATTGACTATGCAGCTGATGGCCTTAACCCGCCTCACACTCACCCCCGAGCCACCGAAATGATCTTTGTTTTGGAAGGTGAATTGGATGTTGGATTCATCACCACTGCAAACAAGTTGATCTCAAAGACTGTCAAGAAAGGCGAAATCTTTGTGTTCCCCAGAGGTCTAGTTCATTTCCAGAAGAACAATGGCGACAAAGAAGCCTCTGTGATTGCAGCATTCAATAGTCAGTTGCCTGGTACTCAGTCCATTGCCATGACATTGTTTACTTCAACCCCAGCTGTTCCTGACAATGTCTTGACTAAAGCTTTCCAAGTCGGCACCAAGGAGATTGACAAGATCAAAACCAAGCTTGCCCCCAAGAAGTCCTAATTTTGTTTCTTTTTTTAAAAAAAATTATCTATTTCATATTGTGCAGTGCGCACGATGAAGTCTCTATGGTATTGATATAACTCTCTCTCTCTCTCTCTCTCTCTCTCTCTATATATATATATATATATATATATATATATCCTGAATGGAAGAATGCAATTGAATATCAATTGATTTTAACATCACTTTAAAATAAGAGCAAGAGAAATAATGATACCATCACGGGATTATGAGCTAAGTTACAATAAACATTATTAGAAGTCCAATATGGTTTGACTTGGAAGCTACAATTCTCCTTTTATTTTGATTTGGGGCGTTAGGTGTGACATAAGACACCCTACCATAATTTCTTGTGCCTAGGTGTCACCTCTAATGCCTAGCCTTTTTGGTAAATAAATATGCCCTCTAAGTTATTAATTTCAATGCATGAAAGTTGACTTTGGAATACCATATTCTTAAAATAATAATAAAATACCTACTGGTATTCGAAAACACTTGCATTTTATCTCTTCTGTTCTTTAAAATAAAAAGATGATGTTAGTGTTTAATACAATGAATTGAAAAATATATTAAACTGATATATCATTAAAAATTAATACTAATACAAAACTAAAGTGAAAGGTTAATCTTCTTTGCAAGAAGTAAAAAATGAAAGGCTTTTTGATTTTTTTTATTTAATTACATCACAATTAAAATGGAGATTTAAATTTTGTAAATGCGTTTTAAAAAATAAAAAAAATATATAACTCAAATTATAGTCTTGACTGTGTCTAATATATTGGTTTTATTTGAATTAGATGATAAAAAATAAATAACGATAGTGAACGGATGAAAAAAAACTTTAAGAATGATGAAATTGGATAAAATAAAGGGGGTTTATGGCCAGAGTCAACCTAGATTAATATGATGCACATGTAACCTGAGTTATAAGAGATAAACTAAACTAAATTAACTGGTAAAATTCATGATTCAAGTCATGAAACTGTGATAACTTGATATAAAAAAAAATCAAAGAAGCTACAAAACCAATTTTTTTATATAAAAAAACTAATGTTAGACAATAAAATTAAAAAAAAAGTAAAAATAATTATCAATTCATATTAACTTTTTAAACCCATAATTGTGAAAAATATCGAGAAATGAAATTGTGAAAAATAATTAATTATAAAAAAGGATTCAAAACAAAAATAGCAATTAAAAAAAAGGATAAAAATCAAAATGAAAAACAAATTAGAGGGTAAATACAATTTTTTTATTAAAGAGTGAAATTGAAAAAAAAATAATTTTAACAAAAGGACAAAAAAACCGAAACAATGAGAACTAAAGTGAAAAAACTAATATACCATAAATTTGAATCGAATGATGAAATTGAAAATCAATAAATTTTTTACAAAAAAGTCAAGAAAAAAAGAGAGGATCAAAGTTAAAAAAACACATGACAGATTGGAATTAAAATAAAATTGAAAAAAATCAAAACTTTACGAAAAAAACTAAAAACAAAAAAAAGCAATCAATAGAGCAATAGAGCACTGACAAAATCAAAGTAAATAAATAAATTAAGGGGCTGCTTTATAAATTTAAAGGTTATGCATAAAAAAAAAAAAAACATCACTGGTGCCAAACTGGATGCTTAGCCCGTGATGGAGAGGTCGAGATATATTTTAGACACTGCCATAGAAGTTAGCATTTTGATTATGAGAGATATCACATGCAGTATAATAAGATCGTGAATATAACCCATGCGATGACACGTGTACCCTCTTGTTTTTTAAATAATATTTATTACAAATTAAAGTATCAATATTCCCCTCAATCCACTTAATCACAGCAAAAAAAACAGAAGAAGGTAAAATGACAAAAGTAACCCTGGATGAAAGTTAAAGGTTTTTTGTTTGCAAGGGCATCCCTGTAATTTTATTGTTCATTTATAATTGAAAAATCCAAAACAGCCGCTCGTACAACAATTCATTTATTTATTCTAAAAGCAATCAAGTACTTTTATTGCGCATAAAAAAGCATAAAGCCCGAACACCCCCATCATCGAGGAGACAACCCTTTGTATTGAAAGAGGCAAATTCATTTTTTTATTGCTCTAATTCATAGTGCCATTGAATATAGAACTACAGTGTTCCATTTTGATTTAATAGTTCGTGTGGTAATCATGGAGGGTGTTTGTCAGTGAAGTAGTGGTTGCTTTTCAAATAATTTTTCGTGCTGAAATATATACCAATGATATTTTTTATTTTTTAAAAATCACTTTTGACATCAGCACATCAAAATAATCCAAAAAGTACAAACCACACTTAATTTTTAAAAAAAAATTTAAAATTCAGTAAAAAACAGGTTTGAACCGCAGAACCAAACATTCTCCTAATATTATTGAGGTAACTTCCGCGCATTTAAGTCTCACAATTTGATGCTTGATGGCGGCCTGAGACTCAATGATTGGTCTCTGCATAGAGGTAAAAATCCTTAGTAAGTTATCTATATTCAAATTAATATATTTATGATAACTTTTTCTCGTGATTTTTCCTGAATTTTGAATCCTAAAATAATAAAAAAGAGAGCGAAACGCACTCACCAACGAAACGTCCTAAAAAAATATCAAAATCCAATTCGAGGTCTCTTTAAACAAAAATTATTCATAAATCATCTAGTTACTCACTACTTGAAAACATAAAAATTCCCATGAAAAGAAAATCGAGTTTTAGTTTAGGATTTTAATGCCTTGGAAATTCAAAATTATTCATAAAATTACTGAAAATATAACCCAATTAATTTACTGGTTTAAAAAACAACTTAGATGACTAGTAAAAAATATAACTTAATTTAAAAAAATATTAAAACGACAATATATTCGTTTGAAACACACAACAATACAAGTCTTTAAACAAAAACGCACGACATACATATACACACTCCTTACAATTCTATTCTATTTTTTTCTTATTGTATATTATTTTTTCCTCGTATATTTACTAATTTGAGCATCGAAATATCCCCTGTTTTTATAAAAAAAAACTTGTTTCGCAAGAAAGTTTATGGATTGGTGGTCAAGTCTAGTCACTTCACCACTTTAAAATTATAATTATAAAAAACTCAATTTATTTTGAGATTTTTCACAACTTCATCATATATAAATTAAATTATTAATCAAATTCATAATTTAAAAAATATATATTATTTTTCACCATCACCGATGGGTAGTAACTATAATTTATTATTGGTATCACAATTGCTTAGTATCAAAGATAAAAGTGTCAATTTTATTACTTTCAATAATATATCATGTTTTTTTTTAAAAATGATTATTAACAATCACTTTGTTGCCAGCGACAGGCTGACATCACCCACGTAAAATTGAAGAACATTACTTGAATACAATATGCAAATACACCTTTCCAAAAATTATCCAATTGAATGAAGAAAAAAATTTA
>Ga0325411_1006379_pt1 | contig 12946 bp, 6 predicted proteins | sample PopdelMetagenome_13_FD_206181 | JGI IMG/M metagenome (GOLD analysis project Ga0325411, IMG submission 206181) | Populus deltoides microbial communities from Bellville, Georgia, United States - Xylem-PdIQD-R4 | ecosystem: Host-associated > Plants > Phyllosphere > Stem > Wood/Secondary xylem... | reverse complement strand
GTCGCCCCTGAAAATAGACAAGGTTGAGTGTGTGTGGGCAGGTCGCCCTTGAAAATAGACCAATTTTCTTTTAAAAAGTGAAGTACTTGGATGAGTTGATCACTCAGCAAGCAATGAAGACTTTTTTTTTTCTTTATAAGCTTACTATGCAAAACATTGAGGAATTCTGCTTCGTAAGCATTGTAAAGAAGGGGCATTTGTTGCTAATCAATTTTTTACCCATGTTTTGATAAATTTTCAAAAAATAAAAAATAAAAAATAAAAGTAAAAATAAAAAATAACGGTTTACATGTGGCGATAACATAGAGCATCAGGGCTAATATTAAGGAAGCAATATGTCAAGGAGATAATTACTGAATCATATATAATCACTGCAATATAAAATATCATAGATATAGGATTTGATTCATGCTGGTTATGGAAAATAATCAATGCAATATAAAATACCATATATATATGATTTGTTGGTGCAGGTTATAGAAGACAATCTCTGCAATAATTATTGCAATATTTCCTTAAATAGCATGTGTAGAGATTTTCTATATAAGTGAACATCCAGCCATATACATGGAGGGAGAGAAAATTTACAACTGGATAATTTTACACAATTGAGAGAATAAAAAAAAAACCCTAAAGCCATAGAAAAAACCTAGAAACCTAAAACCTTTCTCCCCTTGCAATCGCCCCTAAACAAAAAAAAAACCCAAGCTTTTATCTTTTTCAAAGCAGTCGCATTCTCATTTTGGCTCCGGCCATCTTCTTCCTTAGATTATCCCTCCTAAACCAGCCGCTCAAGCCCCCTTCTCCACACTGTTCCCCCATCTTCATCTCCTCTTTCAGCCAATAGCACAGAGCCCTTCCCTTTTGGTTTTCTTCTTCCTCAGCTTCCAGACACAAGCCTTCCCTTTCACCCCCTCTTAGGCTCCCTATTTTCCCTGATTCCTCCTCTGCCTGTCATGGCCTTCACTCCCTCTGTCTTCTCCAGACACAGACTTCCCTATTTCCCCCACAGACCAGCCAAGACAGACCCACGACCTCCCTCCCTAAGCCGGCTCATTCCCTTCCAACCAAAAGGGAGTAGCCCACAGGCCCTCATCTTCGCCAAGACACGAACCGACCACCGACAGCTGCACAGACCGGACGAAAACCCAAAGCTTAGTAGTCGGCGGCCCTCTTGGTCTTGCCGCCACCTAAAATAGAGAAGAATGGGAAAGAAAAAGAAAAGAACAGATATGTAGAGAGAAGCAGATCCAAAACGGAGAAGAAGAGAAATAAAAACAGATCTGTGAAAGAGAAACTAAAACTAAAACAAACTGTTTGTTGCGATTTCGTTGTTTTTGCAGGTCACGGCATCACCACCGATAGAGAAGGGCAGAAGAGAAGAAGCGTTTTTAGATCCCAATGTTTTCTGGGATGTTTGCGGCGGCTAGTGGCGGTGGCGTGTGGAGAAGACGCGCCGCAGTGTTTCTGTGACCCAGAAGCCTTCAGGCACTGTTCCCGAAGCTTTTTGTAATTTTCAGATATCGATATGTATATTTAGATACTGTTGTGTTTTGATTTTTTTTTAATTCTTTTTGTTATTTTGTAAACATGGTAATTATGAGTGAGAAAAACATAATACAAAGGATGTGTGTGTGTTTGTATTTTTTTTTTTTGTATGTTATTGAATTATAAAATCAAAAGGACAAAAAAAAATTAATGTTTTAATTTGTATATGATCAAGTATTTTAGGGACAAATAAAATCATGTTGTATTTCCATGAAAATATAAGTTTCTATATATTTTTTGGGATTTAATAACTGATTTATTAAAGTCTTAAGAATTTGACTAATATGTGGTTTGTTGAATTTAATTGCGATTAACTAGGATGTTTGTGTTTTTTACAAAGAAAATATAAAAAATGTTTTTTTGTTTGTTGCATATGACCAATACCCTAACATATTTTGAATTTTCTCTTAAAAAAAACAAATATTTGAAGTTTAAAAGAAAATGTGTTTTAGCGTGGATTTCTTAAACACACAAAAAATTATTTTCTTGCATTCTGGATTTTACAACATGTTTGTAAAACTCCAAAGGGTGTTGGCCAATATTCCAAAAAATAAAAAAAATCTTATTTTGAGGGGAATTCATCTATTATTCATCGTTAATGTTTAGATAAAGAAATCCCTAAAGGATGAATATCCAAAATATTATTGGGAATAATTTGTTATTATTCGCTGTTAATGTTTGGATAAAGAAACCCAAGTGGTTAATATCCAAAATATTTTTCTAAGAATAATAAGTCACCACACATCCTTGAAAGAAACCTCGATTATCATTGAGGACATTTCAATTTTTTACTCTACGAGCCGTGAAAGTATGAAACACTAAGGTAAAAAGAGGCTTTTAAAGCGCTCTGAATTTCCTTAGATTTCTAAATCTTTGTTCCTTTTCCTTGCGATTTACGAGTTTTGAACACTTGAAATACCAAGGGAATAATGTGCTTTTAAAGCACATTAAATCTCCTTGGATTTCTATCTTAATAAATTTAGTCTGAATCAAACACAGATTTCAAGAGATCTGCATTGGTTCCCCTTGACACTTTGTAGACATATCTAAAGGTATGATCTATATTGGCCAAGGATTCTTGCTTTTAAACTTTGAACCCAAATCATTCATCATAGCAAGCCTATCCTAGGAAAACTAATTAAGAGAACAGCAACACCATAGCAATTATAAGGCAAACCAAACACCAAGCAGCTTACCTTAGGTAAGGCGTACTAGGGGTGCTAATATCTTCCCTACCTTTTTGCCTTAGAATCTCAGAAAGACTAGTTAGGGTTTCTAGTGACCATAATACTAGGTGACGACTCCCTTATTCACAAAAAAAAATAAAAAAAACCCGAAATCAATCGAGGGTCGCTGCGACGCCGCACTCTGCCGCGAGGGTGCGACAAGTGCATCGCTAATCTTTACATGAATCACCATTGAGAGTCAACATACTCTTTCGAATGACTAGTTGAGCACAACCATCTTCATACATGATCTTCTCATTGCTATTCAAGTTATCATAAATAAGATTCATCATAACATCTGCATGTTTCTCTATCAATATATTCTTTTTCAAATGACTCTTAGGTTTGCTACACTTGTTAGTTTGGTACCCCAATTCATTATATCTATAACACTTGTTAGCTTGTTATCTATGGATTTTGTTGAGTCAGTCTGGGTGGGGTGGTCATCGCCATTTGATTATTATTCCGCTCTTCTATGTTGTTTTGTTCTTCTTTGAAGTTTATGTTAATAGTCCTAGTAGCTTGTTGGTTCTCTACCCTTAAAGCCTTCTAATATGTCTTTGAAACTATCTATAAAGACATGGGCACAACACATCCCAGATGGACTATTGTAACTCATTTAGATACCTCATCATCAACTACTTTTTTGTTTCTGCCAAGTCATTCCTAGCCATTAACTGGTAAAATTCATCACTGTAATTGTTGACTAATTTTTAGCATTCTTGAGTTAGATTACAATTTCATAAAGATTTGAGCTTAATACTTTATTAGTCTAACCTCAAAAGGTTTCTACAAAAGAGTATTTGTATTAGAAAGAATCATAAGTCTAATATGATATACCTAATGGATATGGATAAACCTAATAAATGATAATAATCCAATGAACCTAAATTTAAATAAGAGCTCTAATATCTCTAAAAGGCCTAATAGTAACTAAAACAAATAAAACAATAGTCCAACTAATTTAAATAAGACTAAAGTCATTTTCATAATTTCTTAGCGGAATCAAAGCCTAACTTCAAACGCATAGTTATCTCTTGTCTTAATGAGTTATAAGGCATGCCATATATCACTATAAAGATATGAATATATACTTTCCGATGCAACTAAAATCATATTAAAATGTCTTATGTAACTTCTGTTATGATGAAAATAATATCGAAAAGTTAAACTTGCATATCTGAATCTTCTTATTCTAATCTTTTTGTAATGTTTGAATGCTCACCAATAAGCTCTTATTAAACATGAATTAAATTAATGAAGGCTTGTTCTTTATTATTTAATATCTTCTTGAAGTCCACCTTATCTCATGTGTCTTAAAGAAGTTCATTGAAAGTCTATTTAAACCTCTTAGCCTTAAGTCTTGTTATGAACCAACTTCAACCTTTAATGGATATCCTGGTGTTGTTTGGATCTCATCATTCTCTTTTTGCTTGAAAGGATTCATCCTCAAATCATCACCTACATCAAATAAAGAAAGATTAGAAACATTGAATAAATAACTAACATACTCACCTAGTAGATCCATTTTGTAAGCATTGTCATTAATCATCTCCATGATATGATTGTCTAGAAGGTTCCTTTCTTTAGTTTTAGTCAATATTTGGAGTTTCATAGCTCCAATATACGCAAAACTAGCTGCATTTGAAAGCTAGAATACATACCTACAACTTTTCTTGAAGATAGGTATATCAAACTTTATCATTTTCCGAATCAAATTAAAGTTGGAAGTCAGGTGATAAATTTGTCCTGTTTTTAGTTTGTCACTTTAACAAGCAACAAAGTGTTTTAATGTATTTCTTAATCATTCAAGATACCCATTTCTTTTCAATATCCTTTCTAATACCATTAAACATGAATCTTACATAAATCAAACTAATCAAATCTACCCTTTATAGACAAAATCTCTTTCAATCAAACCATGATTCAATGATTACACATAGTAAACAACATCAAGACACATAACTAAGGTTCATAATCTAAATTTCACATACACTAACAATTTCAACACATCTCATATCACATATTTTTCAATCGAAGCAAGTTGGATGAAGTTCTTACCCTTGATGGATGACGAATCAAGAGACAAATATAAGGATAAACTAAGTTGTCTTCACTTTTTCCTTTCTCCTTTCACTTCCTCTAAAACCCTCAGTTACAACCTATACTCTCTTAAATCTCTTAATGTTTTTGATGTTATTGATCTCCTAAATCCCCTAAATCTATGTTTCTTTTAGTGTTTACCAAGAAATTTATGAGAACTTTTCAAGGATTCCTCCTTTCTCCCTCTCATAAATGGCCGATTGGAAGTTGGTTTCCTTTGGAAGCCAAGTCTCCTATTTATACCATATAAATCCTTTATCTACATATTAGGCCCTCATGGTTTTTTATTTACACATTAGCCCCACATCTTTTTGTTATTTACACATTAACCCCTCATTTTCCTTTTATTTTCACATTGACCCAAAAAATTTTCTTTATTCTTACACTGGCCCAATATTTTCTTTAGTTTTACATTGGCCCATTTAAAGTCTTTTCTCGTTCTTTTTCATGCTTTTCTTTTAATTAGAGTTTCTTTGGATTTAATCATTTATTTCAAGGTTTAATTGTCTCTAGATCCACCATCGATTTATTCTAAATTTAAGTTGAGATATTACGAATTCTCATTGAATTTATTCCAATATATTTTTCTCACGTAAACAGTTAATTCTAAATTCCTAGAGCTATCATCTTAACTACACAATAATTTTTTTTCTATTCATTTAACATATTATGTATTTTAATAATTATGTATATTCTATCGAGAGGTTTACAATGAATCAAAACATCAATGCTTACACATAATAAAATACAACGAGGATCATATGCTCGCACTTTATTCCGACTTAGGTCATGAGATTGTAATAATCTTATAAGAAGCAAATCAGGATAAATTAATCATATAAAAACAAACAAGAAACATATCATGAAGACCAATTCAAAATAAACCAAATGCTTTAAAAAAAAAATGAAACACGACACCTTTTAAAAAAAATATGGAAACAATAATATTTTGATCAATATGGGCTTTATGACTTAACTTGCCAAACCTGCGACTTGAGATGGTCTCTATTCAAAAGTATGAAGATCAAATAAGATTAAAAAAAACTAAAAAAGGATGAAATCATAAAAAAAAATTCAATTCTAAAAATCATCTCACATAAAACACATAGCTAAATTTAAGGGCTACTTTGAGAATTTGAAAGGCCAAACGTGTAAATCGAGGACAAGAAAGAAAAAAAAAAGTTGTTAGCACCAAATGGGAGATCCGTTGACCATACATGTCACCTAGGAATGAAAGGTTCATCAAGATAATTCAAACACCACCCTTAAAGCCGATGTTTAGCCATCGAGGGACACCACTTACATCTTCTGAAGAGTGTTGGCATTATCCACATGTCAATACCTTTTTTTAATAACATTTGATGAGAATCAAATAACATCACCAAAGGATCTATTAGAGGTATTAATTGGTTCTATTACAAGGTCTAAAACTAAAAAGACCTTAGAGGAATTGATTGGACTAATTCAGGATGTTTGAGTTAAAAAGTTTTAAATTTGTCAAGACTAGACCTTCATGTACTGTTTAGGCCATATATGGAGCCACGAGTGGAAGTTTGCTACAATTCAAGTTGGGATGAAAACAAAACATTTCAAGCTTTCCATTTATGTATGGTAGGCTTAGTAACACATCGAAACAAGAGAGAACAATGTGCTTGAAATCAAGCTTGAAATCTATCAAAAAACAAGAAAAGTCAGAAAACATTCCTTTTCATGTGATTTGTGGATTCTCACAAGGAAAAGATTTAATTACATGTGAAATTCTTATTTTGCAAAGTTCCTTACTTTTCTAAGAATATCAATTAGGAAACAATCATTATTTTTCAAGACTCCTTATGCAATAACAATTCTTATTATTCAAGGACATTAAAGGCGGTTTTGAACTTATTCTTTTCAATGCATAGTTTTATGCTAAAAAGATTTATTTTTTTTATCTGACAGTTGAATCAAGGTAAAACTTTTTCAGAAAATTCTAAAAACCTTTTCTTCTATAGGGTTAAAATTTTGTAATGATCTGACATTGAAAAGGCTTTACAATAAAAAGTAGAAGCTATTGTGCGAGAATTGTATTAGTTTTCTAGTTGATTTATGATTTTTTTTCTATTTTTTTCTAGAACTTTTGTTGTTTTTTCAATATTTTTAGGATGTTTTACCTAGTATAAATAGAGTTAATTAACATGTATTGAAGTTTCTTTTTCTTATAGACTTTGGTTTTGGAAATTATTATTTTATGAAATTATTTTATTTATCAACCTGATTATAACAAAAAAGTCATAATAAAAATACAAAAATACCCCTGGATGTGGCTTAAAGAAAATTAAACTTTTAAGGGTATTTAAGTGATTTTACTATGCTTAAGAAATTAAAAATACAAAAGCATGCAAATTTTTTTTAAAATTGATTTTAAGGGTAGAACAATCAATTCACCATATCTTAGAAATGTTAAAAGATTTATTTGTCCTTTTAAATTTAATAATAACTAATGAACCGGCTAAAATTACTCCCTTATGATTTATTTTTATAAGAGGAAAATAAATTGTTACAGGACTTTTAATTCGGTACTCACCAAGAAAAAGCTTAAGAATCATCAAGAAATTTTATCCCTCAGCCCGAAAACAATTATACATGTGTCGTGAGATTAATAGTTTAACTATGTATCATGCATAGTAGAAAACATTAACGTCTTGTTTGTTTGTCAGGAAAGCTCACTTTGAAGTTTGAACTACTGAATTTTGCAAGATTGTCATTATCCTTCGTACTTGTGCTTTCATGAACTTAGCAGCAGGATTTAGATATTGATGGCTGTTTTAAACATAAAGGACATGGATGATTATTTTTTATTTGGTATGGTTTTTATTAAAAAATTAATTAAATTGAATTAAAAAAAATTGAAACCAAACTGAAATCAATTCAAACCAATCGGTTTTAGTTTGGTTCGGTTTGGTTTTTTAGGACAAAATCTGGTTTGGCTCGGTTTTGGCTTAGTTTCTTTCGGTTTGTCTTGGTTTTTCCTGTTTGACTCGGTTTTTCGGGTTTGACTTGGTTTTTTTTCCTGGTTTTTTTCAGTTTGGATTCGATTCGGTTTGGTTTTTTCGGTTTTAAGCTTATAAAACCAAAACCAAACCGAACCGGTTGGTTTTTTTAAAATTTAAATCGGTTTTTTTTCACGGTTTGGTTTTTTCGATTATTTTTTTTCCTAGATATATTTTATATATTTTGCATTATTAAGTGAAAATTAGATATACAAAATATGTTGTAAATTATTATGAAATGCTAGGATGCAAGGTGACGTCCACATCAAATCAAATCAAACTAGAAGATGTTGAAAATAATTTATTCCTAGAAAAATAAAAAAATAGTAAAGTAGCCTCCATGGTGGCCAAATCAAACAGTAAAGACGGAACACATGACCGCACAATCATTTCTTCATAAAACTATCAAATATAAATAAAATAGAGCAGCCATTTTGCGAGCCAAAAACCCTCCATACTGGCGCCAATATTTTCTCTCTTTTTCCTGGTTGAGACAAGAAAAATTCCCACCCAGTGGCGCCCTTTTTGTTTTCAGCAACAATTTCTTTTTGGCGGGTGGTCTTTTAAGTCAAAAAGCTTCAAAAGCAGTGGCATTTATGTCATTCTGTGATTCGGATAGGCTAGGGTTTCGAGTCCCATTTATAAAGAAGCCCCTTTCGTTTAGATATGCCAGCGTGCGGTTTGTTGTGTGTGTCTGTCGGCTCTCTCTCTCTCTCTCTCTCTCGGTGAATGTCGGTTCATTTAAAATCGACACTCTTATCACTCACCAAACCATTTCATGATTCTTGATCCTTGCACGTTAATAGAGTGCTTGTCTGAGTTACTGATTTGCTTCTACTTGATCTCTCTTCCTCCAAATCCACAAATCTTGTCAGATCTCCCTGTTCTGATCAGTAGAGCTTTTAGTGAATCCCCACTTCGAAGTACAACTCAATCATTAGTGTTATTCAATACCTGTTTGAGGAAATCGTGTTTTAGGAACTGGGTTGTCTTTAGATCTCAACATTAGTTCCTTACAATGTTGGATCCAGCTGACAAAGTGAGTAGCTTCTAGCTGGTTTATTGATCTGATCTCTTATCTATCTTGATCCAAATCAATCCTGATTTTTTTCATTCCTCTTATTGTTTTCAGGGATCAGAGTCTGAAGAAATGAGTAGCAATTCACAAGAAACAGAGAGCCCACTAAAAAAAACTTGTGCTGATTGTGGTACTTCAAAGACTCCACTTTGGAGAGGTGGTCCAGCTGGTCCAAAGGTGATTTAATTTAATCATAGATCAGATCAGGCCCCTTTTTTTAATGATTTCTGTATACCCTTTGATGTGATATTAAATTTTCCGTTCTTTTCTTCTCTTTTGCAGTCGCTGTGTAATGCTTGTGGGATTAGAAGCAGAAAGAAGAAGAGGGATATTTTAGGGTTGAATAAAGGGGCAGCAAATGACAAGAGAGCAAAAAAGGGAAGCAATAACAACAACAACAACAACAAGCAATTAGGTGATGGATCAAAGCAGAGATTATTGGCACTGGGCAGAGAAGTTTTTATGCAAAGAAGAAAGCTGGGTGAAGAAGAGCAAGCTGCAGTGTTGTTGATGGCATTGTCTTATGGGTCTGTTTATGCTTAATAAGAGTCGATAATATGTGTTAATAAGGGGATTGAGAATGTATTAGCTGGCTAGATTTTAAGTGCGTGTTGTGATTTGTTGTTAATTTTTTTTAGTATTAGTTATCATTTTTTTTAGGTGATTTGGGCTAACAGTATCTGGGATTGTTGGTGGAGTCGAGTTGTGTAGCCATTGCAAGAGCTCCTAAAATGTTGAGATCTGATTCTATTTTTCCTGACATAAGTAGATTTCTTAACTTTCATCATGTGGCTGTCTCTTTCATCATGTGGCATGTTCTTGCTTTCCCATGTTTTATTATATGCCTAAATATCAATATTGGGAGAAAATTCACCATTAGAGGACGTTTTCTACCCTGAAATCCAATCCCACTTCTAGTGTCATTCTTTGAAGAGGAAAAAAGAGGGAAAAAATAAATTATAAATACTAATTATATAAATGAAAATCAACCAAACCATGTCTCTGTGTAAGAAGCGGCAGTCTGATTTTGAATTACTACAAAAATTTGGTTACCGGTAATGAAATTGTATTTAAATTTTCTAAAGTAATGTCATCGCATTATTTGATTATTAAAAGTACTGTAAGCCAACGAACTTTCGGAGGTAGGTTTTAAAGTATGCCCTTTGAGATTCCCTTCAGACCTTTAAGCTGGGTATGATTTTGGTGTCTAATTTGGAGTTGACTTGGGTTTAACTTCTGTGATAAATAAATAAAAATTTGAGAGGAAAATTTTAACACCATCATAAAAATATGCTAAATAAAGTTAATGAATCTAATTTGGAGTTGACTTGGGTTCAAATGGATCGGTAGTAATATTCTGAAAAATACTAGAATTTCTACATGTTTATAATGAATGGTATTTACTTCTAAAAGTGTTTTAAAGTAATGAATCTTTTGTTGTTATCAAGGATGAATATTGTTTTTAAAACTTATTGCTTCTCATTTGTGCAACTAGGATGTATGAAATATGTCTTCCAAGATTTTAACACCATCACCTTGGTCTAGATGCATTTCTAAATCAAGATCTTTAAACCAAAAAATATAAAACTCAAATATCTTTTAACAATATGAACCTAACCTCTAGATTTGAGAGGAAAACCAAAGCATAAAATGAAAATAAATCACTAAAATATGAGGTGAGGAAGAGTGTGTAAAAATATGAAAAATTCTTTTTTTAAACTCTTCCTTCACCCCTCATTTTATAGTGAATTTTGAAAGTTAAAAAGTTGAAGAGTTAATAAAAATTAATTCTCAGCATTATCAACAATTGATTAACCACCATAAATCAATAATTAAATCAAGGATTACTTGAGCGGGAAAATTAAGGGTTTTTTGAGATTTAATTTCTCATTCACCCATAATTTTTTTATTTAAAACAAATTTCAAACAACCCCCCATAAGAATGAAAATTATCTTACCAGTTTGAAAATGACTCAAAGATTTGCTGAGAGATACTCATTTTGTAGACTAGTATATCAGGATGGATAGCTTTTGGCTTTGAACCTTTATTAGTTAAATACTATCGGATATACTCAGCTAAATAGTAAACGCGATGTCTTGAACTATTCAGCTTTTTGTGTAAACCAAAACAATAGTACTCATATAGTTTTCTACCTGGATATTTCCTTTGGTTCTCACTGTTGTGTTAATTTTGGCCAAAAACAACTCTTGAATTCATAAGTGCTTTAGAGAATTTAGCCTTCATCGAAATTCTCAAAGAAATGACCATGTTTCTCACTCATATATGTGATCTTTCATTAAGAGTATTCTGCTATACTCCAATTAGTGTACCAAGATATGAAAATCATTAAGAGCTCAGTTCACCATTTATCACGTTGTAGCTAACACTTATTTCATCATAGGAATAATCAGGAAATAATATTTTTTTAGTGTTACCGAGATTGTTATAGACTTAATTTTCCATTTGAACCTAGATCTTGGAATCTCTAATCAACTAAGTATGGTTACCATCATTATACTCTTTCATCTTTTAAAAAGCTTTAAGTCCATTCCCCTCGATGAATTATACACAAACTCTCTCGTCAAACCTTTGGTTAGTGGATTCACATTATTTTTCTTTGAGTTTACATAGTTAATAAAAATAATCTCATTTGAGAGCAAGTGTTTAACGTTATTATATCTACGACGTATATGTCTCGACTTCTCATTATACATACTATTTTGTGTTCTTCCAATTGCTAACCAACTATCACAATGGACAAAAATAGTTGGCACTAGTTTTGGCCAACATGAAATATTCTCTAAGAAATTCTGAATTCATTCGGCTTCCTCTCCAATTTTATCAAAAGCAATAAACTCTAATTCCATCGTGGATATAATGATACATGTTTGTTTGGAGGATTTCTATGACACAGCTACTCCACTAAGTGTAAAGACATCCACTTGTGGATTTTAAATTCTTAGTGTCGGATATCCAATTAGCATAACTATAACCTTCTAGTACTGCTAAGTAACCAGTATAGTATATCCCATAATCCAAGGTGTACCACAAATACTTGAGTATCCTTTTTTATTGCCTTCTAATGATCCATACTTGGATTACTTGTAAATTTACTAAGTTTATTAACGAAGTAAACAATATCAGGTCTTGTGCAGTTCATAACGTATATTAGACTTCCAATTATTCATGATTATTTCAATTGGTTTATTCTCTTACCTTTATTCTTGGACATACATACACTTATATCAATTGATGTTTTGACAGTGCTATTGTCATCTTTAAAAAATTTCTCGAGAATTTTCTCAACATAATGAGATTGAGACAATATTATTTCATTAGAAGTCTTAGAAATCTTTATTTCTAGTATGACATCTATAATACCTAAATCTTTTGTGTTAAACTTGTTAATTAATATTTTCTTAGTAGACTTAATCATGTGATCATTACTGCCTAAAATTAGCATATCATCCATATAGAAACATATAATGACATAGCCTTTATCTATGTTTTTCACATAAATACATTTATCGACTTCGTTGATTTTGAATTCATTTGACAACATCACCTTGTCAAACTTTTTATGCCATTATGTAGGTATTTGTTTTAAAAAATTTAATGATTTGACAAGCTTACAGACTTTTTTTTTTGTCCATTGACAACAAACCCCTCAGGTTCCATTTAAATCTCCTTTTCAAGGTCACCATTTAAGAAAGTTGTTCTTACATGCATTTGATGTATTTCAAGCTTATTAATAGTTGTAATTGCTATTAATGTTTGTATGGAAGTTATTCCTGACACAAGTGAATATGTGTCTAAATAGTTCACATCGCCTTGTTTAAAACCTTTAACAATAAGTTTAGCTTTATATTTATCAATAGTGCCATCAACTTTCATCTTTCTTTTAAAGATTTACTTATGGCCTAATAGCTTACTTCCAAGAAGAAGTTTCTCTAATTTCCAT
>Ga0325411_1006378_pt1 | contig 12948 bp, 11 predicted proteins | sample PopdelMetagenome_13_FD_206181 | JGI IMG/M metagenome (GOLD analysis project Ga0325411, IMG submission 206181) | Populus deltoides microbial communities from Bellville, Georgia, United States - Xylem-PdIQD-R4 | ecosystem: Host-associated > Plants > Phyllosphere > Stem > Wood/Secondary xylem... | reverse complement strand
TACTAACCGTTTTTTTCACCCACCCCCCCCCCCCCCCCCCCCCCCCCCCGCGATTTATTTATGAGATTAGCAAGGAGATTAATGTAATCAGACAGTGGGTGGTGGATGATTTTCATATAATTAACAGAGTGATTGGTAATAACGACATTAATATTGTATGATATAGGAGACAAATTTTACTATGACTCCTACCAATAATCTAATAAAATAATTCAAATAGTTTTTGGTACTTTATGGTCTTTTCCTAGAAGCCTCTCCAGTTTTTTCTACAAGCAGTAAGGCCTAGCTAGATCACAAAATTTAACTTAATTCTCAATAACTAGAGGCACCGTTCAAAACTTTTGACTAGTAAAAGATCAAAAAGACTTCAATTCTTCAAGCACGACCCAAGTCAATAGTCAAGTCTATATGCATGTCAGCTCCAACGTGAAACGGAACTGCCAATGAATTCTTGACTAACTGTGTCCTCTTCGAGAATTTTAAGTAGTTAGGTTTTTCCATACTGGGTAGCCTTAATTCTCAACATCTGCTCTCCTTCACGTTTTTTGTTTTCTGCTTCTGATTTCCATGGCAAGACCTCTACTAGCCCTCTCCACGCAAAACAATTCATTTTTATCAAAAACCCCAATCTCCTATTTCCTTGCTTTTGTAGCCATACTTAGTGTATTTTCTCTTGTAACATTCCTATGCGCTTCTCATCACAAAGCAAGATCACATAGACAAAAAGATGAGGAAAGAGTAACTTCACATTCAAGTGAGAAAAAGCTTCTTTCAAAGATAAATAGTGATATTAAAGAAAAGGCTCATTCAATGGTGAAGATGATTTCTTGGAGGAAGCTGGCGCGAGATGAGGATGGTGATGAAGAAATTTGGAGGAGGTCAATCATCATGGGGGAAAGGTGTAGGCCAATAGATTTTTCCGGGAAAATTATGTATGATTGTGAAGGAAATCTCATTCCTGATTCAACTCAAATTAAGAGACTAGAGTGAAACAACTGCTCCCTTTTGGAATTATTTTGAGGTATCAAATATTGGATGAAAAATAATTTATTCGCAAGGAAAAGTTTTTCTTCAAAAACCAAGAAATTTGAGTGGTGATATAATCTTTACCAAAATATTTTTTTGGGGGGGATTAACTTTCAGAATTGTAAAAAAGTTGTACAAAAACAAGGAATCAATGTGAATGGAGGTTCAGCTCTTTTGATGACGTATTATTGAAGGCTTTAATTAACTAATATTTTTCTTGACCCTGGCTAGCTTGTGAGTTGACTTCACATGAATAAAAAAAATTTTGTTTCAATTATCACAAGGAAACTAACTAGTTTCTATATAGTGGATGTTTTAGGAGGTGCAAGGGAGTAATTTTTTAAGTATTTTTTTATTTCAGTTCTCTGGTCTTCCAATTCTTAACATGCATGAGTGGGAATTAATGTTATTCCCATATATTTTCGTTTTTTTCTCTATATATACTTCAAAACTCCTCTGAACATTCAAGTTAATTTGCATGTGTTTTATGAAATCTCTATGATCAATTGTCTTTTTTTTGCGACAGAAAAACATTAAGAATATTAATTGCTAAGTCTACGATTGAAAACAACATGTGCTCTAGATGTCTGGAGACTTAGAGCCTTGTATCCAAATTGTTCAATGCAAGATGGTTTTTTTTTTTTTTTTCTGGTTTCTCCTCGAAAGATAATGATGGACAGGCAAATTTTGCAAAAAGTTGGTGTTCGAAGATCAGGATCATTAATTCTCAGTCTGATAATTGGTTGGTGGATCACTTCGTTTTTCTTTTTTTTCAAGAATTCTACAGCCTAAGGATGGCTAACAGGATCCAGCATTCTGGTGTCCAGTGGGGCATTTTGTATGTGCTATTGAAGTTTTATTTGTTGATAAAAGTATTTGCGAGGGATTTTTTTTTTTTTGGTTAATCAAATTCATTTCACGTCCCTCAAATTGTTGAAATTGGCTATATCAATCTTTGTACTTGAGTTTTGGGCTTGGAAATCCACACACTAAATTTCAATTCATAATCTCATGTGCTCTTTCTGTACAACTTATATTCATTTTATGTTGGCAATGTGTACACATCTAATTGAATGAAGAGATCAGATGCTATAATACATTGAAAGTTTAAGGGTTTATATATTCAAATTAAGTTCATTGGCAATGTCTAATTTGACAAAAATACCTGTTGACATGTGGTGTTGGGGTATGAGAGTCGTCATCTAGTTGCTTGGTTTAGAGCGGTTAGAAAACCTGAATATATTGATTTTTTCATAAATTCAAAAGGCAAGAGATTGACAGCCTACTTGAAGTAGACTATATTATGTGGTTTGAATGTGGTTTAAAGATTTTGATAAGTTTCTAACCAGTGGTCTATCTATATCTTAGGATGGGGATTTATCCATTAAAATAAATCTAGCGTTTTGAATTTATTATGGACTCATGTGCGCGCCCAAATGAATTCTTATAGAAAGGTTTACTACAATTTGTATATTATGATAAAAAAAAAACTCTCAACTCTTAACATTTAAATACCAATTTACTTGTAAGTCCAATATTTACACTAGAATATTGATCATTAATTCCATGAATTAAAATTTATAGGGGTTATTGAAATATTAATTAAGTTCTCATAATTAAATCCAATAAATTGATTATTAAATCTAAAACGCAACACAACATGTATTTTTATATATCTATATTTTAAGCAAAAATATGATTTTTGCATTTTTGAGATACTTGGCCGTATGCAACACGGAAAAAGACATTTGTATTATTATTATTATTATTATTATTATTATTATTATTATTATTTTGTATTTTTGTAAGGCCACGTTTGGCAAAAAACTCAATTTCCTTTGAAGTAAAAACCACCCAAAACAAGCTTAAAGGGTGTTTGCAAACCAAACAGGACCTAACGACTGACTCAATTTAGACCAAACTCGATTCACCCGACAACAAACCAAAACAAGGACCCAAAACCAAAACAGATTCAACATAAAAAAAAACATAAAAGTTCAAAAATTTCTTGAGAAAAACAGATCAAACATAAAAAGGATGAAGGACACCAAGAACATTTAAACATAAACCCAACAACATGAACATCAAACCATATCAAATTTCAAACAGTAAAAGGCAAAGTTTTAATCGTAATCATGCATAGATCAAGAATCAAGTGTCAATTTGCTTCGATTATGCTTCAAACATCATGATTTTGTTAGAATTATGTTTCAGTTAAAAACCAAAACAAAAAGATTAAAACCCACAAAAACATGTTATCAATGATTGAAAACCCTAGATTATTTACTAATAATGATATATGAACTTATAGAAACTAGAATTAAAATAAAACGAGACTTAAAACTAACACCTACGACAATTTTCATTAGATGAACATAAAGAACACGAACTCAAATTTGCCTATAAAACCCAGCATGGTGCTAAACCCAGAAAACACATTTTAAGCCTCTAAACCATACTCTTTTGGCCTCAACAATCCACATTATCATAACCAAACATAATTGAATAAAACAAACTTGGATTCAAAACGTCTTCCTAAACCTTTAACTTGAACCAAATAAAACTTAGAAATCCAGAAACATGTAAAACTAAAACATAAGAACATCATAACCATGCCAACATATTTGGCAAATTTCAAATCAAACTTAGATGCAAACATGACATATTAAAGTAATCATCAACATGTCAACACATTCAAAACAATGCATTTAAACCATAAAAATCAATCCATGAGGCCATATGGACTCCACTTTCAAGGCTTGTAAGAATATACCTTCCAAGATTAAAATCTTCAAATAGGGATGCATTTCTAAAGTTTCCTTCCTCTTTCTGATTACCCCTCCTTTTATAGGTGGATTCATATCTTCTAGATAAGTTTGTTAAGGTTCTAACAAAGCAAAACTAAGTTGGTTTCACCACTGAATCAATGGTTTTGGATTTAAGTGGTTTTGTAATGAACTTAGAGGCTAAAGTAAAGTGTTTCTAGCCTATTGATCTTGAGATAAAGGTTTTAAACCCTTGATAAGAACCTTTTTGGAGTTTTTAAGTGTGAACACATGAAAGAGTTGGGTGTTGTGGTACAAATGGGTGTCTTAATTAAGACTAACTGGGTTGGCCACTTTCATGGCTTCGCTGGAGCAATACTGATGTCAACATTGCCTGAGATCACCTGATCATGGTAGAAGGGTGCATCCCTTTATATTGGATCCAATCTCACTCAATTTGGAGGTCTTTAGCTCCACATTCAATCATTTCAAAGTGCCAACCTAATCAACATAGAATCTGAAAACACTGGGGTGACTGATCGTGGACAAGATGTTTATGAGATAATTGGAGAAAATAGGATGTAAATTTTTGATTTCATGGAAATGGGGTTGTATAAAGGGTGTTTTTTAGTTGAAGGGTGGTGGTTACAACCTTAAAGGTGGTCGGAAACACCACATTCACTCACTTAAAAGTGTCTACTTGATCAGTCAAAATTTTCAAAGAAGAAGGTGCATAATAGCTAAATGATGTCATACTGGCTAAATCTTAGAAATTAGGATTTTTTAATTTGAGATTTTTCAAACTTCAATTTAATCCTTGTTCTTCCCATTTCTTTTAATTTTACCCGTAATTTCCTCCTAAACTTCTAATTTCATGCAATTTCACAACTACCAAACTCAATTGCCAACCCTGAATTTGAGCGTCTTTGCAATTTTCTTCAATTCGATCCTTGATTTCAACAATTTCAAACCTTGAAATCTCATGCTTCTTATAAGTTAGTCCTTTTAAGTCTCTAATTGCTCATCAAACTTTAATATTTATACAATTAAGACCCTGATCTGACCAAATTAACTCTTAAAATTTGCAATTCAACCCATAGACTTTAATTTCTTTCAATTAAAGCCTAAATTGACTTCAAAAATTAATTTTCATTGCAATTAACTCCTCAATAAATTCAATTAATCCATGAAAAATTTCAATTGAGTCCTCAAACGTACAATTTTGAATTTTCCTACAAAAAAATTAAATTCTCTTTGTCAACAGGGTTGAATTTTCCAAATTTGTATATTTTAACCCTTCTTAACCAGTCTTTGACAATTTTCTGGGAGTTCCAGTAAATTCCAAATTCTCTTTATATTTTCTCTTTTCCCTTTTTTTTTTATGGATTTTGATTGACTAGGACGATAAGTGATTGCAAAGTTGAAATGATCTACGATGGCATGCAAGATTTTTATATGGAATCAACGAACCTAAAGAAAGTAAGCAATCGAAATTTTAAGTACCCAATCCTTTTTACTATCTCTTTTTTTTAAGCAAAATAATATTGTTTGAAAAGGGTTTGAAAAAATAATACATTATTACACTTTAAAAATATGATAATTTAGCATGTTGTGCTTTGGAAATGCAACATGTATACTTTAAGACTGCATCACTTTTCTTCTTAAAAAGTTGAAGGGTGGAGATTTTTTGTTGTTTATTTGCATAAACCAAGTGGACCCAAGACTCTGACTTCCATGCTTCTAACTTTATGCGTGTCCAATCAGAATAGCACATAATGCATGTCTTGCCTAATTTAAAGAAAAAAGAAAATGAAAATAAACATGCATGAATTAAAATGGTTCAACCAGTAACCCGGCTGATTTACCTGCAGGCGTGCGCGGATCCTGCACGCACGCCTGCTACAGTAGCCATGCAATTAAAATGGAGGGGAGGGAAAAAAGAAAGCTTACCTGCTGCTGGAGTGCTGTTGCTGCCGTCTTGGGCGAAGGTTGGTGCTGGCGCTCGTTGCTGGGATTCTCAAAAAACTGGGATTTTTCCTTCTGCTTTTGGTTTCCTCCCCTCTGTTTCTTCTTCTCTTGTTTCTGTGTTTTTTTTTTTTTTTTTGCTCTCTCTCTCTCCCCTGTTCCTCTCTGGCTCTTCCCTGTCTCTTTGTCCTCTCGCTCTCTCTACTGGTTGTGTATCGATGGCGCGGAGGAGGAAGCTACTTTGAACGGTGGATGGCTGGTGAAGACTACGACTGAGGAGAGAGTGGCTGTTCTTGTTGTTGCTTGCTCACGGTGCAGTACAGAGAAGATCGTTTGCTGGAGGTGCACCCTGCGGCCGGTGCAGGATGGGTAGCTGATGCAAGAGAGAAGACGCACGGTTGTTGCTGTACTGCTGCTGGAGCTGGAGGAGGCGCACAGTGCTGGTTGCTGGATGTTGCTAGAGCTGGAGGAGGCGCACAGTTCTAGTTGCTGGATGTTGCTGGTGTAGGAGGAAGAATCACTGTTGGGGCCAAGTTTTTTTTCGTGGCAAAGAAGAGGTGTGTGGGTTCCAGCTGATCACAGCGAGGAGAGAATTTTTTAAGAGCGATACTTAGGGAGGCTGGTTTTCTTCGTCGTGTGCATGGCCTGCTCAGCTATGGCCGAGAGAAAGAGAACCTAAATTAATTCCAGCTAAATTACTAGGCTAGCTAGCAAAAGAAACTTTTCAGTTCCTTTTTGTTCAGGATCACACACAAATTGAATGAGTAGCTAGTGATTTTTTATTATTTTTTGTAAAAAAAATTGGAAAAGGAAGAAGAAAAAGAAGAAATAGAGGTGGGCGAGATCACGGGAAATAATGATGGTTTCACCGACAGATATTAGTGACATGTTTATTGCGTTGGTGATACTGTTTGTAAAAATAACATATCATATTTTTTTTCTATTTTTTTATTATAATTTCCTCAGTATATATAACAAAAAAAAAATTCATCAGGAAAGTTCAGTGCAATTTACTGATGGAATTTTTTCCATCAGTATTTCTGTTTTTATTTGTCAATCTTTTAGTAATGCTATTTTGTAAAGATTTTCCATCAAAAGAAGAGTTTTTATATAATTAATAGGCAATTAACATGTCCCAATCGACCACCTTTCATATACAACTTTTGAGAATATACAACCTTTCAGTAAAAAATATTTAATATGGGGAATTTATTATTTAAATATTAAATGAATTAATGAGCCAAAAAATAACATTTTAATTTAAAAATTAAAATGTAACACACATAATATTCATGCATTTAGCTTTGAAGCTAACGGAACACAATAAATTTGCAATCTTGTTACATCACAGAGTGCAAGAATATACAACCTATCTAAATAAAAAATATGAACGACTTTCTGTGGATAATGAAGAACTCTGCTAAATGGTCATGAATATGAGATCACAGATGAGTAGTATATGTGCACTCTCTTATTGATCCTCTGGTCCCGGAAACAACCATCCTCCTTCTCCTCCAACGTTGTCTTTGTTCTAGTTTTATTGTATTTGAACGTATAAATTTGTAATAAATATGTCTTTTATATTAAGATAATTTATTTTTACATACTTGAATTTTATACCAATTTATTTTTTTAATTATTTTCTTCTTCTATTCAATAGAGTTTTTAAAAAATATATATTTTTAATTATTACGGACAGGGTTACCGACGGACTCATTCCGCCAATATATTCCAAAAAGTTGGAAAAAAAATAATGCAAATGCCAATTCAACTGTTACATCACCGATGGAATTATTCCATCAGTATTTTACAAAAAGTTGGAATAAAATTACTTCAAATGCCACTGTCAATCACCAACAAAATAATTTCATCACTATATTCCAGCGGGTAAATTTGTTTTTGGTGCGCATTGTTTGTCTGTAAAATGATTGGGTTTTTTTTTACCAATAAACTTTCTAACAGACAAGAAATTACTAACGAGGTTTTTTTCTATGACTGTATTTCGTCCGTGAATCCATTGGTAAAATACACACTGATAGAATGATAGAGTAAATACTGAAAGAATATTTCGTCGGTGGTAAAACTGTTTAACAATAATAACCACACTTAGTATTTTGTTGGTTGTTTGATTCACAACATAGATAGCTAATTTTGAAGTTCTCTTCATACCGAAAGCAAAATGTTTCTAACTCTTGACCAATATTCCACACAGTAGATCATTCTCTTTTTTACTTCAAAGTTTTATGGAAAAGTGTTTGTTACTGGATTTGGTTTAAGGGATATTGTTATTATCATAATGTTCCCATAACTGGTCCAAAAATACCATGTGGCTTGTCGCACATGTGCGGCGTCATGATGATATCATCCACTCTTATAAAGTTTAAATATCTATCTGGAAAATATGGGGCGATAAGGAATTCTAGTTTTTTATTAGTGGAAATTGGAATGGGAGTCGCCACCTAGTATTTTGGTTACTAGAAATACGTCCTACCTAAGGTAAGCTGCATTGTTTTATTGTCTGATATATGCTAAGGTTTCATTGAATTTCTAATTGTTGATCTGTCTACGGTTTAAGAAAAAGTCTTCCTCGGTAAAGAGGTCCTTATCTTATCGGATAAAAACCTAACCGTTCTATGTCATCAAAAGAAATATTTTTTTAATATCGGGAATATGTTTTACGTATAAATTCGTAATCCAAGATACTAAAAGAAAACAAAATATTTTTCATATTTTTTAAATATTGTCCTAGTTCTTGTGACTTTAATAAACTGGTTATTAAAGCCAAAATGCATACTAACACATATTTTTTAAATTTTTGTTGTATGAAAATACAATATATATTTTTTTTACTTGGTCATACGCAAGAAAAAAACAAGACATCCTTTTTTTGTAATTTTTGCAATGTTTTTGCGAAAATCAGGTATTTTAATACCAGATTCATATCTTTATGATATAAAAATACAAACCGATATTAGTCAAATGGATAGAAAAACACGCGAGAAAAACACAATTTTTAAAAAATATTTTTTTGAATTTTTTTTGAACTGGGCCGAACCTGGCCCACTCATTTTGGGCAAGTTTGGCCCAGTGAATAGTGGAGCACTCTCCACTGTTCATGCATAACAGTGGAGGAGTCAAGGACGACGAAGGAGAGAAGAAGCTGACCTGGCAGCGGTGGCGGTGCTGGTGTTGACGGCGGCAAGCTGTGGCGGTGTTGAGGAAGAATGGTGCAGCGGACAGGGGATTCCAGACGATGACTCATTTTCTTTTTTTTTTGTTTTTGTTTTTTCCTGTGTTTCTGCTTCTCCCCATTTATGTCTCCTGCTTCTCTGTTTCTTCTTTTTTTTTGTTGTCGTTGACGGTGGCTCAAGATAGGGGCGAAGAAGAGCACTGGTGATGGTTCGCGGAGGGCGCTGTGGGTTCTAGGCTGTTGGGTGGCGATCCTCAGCAATGCTGCTGGTAAAAAACAATGGTTCTTCTTTCTCTGTGTTGTCCTCTGTTTCTGCCCTTCCTCATTCTCTTTTGATCTTCTATTCTCTGTTTCGTTCTTGTCCTCTTTTCTTTATCTATTTTTTTTTGTTCATCTCCCTTCTCCAAAACCGCCCCTCTGTTTTTTGTTCTTCTTCTCTCTTTTTTCTCTCTATCCACCCCCACTTTCTTTTCTTTGCTTTTTTATTTATAGGCAGAGGGAGAGAGGATCACCTTGTCTTGTCTTGTCATGGTGTAGGGCAGGGTGGCGTGGGCGGCTTCTGTGCAACAGCTTGGTCGCTGCAGGGCATGGTGCTCTTTCTTCTCTTCATCACAGTGATAGGGTAAGGAGGCATGGGTTGCATTAATGGTGGTAAGGTATGAAAGGGTATGGGTTGTGTTGGGTGAGTGGTCAAGTCGGGGGAAAGAGAGAGAGAGCAAGAAAAACAATTTAAAATCTTCTTCTTCCCTGCCTCTGCATGCACAAAAAAGAAGGAGAACCGTGCCATTCAAAACAGCACTATTTCATTGTTTTTTTTTAAGGAAAGGAAATGTAATTGGAAAGAACCCAAAAATAGGTTATGACAGTTGCCCCCCTTTTACAATGCTTACAAAGCAAAGACTTTGCGTAGTAAGTTTTTTTACAATGCTTACAAGCTTAGTTGATCTGAAACTTTGTCATTGTTTTTTTTTAAGGAAAGGAAATGTAATTGGAAAGAACCCAAAAATAGGTTATGACAGTTGCCCCCCTTTTACAATGCTTACAAAGCAAAGACTTTGCGTAGTAAGTTTTTTTACAATGCTTACAAGCTTAGTTGATCTGAAACTTTGTCTTTAAAACAATTCCCTTCAATCGGAAACTAATGATCAAAACCATGTACAACTTGGTTATCTCGTGATCCCGATCAAGTGATCTTCTAAATTTTGTCTTTGGTTGGGTTAACCTGAAATCACATCTGGTAATTCCCTTTAATCAGAACCTAAAATTATTCTTCTTGATGGCAGGGTTTGAACTTTCTTCTCTTTTTTTTTTGAGAATTTCTTAATGGTAGGGTTTTTCTCATTTTTTCTTCCAATGTTAAGATAATGTTGGTAACTTGGTCAACCTGAGATCTCATCTGACGACTCCCTTTAACTAAAGCTAAAATCTGTGTGTTGGTTGGATTAACTTGAGATCTCTTCTGGTAATCTCCTTTAACCAAAACCAAAGAAATTATGTGTGTGGTCTTATTGTAATGGGTGACCTACCTAGAAAAAATGATTGTCTCATTATAATGGGTGACCTATCCAAGTGGAAAAAACAAAAGAGTGGTCTCATTATAATGGGTGACCTACCTAGATAAAACAAATATAGAGAATGGTCTCATTGTAATGGGTGGCCTACCTAAGTGGAAAAAAAAAGAGTGGTCTTATTATAATGGGTGACCTACCCAGGTGGAAGAATGGTCTTATTGTAATGAGTGGCCTCCCTAGGTAAAAAAAACATGGAGAATGGTTTCATTGTAATGGGTGACCTACCAAAAAAAAAAAAGGATGGTCTCATTATAATAGGTGACCTACCCAAGTGGAAGATGTTTTAAAGAGATGACAAGATAGGGCTCAAAGGCGCACTTGAAAGGATGTAGGGTTAGAAAACGCACTACCTGAAAGATGAGGGCTTGAAGACACACTAAAAAAGAAATAAGGGCTTGAAAGTGTACTCAAAAGGAAGTGAGGGCTCAAAGACGCACTTAAAAGGAGGTAGGGTTAGAAAATGCACTACCTAAGAGATGAGAGCTCAAAGACACACTCAAAAGAAGGTAGAGTTAGAAAACACACTACCCAAGAGATGGTGGATTAAAGGTGCACTCGAAAGAGGTAGGGTTAGAAAATGTATTACCCAAAAGATGATGGTGAAACACTGATCTGCCAATGTTGAAAACAATATATTATGATCAAATGCATGTATACTTACTTAAGAAATATAGGTCCCCTTTTCTTCATTAAGTTTTTCTTTTCTTAAAATTTTGAGTCTTGGTAGCAAACTTTGATGGCCTTTTCCATCTTGCTTACTCAAGTCACATCTTGTGATCTTGACCTCTCGAAGGGCTTGATATCATCATACTTCTTTACCCTCCAACCTTTATCTCAAGATTGCCAATTCTGCCTAACATTTTTCTTAGAAAGGGAATTATGGAGCCAACCCTACCATGTATGTTTGGATTCCCCCCCCAGCTTAATTATGCCCCTAAGTGTTCAATTGGGCTTTCTTTGGGATGAGGCTATATGAAAGAAGCTCTGGTTATTTACAAGAAGTTGTTTTCATGCAGAATTTTTGGAATTTCAAAGCTATTCCAAACACAAAAATAATTTTGACATCGGTTTAAAGCAAACTTGTTCTGAAGAAATTCAAGTGATTTCTATGGACAAGTTTTCAGAAGTGATGAAAACTTTTTTGTTTTGCTTTGGTGAAAATATGTAGTGATGTTTTGTTGGTCAAAATGGTTCAAGATTCCATCTGAGAGTTTCAAAGCATTCATTTTATTTGTATGAATAATAGAGTTTATTTCGCATGGGAAAGCATTGCCTATCGATATAGATTGCTTGCCTTTGATAAAAAAAAAAAGGGCTTGATTAGGCACGTAATGTAGGCTTTGATTTTTTTATTATGAAGAAAAGGATATTTGTAGGTTCAAAAGGTGTTTAAGGGATTTTCAAGACTAAGGATCACTAGTGTTTGTTTCCTGACCTTTTATCATTTGAATTTATTTCCAAAATAGTTTATCGTGCCCCCCTAGTGTTGGGCTTGGTTTCTTTCTCTTTGTTTTCTTTATTCTTCACTTGGTTGAGCATCATCATATCAATTATTTTTTAGAAGCTCAAATCTTTTAGGTCCTTTGGATTTTTCTTCATCCCCCCCCCAGCTTTGTTTGGGCACCTTTGACCATTGAGAAATTGTTTTGATGCCCCCTAGTGTTATTTGGGCACTTTTAATCATCGATATCTCTCATATTTGCCCCTAGTGTAGGGTGTGATCATAGCAAAGGTTATTTTCAAAAATGTTACCAGCTCAAAAGAGGACTTCAAATGATATATTTTAGCCTCGTGAAAGGATTATAAAAAATGGTCTTTCCTCATCTCAAACACATGCACTTAAGATCGGTAAGCCTTGCTTTCATACAAGTATGCAAAATAATTTCTCATTATTCATTCCAATAAAACTCAGCTTTGGAGTCACCTTATAGTGTTTTTGTTTTTGTTTTTGTTTTTTGTTTTTTTGTTTTTTTTCCAGGTTTTTTAGGTGTATGGTTACCTTTCTACGGAACCACTTGAATTTCCAGAACTCGTTTCTTATGGACAAACACCATTATGATTTCTATTTTTTGTACTAAACTTTGAATTCTAAAAAAATCCTTGTGAACATGTGAGATTATGCATAGTTTTGGAAGAAAAGGGAAACACACTGAAGGATTCTTAGTGCAGTGGTTTTATGAGTAAATGTTATGCTCAGAGTGTTATTTACATGAAACAACAATAAAAATAAAGACATGTCATGAACACAGGGAAACACATGATCTTATTAACAAGAAGGCTCATATGACAAAGAAAGTCTTGTGGCATTATGTGCCAAAATACCAATAAGACTTAAACAAGTTAAAACAGACATGATCAAACAAAAGACAATAATAAGACAGGTTCATCCTCCTATTTTGGTAAATCTCCTCTTAGACTAGCCTCCCCATAA
>Ga0325411_1006376_pt1 | contig 12948 bp, 9 predicted proteins | sample PopdelMetagenome_13_FD_206181 | JGI IMG/M metagenome (GOLD analysis project Ga0325411, IMG submission 206181) | Populus deltoides microbial communities from Bellville, Georgia, United States - Xylem-PdIQD-R4 | ecosystem: Host-associated > Plants > Phyllosphere > Stem > Wood/Secondary xylem... | reverse complement strand
TAGTCCACTATATTTTCCTCGACATAAACATTTACAATTTCACAAGTACAAGTACATTTATAGAAAATACCATTTATTTAACTCTAACAAGTACAAAAAAAAAAAAAAAAACAAAAGTTTGAGGTGTAAGACACCTACCTATTGCTTGCACTCACGTGAAATTCTCATGCTATTGAACAGATCCTGCAATCTCTCATGTATCATTAAAGATACATATCAAATGTGGTTCCACCATAATTGGAAATTCCATAGTAAAATTCCTTTAAATTTAAAATTGCATGACACATGTATTCGTATATTTATTCATTTATTTCCTTTCCTTTCATGACTTGTCTTTCCAGGCTGAATATCTTTAAACATGGCCTAGCAATTTTATTTTATTTTGTCTACTCAACCCATCATGTGCAGACTTAGTAACTTCACATCCTTACATTTATTCATATCATTGAAACTAATTCATTTCCCTTATCAAACCAATTCTTGGCTGAATGACCTTATTTTTTTTATTTTTTTATTTTCATGATGAGTTTTTCAATTCTTTTTCATAAGTCCACTTTACTTCACCTTAAGTAAATTTAACAACATATTTTTTTCATCATAATTCCATATGTCTTAATTTAACCTTTTTCTTCCCTTTTATTATCCATTTGAACAACCTTAAAATTCCATAAAAAATAAAATTTTCCTCACATTAATATATTATTTCAAACATAACACAATTCATTTGGCATTCAACATACCACAATCCCATAAAAATCCCTATAACATTAGGTCAAATTAAACTCAAGTTCAAGATTTTCATTTTTGGTTGAATTCTATATTATGATGAGAATTTGGACCCTTTTAAAATTCTTCCAATTGACACTCTACCTAATTTTCTTTATACACATAAATGCATACATACCTAATTTCCATAAAAAAATGAATCAAAGTCTTATCTCCTTATTTCTTCTTCATTTAGCCAAATGCCTTCATTCATGGTGAGGGATGACTCCCTTTTTAATTATTCCAGATAAACCTTTACCCATTCATTTCATATCTATTATAACCTCATTCAACTCAAATTCCATAGCAATTAAAACAATTAAGCTCATCCTCTCATTTATATGTCTAGGCCGAATCTTTGCATTAAATGGAGGATACAATTTTCTTCAATTTTTCTTTCAATTACCACTAGACCCAATCCTTTTTAATGCCTAAAAACATATATCCATTAAATCAACAAACTCAATGTCCCTTCATCCAAATTTCAAAACTTTCCTAAGACAAATATTTTAATCTATAACATCATTAATAACAAGAACATATTTTACCATTACATCTTACATAACCCTACACCCACAAAAATTCTAATTTCATCAAAACATGTAATTAAATCAAGCTTTCTAAATTTTTACTAAGACTGGCAATAGATTAAAAAAGCAATAGGTCATCCACATCTGATTATTTGCTTGAACCCAACGGTCAGAATATAGATCATTGCGTTGTGTATAATATATTTCAAAATCATAATGATCCAACGGTTGGATCGCCATAGATCTAAATAAAACTGAACTAAACTGAAAATGGATGAGCTACTGTTCAACATAAATGACACCCGGACGGAGAGTGCGTTTTCGATCTTCACCGTCCATAATGAGGGACACATCTAGGTACACCACATATAAAAAAATAGGCATAATCCAATGGTGGAAGAGAGAGAATTCGGCCGGCGACCAAAACTGCCCTGCAGGTGTATTTCTTTTTGTTTTCCAGGAAACTTCCGATGACAATTTCTGTCAAAAAGATAATGTGCCTTCAAATCCCTCTGGTCAGGTTGTATAGGAGAGTGATAAAAACAATATATCCAAAAACCAATATGATCCAACGGTGGCTTCTAGCGATATGCCTATCGGAGCATTATTGATTCCCCCAAATTCTGCACCTCTCTCTGGCTGAATTCTCTACTCTCACCCTTTTTCTTTTCTTTTCCTCTCTTTTTTTTGAACTGGTGGCCTTTTGCTGTTTTAAAGGTATATTTTCCCCTAATTACAATTATGTCCCTCATTTATGTATTTATATATTTATTTTATTTTTTATGTAAACTATCCGGTTTGTTTCTGCTTAAATTGCTAGTCTTTACCAACCTGCTATTGGGATGAGATCTTTCAAAAAGGTGGGAAAACATATTAATAGACTTCATCCAAAATTTCATCTCGATCCGACGATTGGATTGAGAGCTCTGCTTTCTAATATAAAATTGGTCAGTTCATGACTTTTTGTCAACGATCCAAATTTTCTTGTTCAATCTTCACATAAAATAATATCAATTATCCTTCTAAACCTTTAAGGTCATTTTATTATTTTGGAATATATTCATTTATTACCTCACTTATTTCTTAGAAACATTTTGTCATTTCACTCATTATTTTATCCATCAAAACACGTTACCAATTTATCTATCTTTATGAATTCTAAAACAAAATTTATTTTAGGGAGGTCATCCCCTCCATTATATATCACTTTCAGTCTTACGTTTACATGGCAGGTACATATCCGCATATTTAAATTATAAATTTTATAGGGTTTCACAACCATAACCAATAAAGACATAAATAACAGATCGAGAGAACAACTTATTGCGTTCTATATGAGGATGAAGAACAAAACAAGTACAATCAAAAGCTCTAAATGAGGAATAATCAAGGGCATACCCATAAAACTTTTTGTAAAAATAAAAATCTAAAATATAATAAAATGGGATTATATTAATCAAACTTACAATAGTAAGAACAACTTCTCCGCACAACTCACTAGGAATAGAAGCAGACAACAAGAGGGAACGAGCAGTTTTGGCAATGTGCCTATGTTTTCTTTTAGTAACTCCATTTTGCTTAGAAGTATATGTATATGAAGTTTGGTGAATAGTTCCATCTAAGACATCCAACTCATAAAATTTATTAGAGGTGTATTCCCAATTTAAATTACACATAAAACATTTGATGATAATAGAATGTTGAGTTTTGATAAGAGCTCAACAGGTCGTATATATCTCAAAGAATTTAAAACGATGTTTTATTAAATAAACCCAACAATAATGAGTATGATCATCAATAAAAGAAACATAATATTGAGATCCTCCTTTTGTTGCAACATGAGAAAGTCCTCATACATCAGAACGAATCAAATCAAATGGGGAAGAAGAAACAAAAATACTTCAATTAAAAGGTAAAGCAAAATATATTACCAGTTTACATCCGCTACAATAAAAAATATCACAAGTTTTTAAATTTTCTAAAGCTCTTGTAGATGTCAAAAATCTCAAATGAAAAGACGAAACATTATCTAAACGAGAATTATGCCATAAATGAAAACTAAAAGAGGAATGACTCAAATGAAAAGAAGACAAATCAACACTAGTAGCAGCAGCAACAACTGACATTTTTAATTTATCCAAAATATACAGTCCCTTCTTCTTATGACTTGTCATTATTAGCTTTTAAGATTGCAGATTCTATACACAACAAAAAAAAAGAAAAAAATGACTAAATAATCACCAGAATCACATAACTGACAAACAGAGCAAGATTCAATCTGAGTTTCAGAATAAGATAAACATTAGAGAGAGACAAATGAGATGTGACAACAGAACCAACACCTGCTAAGGACATGAAAGTGTCATCAGCAGTTATAACAAGAATAGAGGACGAAGAGGGCACATAAGTAAGAATTGAGAAATTTGGAGGCATATGATGTGAAGCATCAGAATCCAAGACCCATTCAGAAAATGACATAATTGAGGAACTAGGAGGTAACTGACCTTCAAAAGAAAAAACAGGCATTGCTTGTGGCTGTAAAGAGAAAAATTTCTAAAATTATTCAGCTAGAGTATCAGGGCTATGATGGAACTTGATGAAACTATTGATACAGTATTATGGTGTGGTGGTTTATAACCTTAAGGTTGTCCATGAGCATTAAATTATGACTGACTACCAGATTTTAAAGCTTGATTCTATTGTCTCAATTTGGGACATTAAGTCTTCTAATGACCTTTGCGAATACAGAAACTGCACTCGTCAAAGGCAACCCTTGTGTAAGGCTTATTTTGATTATTAGAGAATGATTTAAATGGTATTGCTAGTATAGAAGGATTAAAAGCAAAAATAATTTTTTTTTTAGAATAAGACTGAAGATGTATTTCTTCAAGCAATAACTCACTCATAACAGAGTCCACAGAAGGCAGTGAATAACGATGCAAAATTAAACCTCTAAGTCCTTCAAAATCACTGTGAAGTGCCGTTAAAAATTATATCAATCATTGCTGCTCTCTATTAGTAATATAGGCACCACATGCCTTTAATTTTGCCGATTCTGTAACAGTCAATTAATATCAAAGATCCTTCATAGCAAAATAAAACTCTTGAATACTCATATTTTTCTCGTGAAGAGCTCGTATGTCATTATCTAATTGATATTGATTTGCAAAATTTGATTGCATGAATAACCTTTGTAGATGATCCCAAACTTCCTTTATTGTCTCATACTTTGCCAACTACGTACCTATAAAATAATTAATAGAATTGTTAATTCAAGTAATAATCTTTGCATTGTTTGCTTCCTAGGCATCTATCAAAGCATCATAACCCTCATTAGTATTTCTAAGTATCACATAAGTTCCACTAACATATCCCCACATCTTTTTACCATTAAAAAAATTTCTCATCATATAACTCCAATACGAACAATTCTTTCCATCCACCCTCACACTCATAGACTGAAGTGAATTGTCTCTTTTAGTAGTCATAATCAACAAACAAAGAAAAAGCACAATGCAAATATCAAATTACAGAAACTGAAAGGAAGATGAAATACCAGATTGCAAATATTGAACAAATATCTTCTTGAAGTTATATGATCATTCCAAATATTCATGAAAGTTGTGTATGAGATTAAGTCTCGTTTTATGAAACCATATTCTGATATCATGTTAAACAATCCAAATTAACACAAAGAGAAATACCAAATATAAGAGAGGAAGGGGCTAGAGTTTCATTGATATTGCATGATCACTTTATTCTGAAGAAAATTATATTAACCTAAATACAAAAAGATTATATATAAACTAAAATAAAATTATTATTATACCTTTAATCAATAAAATAAAATAAAATATGTTTCTTAACACTGTAAACTTTAATGAAATGAAGTATAGTTTTTTTTTTTTTTAGGATGAATGCATATGATGTTGGGATTGCTAGTCTTGATTTGGTTAGTATGTGTTTGATATTTTTTATTACAGTTTTTAAAAAATAAATTTTAAAAGAAGTATTTTTAGTCATGATTTAAAAAAAGTATATATTTGGTTAAAAATGATAAAAAAATAATTTTTTATATGTAAAATGAATGAAAAACATATTTTAAAAAAGAAACATATTATTTTAATTTTTATAAAATTAAGATTTAAAATATAATTAAATGTGGAGCTAATGTAAAAAACAGAAATTATTTAATTAAATAAATAATTTTTACCTTTTCATTGTAAAAAAATAGAATATATTATAATACTAAAAAATCTCTTTACTTTGAAAGTTGGTAATTGATGGTTTGTTGAATTGATAATGCAGTAAATTCCTTATGATACAATTGATTTAACATACATCAACCAGGTGCATGTATTAGTTTTTTATTCCAAAGCTTGAGGGGGTGGAAATTATTCATAAGTCAGTAAAAACTAATTATGGGTTTAGGTATAAGTGCCTGACTGAAAGAAGAAGAAAAAGGAGGAGTTGTACCATCTCTCCCAATTTCAATTTAAACTAGGAAAAATTATATTTATCATTATATAGTTTGGTGATATTGTGATTATATATATATATTATAGTTTGAAAAATTACTATTTATATAATGAATTTATAAAATTATTAGATAGGATAAAATGATCAAAATGTCCATATATATAAATATATTAAATATTATGAGTTTGTCATTGAATTTTAAAACAATTCCTAAAAAAACAAATCATGTTGAGGGTGATTATCATGTTGAGGGTGTTTTTAGGAACGCGATGTAAAATAATATTTTTAAAATTTTTTGTATAAAATAATTTATTTTTATGTTTTTAAATTGTTTTAATGTGCTGATATTAAAAATAATTTTTTTTAAATAAAAATATTTTATTTTAATATATTTCTAAGTAAAAAACATTTTAAACAGTTATCTCTATCACAATTCCAAATCAGTCCTAAAAAAAACATAAATCCAATCATTATCGATACTTGTTAACTATAGCTACATCTATTTTTTTAATAAAAAGAAAAATGAAAATTCATTACAAACAAATAAATACAAAGAGGTGAGGTTGACTTCTACTTCTACTTTTAATTTTTATTTTCTTTTATTTTTGTCAATCATGTTAGGGATGAGTTGCTTAATATTTTTGTATGGTGACCTCATGAATTCAATTAGTTAATTTGTTCTTGATGGAAAGAAGTTATTAACATACATGAATAATATTTTGCTTATGGCTTAATTTTGATATGTAAAAACCTAGTTTCGCTATGTAATAAATAAATAAATAAATAAATAAATTTACGTGTCCATGACACATGTTTGGGAGATGATTGGCCATTGATTCATAAGAAAATACTGAAAAAATTAAGAAATAAAAAAAAAATCTTTGAATATTCAATATAGACTTCCGAAGCTGTTAAAGTCATTCAAAAGTTTAAATAGGTTTCCATAATTAATTTTGTTCACCAAATGCGCACAAGTTTCTAGAAAATCATTTATTTTAATATGATAAAATAAAGAGTACTCTTCACGAAATTAAGTGAAAAGTTGTTGTTGGCAGCTTGGAGCCCTCAACTTCTTGATGCCAATTTTTTTTATAACTTTTTTTTTTATTTTAGACTTTTAAATTTTTATATTGTTTATTTTATTTTTAATTTAATTAATTTATATTGCTATATACTACTTAATTAAAATTATCTATATTATTAATTAAAAATTTTACTTATAATTTTATTATTCGAGTTTACATTGTATTTTTTGTGTCATATTAAAAAAATATTTTTAACAATTTTAGTTTGGTTTACTATGGATTACTATTAACAATATACTAAAATGAGTGATGTTTTTACTGTAATTTACTTCACATAACACTATTTCTTTTAAGAGTTTTTTTTTTGTTTTTTTTATATAAATCTATATTTTTCTCTCAAATTTTATACTTCAATATTTAATTTGTTGGATATTTAACTTCATAATTTATTGTAATTTACTTTCCACATGGTTGACTCGGTTTCATACTTAGTTGACTTGAGCTTTTTGTTATTTTTTAATTGACATATTTTTTCAATATACTAAAAGGAGTGGTGCTTTTACGCTGCATACCTCACATGACACTATTTATTTCAATAGTATTTTTTATTTTGGGTTTTTTATTCAAAATTTATGCTTCTTTCTCTAATTTTATACTTTAATATTTCATTTATTGAAGATTTGACTTCATAATTTATTGTGATTTGCTCTATACATGATTGACTCAGTCTATACTCAGTTGACTTAAGTTTTTTTTTACTAATTGATTTTTTTTCAATTTTATTCTTCAACATTAGATTGGTTAGGAATTAATCTTAATGATTTATTTTGGTTTGATTTCTATAAAGTTATCTTCATCTCACGACTCGGGTCATGAGTTTGGTTAGTTAACCTAGTTGACTTGAGTTTGTTTTGTTTTTCTTAATTGACGTTTTTTTTTTCCAGTTTCACCTTTTAATATTGAGTTGATTATGAATTAGGTTTTATGGTTTGTTATGGCTTACTTTTTTTGAAATTATCCTTATTTTAATATTGCATCCATCACATCTTGTGTTTCTTTTCTTCTTCTTTTTTTCATGATTTTACCACCCGTCGCTAAGGGTAAGTAAAAAAATCAAAAAACCAATTAAATCGAGAAAACTAGAAAAAAAATAACTGAAAAAACCGAACCGAAAAAAAACCGAGCCAAAACAAGCCAAACCGGAAAAACCGAGCCAAACTGAAAAAACCAAGCCAAAATCGGAAAAAACCGAGCCAGACCAGCTTTAACCGGTTTTTTCCCTAAAAAACCGAATCGAACCGAAACCAAATCGGTCGGTTTGACCCGGTTTCGATTTTTTTTTAATTTCAGTTTGGTTATTTTTTTGATAAAAACTGAACCGAACCAAACCGAAAATAATCATTCTTAGATGTTGCTCTTGTGTTCATTACATGCGCTTTTGTAACACCTTTTAGTTGTTGCTCTTGTGTTCATTACATGCGCTTTTGTAACACCTTTTAACCTCATTTTTCCCCAGCAGGGTCACTACCTTTCCAGCTTTGTTAGCGATCAAAGAGCTCTGTCCGAAGACATGGACCTCCTACTCTCTTTTGTTCATTGCATGTTTTCTTTAGGTCCTTGCGGAAGCAGCAAGAACATTAATGCCTAAAGGTAGCTATCAATACTTTTTGTTAGACCTTCTTTTTGGTTTTCACGGGCCATCGAACCACTCCATGCATGTTTGAGTGCAAAGTTTACCCTTTCATCATTGATACTTCTTTTACATTCTGTCATCGATCCTTGTCTTATAAGTTTCGTCCTTGTGCTTGCACATTTAATCAATTTTTTTTTTTTAATATGGATGTTCGAGCCAGCTTGCGCGTACCTTGACTAATCTTACGGGCCCTGAAATTAACGATCATGTAAACCTTTAGTGGCCATCATATGAACAACCACATGGCTCAAACTTGAAATCACAGAAAAAACAAATCTCTTGCTCCGAAATTTTTATTACTGGCCACCTCACATTTAATCATTTTGAATCATTTCATGAGTGAGACAACCCGCGCAGCATGTGTACCTTATCTTGTCTAATCCATTAAGCATGCCATTTTTTGAAGGATTCATCCTAGTATGTATGTTAAGTGTAAACTCTCTCTAGGAACATTAGACTTGGTTTTGTATCTTTTGGATTTCATTTCAATTCATTCAGAAACAAAAGAAAAATATCCCAATTCATTTTTAATTTAGGAGCTAATTTTTTCTACAATTTGAGAGTGGAATAAGCATGTCTCGATGACCAGGAATAGTCAAATGAGGAGAATCGAGTGGAATAAGGAACATTTTAGATTTACTGGGCCTGGTCAGCTTTGCAATAGTTGGACTGTGTTTCATTATCCCATTTGGGCTTTAATTTCTATCCAGCTCATTTGATTTTTTTTTTAATTTTGATTTCTTTCTATATTTTGAACAGTGGGTTTCTAAGTTTTTAAGTAGCTATTTGATCCTCCACTATTCTAGACCTTTGTACACAAGATGTAAGTTTTTAAGTAGCTATTTTCTCCCTTCTTTACCGCGGCGGGCTTAGGCATTTCCAACATGTTTTTATATTATAAAAATAATATAAGTCTAATTAAAAACTTTATACACTTATCTAATTAAATAAATCAAGAATTATCTACATTAATAAAAAAAATTATTAACAACAATTAAATACATATTTGAAGAGGTGTCTGTAAATCAAAATATTTGATCCAACAATATGATACATTCACCCGATTATATTCAATATCTCTGTTTATTAAAATTATTCTTTTACTTAATCAAATAATAGTAAAAATAGATACACAAATAAAATTAATTGAATAAAATCAAAAGAAAAGAAATTTCTTGTAAGATTGCGCTTATTAGAAATATTATCTAAAAATAAAATAAATATTTTTTATTTTTAAAAATATATAAAAAAATTATAGATGAATTGGAATAATCTTTTTAAAAATTAAATATATACAAAAATAATTAAAAAATAACTACTATTTAAAAAAATACTAAATACAAAAAATAAAAAAAATAATAAGAGAGAGGGGGCATTAATTTAAATATAAATTAAAAAATTATTTTAAAAAAAAGCATGATTTTTTTTTCTAAAACGAAAATAAATTAAAAAACAAAAAAGGTCAAGCCAGTATTTGGTCCCATTTAGAAAGGATCCGTGCAAGGGTCCTTTTTTTAAAAAAAAAAAAAAAATACAATTGGTTGTCTGCCTCAATATTTTTTGAAGAACAAATTAGATGATATGTTTCCTAGTATTCCCAGACTAAGTGGCTGGAAAAAAAGTTCTATATTTGTTTTACACAAAAACTCATTTTCAACTTAGAAAAAGCCTAAAGACCTTGAAAAACTCATAAATTACCTTAAAAAAAATAACACAAAACATATAAACTCTTCCCCAGCTTAGAATTGGTTTTTAAGACAATTTTAAGATAAAAAAAACAACACGGGGTAATCATTTTGATGGCTAGAATTGGTGTTAATATTAATTTTTTTTCTCTACTGTTGAAATTCGACATTCTTTCTCTCCTCTCTCAAACCAGAGAAAAAAAAAAATATATATATACCAAAATTGAATTTGTAAAGTTTATTTTTTTTATTTTTTGAAACAAGTATAATTTATAAAGTTTGAGGATTAAAATAAACTTTTTTGTGATCACTTTGAAAGCAACATCCATTTGTGGTGCTCTTTTCATTTTGGTCTTGTGGCTTTTTATTTTGTCTTCAATCGACAAATTTAATTTAATTGTTCTTTAATTATATCCAAAAAGGATGTAATCATGCAAAATAAGAGTTTGAGGATTAAAATGAAAAAAAAATTTAAACAATAAATCCGCATTAAAATATGAGAAGGTGAACAATTAACATGCGCAAATTATTTATACCACCACAAGATTTAGAGTCTTTGTGATTATAATTAATAAATTCAATCGTGGTTGATTTTGTATTTTAAAAGTATTTTTAAAAAATTTTAATTTTTTTTCTTTACTTCATATTAATATTTTTTTAGTGTTTTTTAAATTTTTTTAATATAATAATATCTAAAATAATTATTTTTTAAAATATTTTAATATATTTTCAAGCAAAAAAACATTTTAAAATCACAATCACACAGTTATAAACACCCCCCTTAACTTATTAATGGGCTCTCCAGATCCTCACCACGCTACTGGAGGGAGGGGAGGTTGCCTCGCCGTCGCATACCTTGATATAAATAAATGGACGGCAGTCTTGATCCATAATGGCAACGATGGCCATGATAATAACAAAACTATAAAAGTAGGAATCATATGGCATCGTTAACCTGAAGAAAAGCCGTTAGGTATAATAATATTAGGGTTTTTTTAATATTTTTTAAACATATTATTTTTCTTTAAAAAAGTTAGATTTATATTCTTTTTAAGCATGTCCGGTGGACCTCTCAAATAACAAGGAGAACTTGTCCAGTCTCTTTAATGTTTTAGTACCCAGGCCCATTATCTTGGTGCTCAGGTCGGCTGGCCCAGGAATCACACAGCGGGATAAAGATCCTGTTTATAAGTATAGTTGCGGTTATTTTTTTAAATAATTTTCATGTTTAAATATATTAAAATAATATTTTTTATATTTTTTTAAAATTATTTTTAAGATTAGCGCATTAAAATGATCTAAAACATATAAAAAAATTAATTTTTAACAAAAACAAATAATTAAATTTTTATGAAATATAGTTTGAATTGTGTTTTTAAACAATATTTAAAAAAAATAAAAGGAGAAAGAAAAGGAAAAGGAAAAGTGCAAAAAGAAAATTAAAACGAAATAGTGAAAAGAAGGAAGACAAGAAGAATCGTAGGTAATGTCATCTTTGATGCTTTACGTATTTTAATATTTGCTTTTCGCCTTTAGAAGGGCATCTTCCAGAGAAAAAACATAAAGGAAAGCAAAAGGAAAATGACAAGAAATCTAGACTTTCATCTCTTATTTTTATCATTTCAAGGAAGGAGTTACATCTCTATATATTGCTCCATGGAGCTAAGAGTTTATTTAATATATATATTTTTAATTAAATTGTATTAGTTAATTATAATTAATAAATAATTATATTAATATCAAATATATTAAAATACAATTAGATATTCTTAAATAATTATATATATATATATATATATATATATATGTCATATGAAAAATGTTTTTTATTGACTTCAACAATATTCAAAAAGCTATATTAAATGTTCTAAGATGCTCATGACATTTGAGTGTATAGAAAGTAAAAGGCATAATTAAGTTTGGTAGATCAACAAGAACAAGACCAAGAGGTAATATAAAAAGACCTTTCCATGGAGGACTAGAGATCTCATTGTCTCCACCACTTTTTTTTTTCTTTTTTTGAATCAATCGAAGGCTTATTTTTGCCTCACCTGTCATCATCATATAACATTGAACATTTATGAAAGATTAAGTGTTTGATAGTATGATGATGGTTATTTTTTAAAATATTTTTTATTTAAAAATATATTAAAATAATATATATTTTTTATTTATATATTAGAAAATAATATAAATTATATCTTGTGACTTCATCTAATAGCTTATATTTTTTGGGTTAAATTGATTTTTTGACATGATATCAGAACTTTGATGAACAAACGGTCATAAGTTCGAATCTCATAATCCCTATTTATTTAATAAAAATCAAGCATAAGATAGAACCTCATCTAGTAGCTTAAACTTTAAATGAAATTTGTTTTTTTTGACAAAAATAATATAAAAATATCAAAACAAAATTTAATTAAAAAAAAATTTATTTTAAAATACAAAGATCAACAAGCTATTAGTCAGTGTTACTTGTCAATTAGGTAAATGGTGATAAGCCTTTCAACTGCATCACTTGTACAGGATCCATGCTGACTGCTTAAGGAACGTGTATTACGTGTCAACAGTATGTTCACACAAGCCCCCCCGCCGGTGCAACTGCTCCCTGAAGTCATCATGGATACTGTGATGATGTCATAAGCCCCTCCGTTTACCGATGATCATGTGCTTCCAATATTGAGGTTGTTGTGCCACATACTCTTAAAGGCTAAGTTGGTCATTTCATGAGTTCCTTGTGTTTCTCAGAAACTTCTCCTTCCAGCTTC
>Ga0325411_1006375_pt1 | contig 12955 bp, 10 predicted proteins | sample PopdelMetagenome_13_FD_206181 | JGI IMG/M metagenome (GOLD analysis project Ga0325411, IMG submission 206181) | Populus deltoides microbial communities from Bellville, Georgia, United States - Xylem-PdIQD-R4 | ecosystem: Host-associated > Plants > Phyllosphere > Stem > Wood/Secondary xylem... | reverse complement strand
GTGTGATAATAACAGCTTTATTTTTTTCGTGATTTCAACCCAATAATCACCTTTGAGCAATTTAGCTATATATCCATCAACGCCAACAAATATTTTTTAAAACAATAATAGAAAAAGAGGGAATTTTTTTAAAAAAGAGGTGCGGTGGGAGGTGGGACCCGTGGGGGTAATCAGGAGAGAGAGAGAGAGAGAGAGAGAGAGAGAGGAGGTAGGGAAGACTTCAACATCAAGACAGAGTGAAGGAGGAGGAGGGGGGGATAGTAGTAAAAAATACAGCTAGCATGAAGGTGGAGGCTCACCTACCGTAGCCCTTTACTTCTTCCTCTCCTTCCCTCTCCTTCAATCACTACCCAGCTACTACCACTATTAGTAGTACCCACTCTCCTCCTCTTTTCCTTTCTTTTTTATCTTCAATCTCTCTCCCTCTTCTTCATTCCCTCTCCCCGTTTTAAAACTCAAAACACATATCACACGTTCCTCGTCGCTCCCACTGTCCTCTCTCTTTCTCTAAGGTAACGTGGTATTCATCTTGGGTTGTTTACTTCTGATTTGTTTGAGATAATTTGAGCGATTCTTTTGGGTTTTAAGTTGAGGTTTCGCTTTCCACTAATAATGGCTTAGAGCTTAACTGGGTTGTTTAAACTGTTTTTGAAATTGATTTTCAAGTGTCCGCAGAATTACATTTTCTGGGCTGCGTGTTTTTTCTTTCTTTAACAGAAATTCAGCATTGTTCTGGGTTTTGGGCGGGAATTGATTAGTGGTTCTGGTTTGACTCTGCATTTTCAGTGGTTTTAAGCTCAATTACTTGGTTCTTTTTTCTCAAATCGAGTTTGAAATTGTTTTCGAAACGATAACTTTTTCAAGTTTCGGCATGGTTTATGTGACTAAAATTAGTAGAGGTTTAATTTGGGTGAATGACAACCTTGTCTGGTTGCTGAGAAACTGGAGCAAAGAAAAGAAAGAAAAGAAAGGGAAATGAAAATTCCTGAATTCGTGAAAGTTCATCGCATTCTCCCCTCTAAAGCCCAATCTCAGAGCCAAATTCCGTTTCCTGTTTTACTTTCCCCAGTTTCGTTAACAATTAAATTTAGCATTAAATGAATATTATAGCAATAATTCTTTGAACAAATTCCCCAAATTCGAGAAAGGTTCATTCCACTAATTGCGTCTACAACCTGACGGCATTTTTTTAAAATTGCATTTCATGAACAATAATTAAGAACTCCCAATTGCATTAATTAATTTTTTTTTGTTCTTCTGCAGGTGTTTAAAATTACAAACTCCCAAAAACCCCAACAAGAAATTCGAATTACCAAGAATTCCCTTCCCTTCCGTCAAGGTAATTATAATTTTCCTTTCCCAAATTAGATTCCAAATTTTACACTTGCTAAAATTCCAAATAAGAAAAGTAAAGCAGGAATATTAGCTGTCTCTTTTTGACCTAAACGTATAGCATTTTTGCTATATTACGCTACACGAATTATACGCTGTTGCTGGGCATAGAAAACCATAATTGATTGACAGTGAGACAGAGACAAAAATTTTTATTATATTTTTTGAGAAACTTTTCAAAGACCCACAGAAAAAACGCCACAAACCACTCCTAATTATTACGTTACTTCTATACATATACAAATCACTACTTATAATTAGTATCACGTTTTGCCCATTACTATTCTCCTTCCATTTTCTCACACCCTTGAAATAATTTCTCAGGAAAGAATAGAAAGTTAAAGAAGCGAAGAGAAGATAAAATGATTGGACAGACAAATACTACTAGTAATTTCATGGACGAGATAGATTGTGGAAGCTTTTTCGAGCACATCGACGACCTCCTCGAATTCCCTTCTGATGATGTTGACGCTACTTTACCTGACTGCACCACCACAAACAACCATACCAGTTGTTTCATGAACAACGATGATAACTCGTTTCCTGGTATTTGGTCGACTCAGTCCGACTCGCTTCCGGGTTCTGCCTCTGACCTATCTGCCGAGTTGTCCGTTCCTGTGAGTGCATTTAATTATATTTACACGCGGCAGTTTTGTATGATTTGGTGTTTTTTTTTTTTGTCATTTGCTCCATGTTAGCCGTCGTATTTTCTCGATGCTGATGTCATCGATTGCCATCCTGTCAATTTGTGTTAGAATTTTAAAATATTTTGGTTTTTAGGGGTGTTTTTGTCATTTAGTGGGATTGTCGGCGACAAGCTGGACTTTTTTTCTTAAAAAAAAAAATGGTTCAGTTATGGATCACGTGGGCTGTCATGTGATTTACTCAAAGTGAATTATGATCATGTGCAAGTTGTTATAGCCTTATAGGCCCACCAAAAAAGCAGAAAGTGTTTGATCTTCTTCTTTATTTTTAATATATATATATATTCATATTAATTGTGTGTTAAGCAAGTGAAAGATTCAGGTTATAATCACTAGTAATTGGATAATTAATTATGTTTAATGAAAAGATTAAGGTTGTCAAACATTTCTTAGTTGTCATGGACTAGGATAATAATGTTGTGTATTAATTTAGGATTTTTAGGCTTTAATTGGAAGCGATGTTTGCTGACTGAAAAATGGATGATTTTGAATTGGAAAACTCAATATGGAATAGTTTAATTATGGTATAAAATTTAGAATTTAGAATTTTGAAATCTAAAATTGTGGGATTTTGTGTTGCAGTATGAAGATATTGTTCAGCTGGAATGGCTATCAAACTTTGTGGAGGATTCCTTCTCTGGAGGAAGCCTGACGATGAAGAAAGAGGAGTCCACAATCGTCAACAACAAGGAATCGCCGCCACATCACCAGTACCAGTTCCAGACTTCCAGCCCAGTTTCTGTCCTTGAGAGCAGTAGCTCCTGCTCAGGAGAGAAAACTGCACCGCGTAGCCCTGAAGTTGGTGCTTCTGGCAAACGTGGGCGTGCTCGTAGCAAGCGTCCTCGCCCTGCTACATTCACTCCTCGTCCAGCAATGCAACTCATTTCGCCCACTTCGTCAATCACTGAGGTTCCCCAGCCATTCGTTCCACCTAAGATCGCTTTGGACTCTGAGAACTTTGCTGAGTCCAGACTTGTGATCAAGATACCGAACCATGTTGACCCAGAACATAAGAAGAAGAAGAAAATTAAGTTTACTGTTCCGTTAGGTCCCGTGGAGATGAACCAAAACTCATCACCACAGCAAGCAGTGAGAAAATGCATGCATTGTGAGATAACCAAGACACCACAATGGAGAGCAGGGCCAATGGGACCAAAAACCCTTTGCAATGCTTGTGGTGTTCGCTACAAGTCAGGCCGGCTTTTCCCCGAGTACCGGCCCGCGGCTAGTCCAACCTTCGTTCCTTCCCTGCATTCCAATTCCCATAAGAAAGTTGTTGAGATGAGAGCAAAGTCTGGGGAGAAAATTACTGTCAGCAGACCTGCTGCAATGGTGGCCAACTCGCCGGAGTTGATTCCTAATGAGAGCAACCCTGCAATGGATTACATATAAGGGATGGTGTAGAGAACAGTGTTCCAATTGGATCATTTCAAATTGATGGCTGCCTATTTTCTGTTCGTTTACTGTTATTTCATTTCTTTCTTCGTTGGATTTTTGTACAGGGATGGAACAGTGAATAGAAGCACTAGATGACCACAATTTTAGCCAGTAGAGAAGCATTGTAAGACAGAACTCAGAAAATGGTTAGTGCGTAATGGAAGCTTAAGGGGTAGTAGAGTTTTAGGTTTAGTCAAGGGTAGGTCCTTAATTAAGGTAAGTAGGTATTGGGAGTCTGTTTGTTTCTTCCTTGCATTCTTTTTTATTTTTCCTTTGCCATGGGTATTCTTTTTGCAGTTCAATGTGTTAGTAAAAAAATCTGAGACGAGTAATGGATTTTTAGCACTTTGTAATGCTTCATCAATCGTCGACTTGTTCTCCCGTGCACAAAGCTGTTCAATTTTTTTTTATCCCCCATTTCAGCTACGTGGCTTGCGAGGCTTGCGAGGCTTGGGTTTTTTTAAATATATTGTTAATCCCTTAATGACCTCAGTTTTCTGGATTAGAGAATCACATCAAATAATGCAGGGGATTCAATGTTCCATGGCCATGGAGCTCCTTGTACAAATCCATGGATCAAGATACAATTTAGTGCTTGTTGCTCCATGAATTGAAAGCATTGCTGTGGAGAATTTGGAAGAGTGGCTAATTCTGTCAGACCACTTTGAAGTCTGCACGAATCATCGGCTTGGGCCCTCAAACTAGGGAATTGAACAAATGATGGATATGTTCTCTAGTGATCTGCCGGGTTGAAAATCTGATCAAAATCTTTAGTGAATTACCTTATAATCATGAGAAGGAAATTCGACTTTGTGCTGTTGATTTCATCGGATGTCATAATGATTTAGGTGGTAGACGGGATGGAGAAAAGGTTCTGACACCATTGAAGACAAGAACTGCCCATCCTTGATACAGTCATCAGCATCCGTGAGGGGATGTCGATGAACCAATCCATCTAAATGGATGGGAATCAAATAGCCTGGCCTAGAGACGTGTTGGTAGCAATGCCTTATCACACTGCTCAGACCACACTGCAAGTTCAGAAATCAGAATATAGCCACTTTCTAACTTGATATGAAACAATGGCCTCAACTGAGAACATGAAATCGTGGAACAAGGTGATGCAGATTCATCTTGTCGAGCCTGAACAAGGGAAAGCTAGCGAGGTGGCAACAGAACGCTCACATGAAATTATACCTTGCTTCTGTTTGCCGATGTGGCCATCCAAGCCATCGTGCCCAACACAACATAATTCGAGTAAAAACCAATTCCAAGACAAATTGGAGCTCATGCTCGTGGGTAGTATTATTAAAGAAATCAAGCTCCAGACCTGCTATTAGGTAGGTGGTGACGATATGGGAAAGACAAGTAGCTTGGGCGAGAAATAATTTAGCACAAGACTTGGTTTGCTTAAACTTTAGCTATGTAATCATGGTCCTGCATTAGGTTGTTAACAGGGCATTTGGCGACACGTCTTAATCTGACCCAACACTACCAAAGAAAGTCATTATTAAGAATAATTACTAATGCAAGAAAAACAACAAATTGATTAAATCAATCATTCCAGTTTGCTTTCACAAGTTTAAAGTTTGATTCAACATTTTAATCATAAGGTATGGCATTCTTTCATTCATAGACATGCTTTATGCTCATGCTTTGATAATAAAAACAGCTGGATGGTGCCATTCACAAGAAAGACAACACACCACGAGCAACAACTTTGTCTATTGTATCACCAGATTGAAAAGCCTTGGCAACCTAATTTGGGGCCAATCCCATGGTTTCATGGACATATATGCAAGGAAAAGAGTTTTTATTGTTACCATCCCAGACTAATCAGTCTCTTATTCGATTTTTCTTGCAAGTTCATTTGGAAAACTCGTATCTCAAAACCCAGCTCAAACCAGGTTCTGCAAATCAACTCATTAAATCAACCAGGTTTAACCAGAATTTATATCATTCTCTCTGAAATGAAGGGGAGAAACCTGTGATCCTAAAAAGATAATACTAATCAAGAAAAAAAAAAAAAAACCTGTGACCTTGACAAAATAGAACTAGTTGAGATACTTTTACAGGGTACTTAGACTTCGGACACCTCGATGGCTTTACAAATAAGATGAGGGCTGCTTTTTCCCTCCGAGGGAATGCAGTTGGACCTCAACAATGAAACACGAAATATTTGAATTAAGGTAAAGCCCACAAAACAAAATGAGCCGAGCTGTGAATAGCTTTGCATTGCTTGGACTTTGATTATATGTATGCTAAACTAGTGTGTGTAGAAGATAGATGTGGTCCAAGGACATTTGGACCTGAAATCGGACGAGGATTAGCATAGAGGCGGCGACAAGAAAGGCCAGGCAGAGCCCAATCAGAAATTTATCAAATTTGTGTACTTTTGCAAAGCTTAGATGCAGCTACATCTTCAGCATCACATCACTGAGTCTGTGTTGATGGAGCCGAGTAGCAACTCCTTCATAGCTGGTTCACTGATAGGATTCCGGTTCATTTTCATTGATTTTTATCCATGGTTTTTGGCACTAACCCAAGGATTATCAAAAAAGTCTTCATGTTATCTCAGTTTTCCCACGACAACTAATTAAGTTTCATTAATAGCTTTGTCTTGGGCTGCATTTGTTAACTCTGCCGGGTTTTATATAATTAATACTCTCATTAAATCACAACTAGCTGACCCTAGAGGTGAGAATTTAAGCTGAAAGCAAGCACACCCGCAATCCCGCCGCCTGCGGCCACCGTGGCGGCGTATCAGCTGCCTCCGCTTGTGTGTCATCAACGTGTAGTAATCAATGCTGAGACAGCCCATAATAAAATTAATAGTGCAAATTGAATGCGTGTTTGCCCTACTTCACTGTATTGTATAGCAAATCTTTGTTGCCCCTCACATGCTACAAGACACAAACTCCACATCCCGTCACAAAAATTGCAGCCACTCCCAGGTCAACACTACATGGCAAACCTTCATTGGGAGGACGTAACTGGATTGATTAAGGAAGAACGGAGACAAATTTAATATGTTGGGTGCTTCCCATCTGCTCATTCTGTGCATGTGTCCCACTGCCGTCTGAGTTCATCGGCCCAATAGAATTTCCATTTTTACCATACCATTCACAATTGATTGCTTGTCTGGCCAAACAGCAACCACTGCCCAGTGCTGCACATCGTGGTGGTTTTTGTCAAAACCTAATCGATTGGTTGTTCGGCCTAATGGAAAGGCTTGCTTGTTCTACCATCTAATCTAATTGTTGTTTTTTTTCCAATACCATACAAGACAGCTGCTGATAATGGAATGAAGATGGAAAGTATAAGGAAGGTGTGTTGATGTCATAGTTTAGACTTGGTATCATTAAAATTTGTAATGAGTTTGACTCTAGCTCGATGCCTAGGAACATCAAGGGGTCTGATTTAAAACAAATATCGGAACTGTGAAATGGAATCTTCACAAAAATGTCATGCTTTCACATGAACAGATAAATCCTTGCCCATGATTGTTGTTTACCCCGCAGATCCCTTTTTTTCTTGGGCGTTGTCCATGTTAAGATGCTGCATATGGTGCTTTTGTCGCATATTTCATGGATGGGTTTTAATTTGCAAGGGGCAGACACTCCTTCTATATTGTTGGAAAACCTTCAAACACCTCAATCATCACAACAAATATTTTTATAGAGTGTTAACAAAAGAAAAATGAGAAATTAAAAGGAGAAAAACACACACCAAAATTCATGTGTTCGTTCAAAGTGCCTCCTTAATTTTGCAGGTAACATATCTAAAGAAATGGCTTTTTCAATCGTAGTCACGTGTGTGGTCATGTGACCACTAAAAAAAAGAGAGCTACGACTAGCTAGGTGTACCAACAATTTCTATTTGATTCTAAACACGTCACAATAAACTTCATCTTCGCTTGAATCCAATCAAAGTAAAACTAGATAGTTACGATCTTCCTACACCTTCTCCACCAAAGCCTCGATGGATACCCACCCACCTGCTGCAAGCGTCAGACAAGTTCCAATCACGCTTGAACTTGAACACCAAGCAGAGGTTTCTTCGACATCCATTGTAGATTATGGCCGAAGTGTAAAAGAAATAGCTTGTTTGACCTACTAAAGACACCATCTGTGCACAACAAAATCCATCATCCTTAAACCCTAACAATACATAATCAAATTTATCCAAAACATGTGACCTCCCCTCTTTATTTCATCTGCACACGTGTGTGTGTGTGTGTAAAGGGATTTTGTCACATGCAAAGACTCCAATCTAAGTTACAAACTAGTGGTAGTCTTTTTGCTAAGAACCTCATGCAAGATCTCTCTAGATAAACAAGGTTGTGTGGTCTTCGAAACCTTCCCATCCATGCACACCCTCCTCTTGATCACCCGTCTTCTCTACATATATTTTCTCTTTGCCCCTGTCATGTTAGATCGGCTCGCACCTCCACTTGTCATAACCCCATTTAATTAATCAATGTTTTTTCATCTCAATACTTCATCCACACCAAAAAAAATAATTATCCAATTTCACCAAGGTTATATCTAAACGTACATGTATAGCAGGATATTAAGAAATCTCTCGATATTAAAGAAGATCGTGATAAGTAGAGATCATACATCTTGATTCCGCTATGATAATTTCCCACTGGGGATATATTTTTGTTGAAGAAGTCAATCGAATACGGTCCAAAGTATAATCATGCTGGGCCATGAATGAAATAATGAGCGGACAACTAGGTAGAAGACTAAAATTAGTGAAAAGAAATACGAGTGATATATACGAATATATTGTAATGATGAGACAATTGAATTGTTCCGGGTCATCCGAGTGTTCGGTTGGGCAGGAACAACATGGAAACAATGGCGATGATATTTATCTGGGTTGTGGCTCTAGTGAACCACCTTATCATGACTCTTCTTGGTCACACCGTGTCATGTTCATAATCATTCAACTTTTGATGCGCCAAGCTGCCGAGATGGTTAGGAAGAAACTTTCCTACGGGCATCCACGTTCTTCCCCTCTAATCACACCGTCGATTTATTGACCGTGATTCTCTGATTGAGAATTTAAATTTATGTGTATGAACGGAGTAGTTAGTTGCTAATTACTACATTTTTTAGTAGTGTGTGCATGTTTCTAGTTGATCATAAAGAGCTCAAGTGGTTTCCTTGATTCTTTGGAGGAATTCGTTTCTCACAAATTCAAATCTCCTATCAAGTCGGTGATAGATAAAATTCTTATGCATTTCTTCTTAAAAAATTTAGCATAAAATATTCTTTTGACAGAGTATATATTTGATAATGTTATTGAAAATAAAATTATATTAAAAATATCAAATTAATATTTTTCATATTCTCAGCCAAGTTACTATATTATGGTAAGGATCTGTCACCATCTATAAAAGAAAAAAAATGCAAATATTTCACAGTAAGTATAATTCAATTTATCTTTATAAAAAAATAGATAAAGACACCATATTTGTGAGTTGTGTTGAAAAAACTTTGTGTTATTTCTTGAAAAAAAATTAAATTAATATTTTTTAAAAATATTTTTCTGAAGGTTTTAATACATTAATATTAAAAATTATAAAAAATATTTTAATATATTTTTAAATGAAAATTTACTAAAGAAATCATCTTACATCCCAATTTCATACACTTTTCTCGTAAAAATTGGCAAGTCAAAATTTTCTCTGGGTTGAGCGGATTTATTGAAATTTTGATTTTATTTATAAAAAAAAAAAACCTCGAATAATTTGAAACAAAGTGATTTTAACCAAAAAAAAATTATTTTGAAGTAAAACTTCGAAGCAGGTTCCAATCAACAAATTACTGGGTTGATTTGACGGGCAGGACAGATGTTATACACGTAGGTCGATAAAAAATACTGTATCAAGAAAATAAAATAGTGAAAAAAAAAAAAATCAAAAGTCATGCAAAGTAACAAAGTCTCCGACAAAGCTGTAATAAGACTTTCACTAGTCCCAGAAGTAACGACAGAGATTCGGGCATGGGACCCGTTACTTTCTGGGCCCCACGCGTCAAGTCCCATCACTGACGAGATGCACACAGAACAGGGGCCCGCTCCGTGACAAACTACGACACGTGCCGTATCATAAATCGCTCCCGCGATTGAAATTCTTTACACGTACGGTTCAATATTTGGTCTTCTTGCTGTCACGCTAGCATGGCCGGTTTTAGTTATATTTTAACTTGCGATTTTTTTTTTTTTTTATCTTTTACCCTCTGGCACATGCTGGCAGGAAGCGGTGATTGCTTCTTGCTATCGTGACAGTGACCGGCTTTGTCAGTGACAAAAGGGTCCGTTTATTTCAAGGACATAAAAGGACAGGAGGTAAAAAAAAGATTTATTTTCAGTAATTTTATTTTATTTTTATAGTTTTTTTCCCATTGTTGTAGGTGACGAAAGGGCACAGCATTTTCACAACGTCAAGACAAATCGATGATAGAAAATTCCAAATAATGAAACGTGGCTATTGTTTTTGAAGAAGGAAAGTAGTGAAAATGATCAGAGATTGAAAAGTTTAAATGTGTCGGCAAAGCCCGTTCAACACCAACCCAAGGGAGCTCACATGCCTCGCACGCGTGCTCCCTTCTTTTTTATTTTTTTTTCTTTTATAAATAACTAAAAATGCTTCTTTTATAAGTTTGTTTTTTGAAAAAAAAATATTTTCATTTAGGCTCAAAAACATTTTTTCAATCTTTTTTTTTGTGTGTGTGTGGAAGAAGCCGATATATTAAAAGGCCTAATCAGTAGGTAGCCAAAAACAAGATACACGGAAGAAAAGCAGAAAAGAAAATCACAAAAACAAAAGGCAAACACAAAAAGAAAAAAAACCAACGGATACATAACCGAAAAAGAACATCATGATTGCTATAATACCTTCAGGCCTCATAATTAAAGTAGTGTCAGTAGCCGTGAAGAACTTATCCGCAGACTTGAGCCGATTTGATAGGCGATAAAAAATTAAGGAGAAACTGTCTTTGAATGTTGCATTGCCATCATTGAAGATTACCTTGTTCCTCATAAGCTATAGACTCCAGCTAACACAACAAGAGAGCATAGACCAAGCTTTACGCCGGAATTTTCCAAACACTAGGTTGGCCCACTGATGTAAAAGATCATCTACACAGTAGGAAAGACAACTACTAATACCCCACCAATCCACTAGTTTCATCCATAATTTCCACACTGGTCGAAGATGATTTGAAATCTCAATCTCATTTTCACAAAAGATACATAAGGCTTGATCAACTGGGATTTTATTACGGCAAAGTAAGAAATTCTTAGTGCATAATCTATTCTGAACAACTAGCCAAAGAAAAGATTGAACCTTAGGAGAGACCTCTTTTTGCCATATCAAAACCTTAAAAATTCTAAGCCTTGGATTCACAGTTTTGTCAATAAGTAAAGAACAAGTTTTAACTGTATAACATCTATTTGCTGATGAGGACCAAACTTTCTTATCTGAAGTTGTTGCCTTTAGTCGAAAGCTTTCTAGAGATGAGAGAAGGTAGACGACCTGCTTAGTTTAAAAGAGAAACAATTGTCTCCTCCAAGCTAACTCCCATTTCCATTCCCCTTGCTCCCAATTACTCATATCATCAATAAACCAAACATCAGACCAAAACCGAGTTAGAGAGCCATTTCCCACCGTAAATCTGTAATTATTGGCTAAATCTGAAGAGACAAAAGAGTCTTTTGAAGTTATAAGGGATGTGATGTCCCTCCAGTTACAAGACAATCTTCAACTAAAAATAAATAATAAATTAAATCGGGTAGGGGTTTAATTTAATTTGATTTTGAAAACTTTGTCTCAGTTTTGGTATAAATCAAGTAAAAATTGAAGACTGTATTTTTTCCATGTTTTTTTATGATAAAAATAGTGTTTTGTTTGTTGATAAATTATAAACCAATTTATAATTTAATCTCATTGTAACTTATAAATCAATATATATCCTTGCATTTTCAAACTCGAGTTCTAACATCTTGATGATATAATGATGATAATAATAATGATGATGATACTGATTATGATGATAAAAATAAAGAATAAAATGGAAGGCATTCTTTCGTTATCCTTGAGTATTATGTTTTCTGATATTATTTTGGGTGGTTATGATCAACCTTTTGTGCTGCTGGCTTCAAATGAGATAATCCAGTGCTTGCTGCAAGACAACCCTCTAATTAATGATTTGAGCTTTGAAATTTCCATTGAATCTCACTGTATCCACGTAACTCTTTCAGAAGATGCCAAAGAAAAACATCCACGTCGTAATAATCTGTGCACTCATGCCTTGTTCCTTCTTTTTTCCAGCAAGGAAAACTTAAAACATTTTTTTAAAAATAAAAGAAGCAAGACAACTTGAAATAACTTCTTTTATATATATATATATATATATATATTCTTCTCTGTGCATACTACACTCTTGTGGTTAAGCAATTCCTTCAAGCGAAGGTAAAAACACTTTATTTAATAAAATACAGAAGAAAATATAATGTGATTTTGTATAGTAAAAATAATTTTTAAAATTATATGCGGATTTTTTTACAAACAATAAGCAATTTTATTAGTAAATACAAGGTAAACATAAGGTTATGCAATAAAAAAGAAGATAATTAGAAATTTAGAGTTGTCGTATGATTTCAATCTGATTTTTATTATTAATTTATTTATTCTGCCATGAATTTATATATTAACTCGGAAATTCACATCTAAAACTCTATATTTTAACATCATCCTCGTGGCCGAGGCTTGAATTGATTAGATTTAACGTCGAGTCTGGATATGAAACGGAAATAAAAAATAAACATCAAGATTAATGGCAAGAGACAATCGTAAGTTGTCTCTGCTGAATTGTCCTTGTCAAAGGCACGCATCATGAAAGACAACCACAAGACAATCATTTTACTTTTGGACAAAATTCCTTCTAGAGATGCTCCATGTTCGGGGTGTGTGGTGGTGTAAAGACTGGGCAAACACTGGTTGGAGAAAACCCACCAAAATTACACCCTCGAAAAACATTAATTGATGGGTCAAGCTTCTGTTCTTGTTTGCTGGGGAAAAGCAATGGATGGATAAGCTGGACAAAACACTACTGGTGTCCTTTTCAGTGTTTATTTCACTCCCAACTGTTTCTGTCTTGTTCCCTTCGTCTCCATTTGTATCCTATATGTCTGGTTAAAGAGTCACTTTCCTGGTGTTTTAGGCTTGAGGGAAATTCTCAAGAATGTTTCTGGCAAAAGCTAGCTTGTTCATTTCCCCCCCTGGTTGTGTGTGCGAGAGAGAATGATCGACAGGGAGTTTTCTGCTCTTCCCCCCCACCTTTTCCCTTCACTTGAAAATCAATAAATTGTTGGCACTGCGAAAGGTTTTTGAACTTCGATCCACCATT
>Ga0325411_1006374_pt1 | contig 12955 bp, 5 predicted proteins | sample PopdelMetagenome_13_FD_206181 | JGI IMG/M metagenome (GOLD analysis project Ga0325411, IMG submission 206181) | Populus deltoides microbial communities from Bellville, Georgia, United States - Xylem-PdIQD-R4 | ecosystem: Host-associated > Plants > Phyllosphere > Stem > Wood/Secondary xylem... | reverse complement strand
TAACACGACGACATCGTCTGCTAAAGCTGATACAGCTAACAAAGCCAAGGTACCAAAGGCAAACCAGATCTGATGATACTTCTCCATTTTCTTCTTTCTTTTCCTTTTTTCTCTGCTTTCTAAATAATCAAAAATGAATTAGAAGAGAGAGTCGTATTTATATGCCACGACCTGCAGTAAAGTTTCAAGGTGTCTCAGGTATCGTTTTTTAAAATTATTTTTATTTAAAAATATATTAAAATAATATTTTTTTTATTTTAAAAAAATTATTTTTTATATTAATAAATACTATTCAAAAACATAAAAATATAATTTTAAATTAAAAAAATAAAATTAGCAAGTTGTGGCAACTCCAAATAACTTATTAATCTCTATTTGTATCTACAGTTAGAATTTAAAATTTTAAAAAATTATATTTTAAAAATATTTTAATATTAAATATATATTTTTAATAAAAATAAACAACCACAACAGCAATAATGTAAAATAAGAAGTTGTCAGAGGAAAGGGCCCTGCTTTATTTACATTGTGTTCTGTCTGAGGTGGAGTGATTTGATTTGCTCAAATGATGAGCTGTGTTTGTTTTTTCTAGTCTGTGACCTTTTTGTGATTACGTGGCAGGATATGAGAGGTGAAACCTGTGAAATACTGAAAATGGCTTTGCTTCAAGTTACGTTCAAAGTTCAAACCCACCTACAAAACGAGTTTTTTTTTTTTTTTCTCAAAAGATAATGCCGCGTTGAACCGAGAAGCTAATAAATAAACTTTGGATTAGATTAATAAATGTTTGCTGCATGCTGTAATGTAAAATATTTTAAAAAAAATATATATTAAAATAATTTTTTTAGATTTTTTATTTTTTATATCAATACATTAAAATAATCAAAAAAATATTAAAAAACATCACTTTTAAAAAGCACATAAAAATAAAAGTCATCACGCTCTCAAATAGAAATTTATATTCTTTGCTGCTATTAATTTTTTAAAAAACAAACAAAATAATTGCTACTTTTTAGTTTGAAAATAAATTTAATATCATGACAGAATTTGAATTATGTTTACCTGATAAATAAGTTAAGGTTAGGATAACAAATGGTATAAGGATCACCAATGAGAGATATTGTCCAAGTTTTAAACTCTTTGTTCAAGAGAAATAGTTCTAGACTCAAACCCTTATCCTAAAGATGGGTGAGCATGACATGGTTTTAGGAATACAATGGGTGAAGGGGTTAGGTAAATTGTGGACCAAAGTTTTTAAAGGAACTTAAAAGAATAATTGAATGATTGATTTTATGAATATAGAGTATAAATTTAGAAAATTCAGTAAGTGAAGAGATTCATAAATTTATTCTAAAAGTTATTTAAAGAGTTTGGAGCTATATTTTAAGAATTTAAAGGGTTATCTCCATAAAGGTTTCATAACCATCTAATTATACTTAAAGAAAACACTTCACCAATTAGTCCAAAGTCATACAAGTATCCATGTTACCAGAAAGACAAAATGAAAAAAGATTGTCAAGGAATTATTACAACTAGCTATCCTTAAACCTAATCAATTTCCTTTCTCTTCACTAGTATTATTGGTAAAAACATCATTGGATCTTGGCGAATGTGTATTGATTATAGAGCTCCAAATAAGAAAATTATTAAAGACAAGTTTCCGATTCTTATGGTTGAAGAACTCCTGGATGAGTTATATGGATAAGATTTTTTCTCAAAACTGGACCTGAGATCTGGATTTTACAAGATCATAATAAAGACTAAAAACATCCACAAGACTGCCTTTAGAACCCATGAAAGGCATTATTCGTTTCTAGTAATGCCTTTTGGGCTTACCAATAATCCATGCTAAAATGGCCAAGACCCACTAATCTAAAATCACTTCGAGAGTTTTTGGGGTTGACAATGTGCTATAAAAGATTAATTAGAAACCACAAAACCATAACATGAACCTTAAATGGACTTCTAAATAAATGAGTTTTTTTCTAGGATGAGTCAACAAAATTGGCTTTTGATAACTTAAAGGTAATAATTTCTAGACCACTAGTTCTTGCACTACTAGATTTCACTTAGCCTTTTTAGTTGAGTGTGATGCCTCAGTGAAAAGAGTTGGGATTGTTTTAATGCAATAGGAAAAATTAATATCTTATTTGAAAAAAAAAACTCAAGAGGAAAACGTTGTATCTCTTCACCTATAAAAATTAATTCTTAGCCCTAGTACTAGTTGTACATAAATGGAGGCCCTATCTATTAGGAAAACCATTTAAAATTAAGATAAATCAATAGAGCCTTAAGTTCCTTTTAGAATAGAAGATTGAAACTTCAACCTAACAAAAATGATTGTCTAAAATCATTGGTTATGACTTCTGTGTGGAATATAAATCTGGAAATCAAAATCTAATAGCAAATGCCCTATCCATAAAGGTTGAAAAGAAAAAAGAATTGTGGGCCATTACAACTCCTTTGGTCAGCTTAGTTGAAGAGCTAAAGGCAAGTTGCTTCGTGGATAAAGAAATTCAACGGGTGTCTCAACATATTGAAAAGGAGACAGTTGGTTCCCATAGCTATCATTTTAAGAATAGGCTTTTATTATACAAGGAAAAAATGTTTTTAAACAACCCTATAATGAGCTAAAAAGGAATTTTTTTAAAAAGGGGATGAATGCTAATATAAAAAATTATATAAAGTAGTGTGACATCTGTCAAAGAGCTAAAATGAACAACATTAAACCTTTTGTGCTACTATAACCTTTACCAACACTATAAAAACCTTTGATCTTAATTTTTACGGATTTTATTTAATGTCCACTTAAATTCAATCATTATTCTATAATTTTGGTGGTTATTAACATGTTGTCCAAATATGACCATTTTATTCTTGTAACCTACCCATACAATGTCACTAAAATAGCCAAATTATTATATGGGCTGCCAGAAAGTATTGTTATAGATAAAGATCCCATAATCACTAGTAAATTTTAGGGAGAGTTATTTAGGGTTCAAAGAGTCTAACTACACCTATCTTTGGCTTACCACCCCAAAAATGATGGCCAAACAGAAGTGACTAATAAAACCCTAGAAAGTTATCTCAGTGTTTTACAAATGAAAACCCTAAGGAGTGATCAAAATGGTTCACAATGGCTAAATGATGGCACAACACCAGTTATCACACGTCTCTAAAATATACTCTATTTGAGGTAGTTTATGGTTGTACCCCATCATGAATAATAAAATACATTCCAAGAATAATAGATAACAAAGCAATGGATACATATTTGAGAGATATTAGAAATAATACAAACACTCAAGGAAAATCTACACAAGGCACAAGCAAAACAGAAGCTTCAAGTGGATAAGAAAAGGAAATGAGAGAACTTATAAAAAGGAGATTGGGCTTATAATCTCAAGCTTCAACCATACGAACAATTAGGTTTGCATCAGAGAAAGAATTAGAAAATAGCATTTAGATATTATAGCCTATTCAAAATGCAATAAAAAAATAGATCAAGTAGCTTATCGATTGGAGTTACTTGAAGGGACACGAACCCATCCCACTTTCAATTTATTACTGTTGAATAAGAAAATCAGTTTGAAGAAAGAAGTAAAACCAAAGTTGTCCTTTTTTTATTAGAAAGAAAAACCCAACCTAAAGCCTATTGAGGTATTGGGAAGAAAAAAAACAAAGATATACATGAAAACTAAGAAAGAAATTTTGGTTATATGAGAGGGTCAAGGTTAAGAGGACGTGTTATGGGTGGAGGATTCATGGTTTAAAAAGGTTTACCCTCATCTTGATGGCAAGGTGTTTTAAAGGAGGGGGGAATTGTAATAAGATCTATAATGGATCTGCCTTAATAAAGAAGATCTAACTTCCATGGCTTTCATTTTCTATCTCTCTTATCCTTTTTTCCTTAAGGCAAATGATCATTGTCTTAGAAATTGATAGAAAAGAAAAGGGATGGCAACATGTATGATTATGATGCAACTTTGGTCTTATCAATCTCTATCAATGATTGAAATTCCATATGTCAAGACTATTTACCGCATAAACCAGATATTCTAAAAGCCTTGGAAACATTGTCATATAAGGCAAAACTACAATATATAATTAAAAGTAAAAAAACAACAACAGTGTATAAAAGGGAGAATTGGTTTTCTTTGATTCAATTTACAATTTCCTAAAAGATCTTATTTTAGTTTTAGTTTAAATTTAGAATTTGGTTTATGAACTCTATAAATTATTTAGCGGATAACTTATAAGACTATGGCATTTCTTAAAAATTGAGCATGGATCTTGGGAGGCCCGGTCACCTTAAATTGGTCACCAAACTAATTATTTTCATTTTAATTCAGTCCTTGAAGTCAAAGTCTCTTTCCAATAAAAGTTTTCAATTCATTCAATTACACCCTACAAAACTCATATTGTCTTTACAATTAGATTTAAACTCTTAATTATTATTATAGCATGTGAAGATAATGTGTTTGTAATAAGGGGAGTAATGTGTGGTATGAGCTTGAGTGAAGCTCTCATAACCTCTCTTTTTACCTTGTGACCTGTGGTATTTATATATACCATAAGTCATATAAGCTTACTTAGTGGAGAGGGAAAAAATAATAGGGAATATATGTTTTTCTAATAAGCTAAGTCATTGGTTGGAGTGCCACACTTTTAATTAATAGATAGGTTGCTACTTGAGAGTAAGTTATTTTTATTAAGGATGGTAGACCAAGAAAGTTGGTGCAAAATATGTAGTCATTGATGAAAAGGATGACTAAGTCATGCTTAGGGATGACTTTTGATATAAAGGTTAGCGAGAGAAGCCTAGTTGCAAGATTTGGTTACCCTAATATTAGAAAAGGTTTGGTTGGTCTTGTCTTGAGAAGCTTGAATTTGAAGGCAGTCTTACTTGAATTTTATCCCCTGGTCCTTTATTTTATACCTTCGACTAGGCTTAGCTAGGAGAGGTTAGGTTAGGTTGTCCAACCTACTTCTTCTCATTTTCTCCTTTTCTTTCCACTTGATTGAGGGTTTAACTAGTTCACTGGATGTTGGATGGCTTGATAAGATATTGAATTGGTTGACTGATTGTTGAATTTTTTTTTATGGAATGTTTATTACTAGATGATTGACCCATGCTATGCTGCGAACACTGTGAATCAAGTCAAATATTTCTTGAACGTTAAAAAATATTCAAATATTGCTAATATTTTTTTCCTAACAAAAAACAATTAAATCGTGTGAGGGTTTACCCGGTATAACCCAATTGACTTTACTAGTCCAAAAACAACTCATACAACCTATAAAAACAAATTTTGACTAAACAAAATTTGAAGATGATATCTTTTTTTAATATTAAAATAACAACATATTGGATTGACATTAGACAACCCGGGTTAACGTGTCAAATTCATGACCCATGTTACGTGACTATGATAACCCTATAGAAAGCAAATCAAAATAAATTATTAAGCCTAATTCTCAATCAACCCAATATTGAAGGATGAAATTAAAAATTAATTAATTAAAAAGGACCTAAAAAAACAACTTGGGTTAACATGTCAAACTTGTAACTCAGGTCATAAAACTGAGATAACCCCATGAAAAGCAAATTGAAACAAATTACAAATTTCAATCCCCAACCAACTCAATATTGAAGGATGAGATTAAAAAAATAAACCAATTAAAAAATAACACCAAACAACCTGAGTCAATCCACCAAACTAGACTCGGGTCATTAGATTGGGATAACCTTATAGAAAAAAAAATACATATATATCATGATTTAACCTTGTTTAACCTGTCAAATCCGCGACTTTGGTCCTGATACTGGGATAGCCCCATATAAAAAAAATAAAAATAAATTACAAAGCTCGATTCTCAATCGTCTCTGTCGAATCTAATGTTGAACGATAAAAATTGTAAAAATCTTAATTAAAAAAATGACATATAAAATAAGCCAAGTTAACCCGAGTTAACCGTTAAATACTATTACCGAGTCATGAGACTATGATAACTTAATGAAAAATAAACTAAAAGAAATCATGAAGCATAATTCTCAATTATATATAATATTAATTGATGAAATTAGAAGAAAAAAAAGTCAATTAAAAAGGGGGGAGAGAGAGGGAGAGAGAATGAGTCAATTAGGTTAAAAATAGATTATGAAGCTCAGTTCTCAACCAACCTAATGTTAAATGATAATGAGATCAATATAACCTCTTAGAAAGAAAATAAAAAAATAACCTGATTTAACTAGGGTTAAAATGCTAAAACCTGTAATCTTGATCTTAAGACCAAGATATTTTCATAAAAAGCAAATCAAAATAGATTAGAAAACTCAATTTTAAATCGACTCAATGTTGAATGATAAAATTGAAAAAAAAATCAATTAAATAAAAGATACAGAAAACAACCCGAGTTAACTCGGGTTAATCCGTTAAGCATTATTCTCGTGTCATGAGAGTAGGATAATCTAATGAAAAGTAAACAAAACAAATAATAAAGTTTAATTCTCAATCAAATCAATATTAAATAATTAAATTAGAAGAAAAAAATTAATTAAAAAAATTAAGAGAACTGGGTTAACCAGTAGAATCAGGTTAACTCGTCAAATCTGAGATTTGTGTCATGAGAGTGTGATAACTAAATAAATAAAAATTTAATATTTAAAAACTAAATTAAAAAAAATTAATTAAAAAAAAACAAAGCAAAAGGAAAATATAACTAAAAAGCATGCCTTTCATGGTGTGGATTTACACAGTGAAAAGCTGATGTAATCAGTGAATAAAAGGAATCTACACTTGATCATTCTTCACTGCCTTGTGAGAGTACCGAGAGAATCCGGAGATCAATGGCTTATGAGATGAAGGTAACGACAACGTTTTTGACCCAACCCGGTCAATTAATGATTTAACGGCCGTTTATCCATGATTAGAGGTGGAATTAGCAAGAGGCAGGCAAGTGTGAAACTTCATCCTAAGCCCATATGTTTTTTATTTTTGTCCGGAAGCCCATGTGTTTGTTTGCAAATAATAATGTTCGAGAAACAAATCCATTCCTTCATTGATTTGATAACGATGTCAATCAGCCTCTATTTAACGAGCGAATAGTTTACTAATTACATGTCAATTTACCTATTTGAATTAGTATTGTATGCTATGAGAGTGAAGATTTCATACAAGGAGCCTTAGTTCAATATTGATGAAGTAAAAGCTGAAACCTAATAGCTGCAATCTTTTAAATTATTATATTTAATTAAAAAAGACTGGCTCCAGATTCATTACTCGTTCCTCTGAATTAAAAAAAAAAAGCATAAAAGAAAAGCAAGAATTTTGTATGGGGAAAATTGGGAACGCGCTTGAAACAGCGGTTCTTCAAATTCAAATTTTTTTTAATGGTTTTAGATTCTTTTAATGTATTGATCAAATAACTTTTAAAAGATAAAAAATATATTATTTTAAAATAAAAAATATTTTAAATTAAAATCGATAAACAATCCATTCATTTCCGACCATGATTTTTTAAAAGCACAAATGACGATGTACGCATCGTCCTAGGAAAGCCTGCACATGACTTAAATGGCTTGAAGGGTGCATTCTAATATTCTATAAGTAGTTACACGTTAAAGCAGGCCCAACAACATGCTCCTCTTCGGTTGTTCTTCAGACCCAGGGGAGCCTCAATCCTTGTTCAGGAACCTTTTAATTGGCTTACTTGAGTAATTACACGTAACACCACCTAGCTTTCTATTAGCGTTTATTGGAGAATAAATATCAGGTTGGACCAAAAAAAATTTGGTCCGTAAAATTTTTTTAGTATTATAATTAAACTTGATATATCAATTTAAATTTAAAAACTCTTCACCTAAATTATTGCTTAGCTCATGTTTTAAATTAAATAATTTGAGGATGTTCCAACATAATCTTGTTGATTATGCATGATCAAAAGAAAAAAAAATCAAGGGAAAAAAAAAAACAGGTCGGGTTAACTCTGTCGAACCCATGACCAGGGTTATGGACTAAGTCAAATTAATTTTTATTTTTTATTATATGATAAAAAAATATAAAAATAAATTTACCATCAAATACTAAAAAATAAAAATATCACTTTAAAAGATGAAATTGATTAAAAAAACACAGGTAAAACACTAAGTCTTACGATGAGTAAAATATCACTTCATTGTAGACACATACTTGGTGCATTGTGGACTTTTCTGTGCACTGGTTTTTTTTTTTTTTCTCTCTTAACTTCACTATTTTAAGACAAAATTTAAGGCTAGTTTAAGTTAAATTGTTAAAGAATAAAAAAATTGAAAGACAGAGGGCTGAAGTGAAAAAGGTAAGTGAAATGGGTGGTGGTTTCAAAGTTTATGCAAAAAGGTTTATTTTCATCCTTTTACTTTCTAAATGATACCTTTTCAATCCTTAATTTTTTATGTAATTCAATTTTGATACAAAACTCATTTTTCTTTTTTCTTTTTCAATCCTTAGCTATAGAGAGCAGATTGAAAGGTTTGTTGCATTCTAGGAAAAAAAGAGAAAGTTCTTACTGACACCGATTATGATCACGAAAAAGGACGATATTAATATCCACGAGTTCCATTTGACGAGAAAAATTTAACCTAAGTGTTATTTCATCTTAAAATTGCCTAAAAGACAACATCTAACCTTGGGAAATCTTTGGGTTTTAGGTTAATTCTTTATTTTTGAACCAATATTTTAGTTGTTTTAGGGCGTTAAGAAGTTTGTGTGGGTCTCTAGATTGTTTTGTATGTGTTTTTGGATCAAAATGGTTAAAATATGAGTTTTTTCTGGTTGAAAAATATTAACCCAAAATTTTCAGTGATTTTAGGGTCGTTGAAAATATGAGAGGCAAATGACAAGTAATCAAATTAAGTAGACGATGAGTAAAATTAAATAGGCAGGCATGCGGGCACTCTAGCCCTCACTTTAGGCCCAAAAACTAGTCTATTAGGCCGAGACTCCAGGGCTCCTTTTAAAGGGCTCTCTTTCAATTTGTTTTGATTTCATTCAAATAAAATCAAAATGAAAGAATTTATTTTTTCAAAAAATAATACATCAAAAGCTAATACAAATAGACAAACACGTTAAATTGATTGAGTAAAATCAAAAAAGAAAAACAATATTATGCAAGGCTGCACATATTAGACATATTATCTAAGAATAAATATTTTTATTTTATTTTTTAAAATAAATTTCATATATATAAAACATTAAAAAAAAAACTATAGATGAATCCAAATAATATTTTAAGAATCTAATACATACAAAAGAATATTTTTTTAAAAAATCTATTAAAACAGATGCTAAACAAGAAAAATAAAAAAATCATAGAAGAGGGATATTAATTAAAATACAAATTAGAAATTTATTTTAAAAAATACATACTAAAGAAAGGTATCAATTAAGACAAAAAAACCAATAAAAATAAAAAAAATAAGAAAATGGTGGTGAGGGTCTAGGTGTTGCGGACACTTTTTAAATAAATAAGAAAAAACAAATGACTTGTGTTACAAGCCCGACCAAGTTTAATAATTTGATTATATTTTAAATAAATGATAAAAAAATAGACAATGATAGCAGACATGTAAGACTTTTATATAAAAAAGACCACGATAGCCTAAAAAAAAACCTTGAAAGTACAAAATTGGATAAAAATAAACAAAAAAACAACCTGAATCAACTCAAGTTAATGTAATAGAAATGTAACCTGGGTAATAAAGAGCGAGCCAACCCAGGTTAACTTGCAAGATATATGACCCGAGTCATGAGACTAAGATAATTCGATAGAAAATAAATTGAAAAACACCACAAAATCAATCTTTTTTTGAAAAAAATATCGAATGATAAAATCAGAAAAGAAAATGAGCCAAAAAATATTGACTCGTGTTAATTTTTCAAACTCATGACTTGGGTCATTAAACTAAAGCACTATAAATAAAAAAAACCATGAAGCTTAATCCCCAACAAATCAAGGCTGGAGGATGAAATTGAAAAACAAATCAATTACACAAAATAATCCAACATAAAAAATTATAATTTAAAAAACGAGGGTGAAAGTAAAATAAAAAATAAATTAGAATGCAACCAAAAATTCTTGATTGAAGGGTTAAACTGAAAAGAAAAAAAAATAACAAAAGAGAGAAATCAAGAGAATGAGGAATAAATTGAAAAAAATAATACACCATAAAACTTGATTGGATGATGAAATTAAAAACCAATAAAATCTTAATAAAAAAGACTAAGGAAAAAAATTAGAATAAAACGAATAAGGATCAAATTGAAAAAACAAATATATGAAAAATTGTACTTGAAATGCTAAATTAAAAATAGACAAAAATTTTATAAAAGAGCCAATAGCAAAAATTAAAAATCAAAAGTTTAAGAACCAAATTGAGAGAGAAAAATATGACAAATTGTAATTGAAGGGTTAAATTAAAAATAGATAAAACTTTTATAAAGAGTTAGGAACAAAACCTATAAATTAAAAGAATAATGACTAAAATTAAAATATAAAAAACAAAGAGTATATAGATGTGTTTTTTTGGGAAAAGAGATAAATGATGAAAAAAATGACCATCGGTGACAAACCACTTACACTTTGTTGTCATACATCGTATTAGGAGGAAGAGAATTTGGTGGCGCTTTCAACGACATGGCAGAATGGCATGTTTGTTCACCGGGAGGTATCACGCACATTGTTCAAAGAGTGTGGGCATCTCCCACACACTAACTTATATAGAGCACATGCTAACAACCTTTTGAATTAAAAAACCAATTATATGACGTAAAAAAATCAAAATGCCCTCCATGGATTTGAAAATAACAAAAAAAACCTTTGTTAAATGTTGAAAATATCCTTGCATACATGTATTATTTTTTCTTGATTCCGAGGCTAAAGACCTCTTTTTACTATATTTTGAAAAACAAAAACACATAAATACCCTCGGTCAACAACTTTAATTTTTTTACTTTAAGGATATTGTAGTCATTTTATTTTTTAATGTTTTTAAAGATGCATAAACCCCCTACAATCTTTTAATGACCAATGGGTCATGAGAAAATACCAAATTACCCTAACCCCAGGGCATATCATTTTTTCTTTGAAGGGCAATAAAATAATTTCATCTATTTTTTTATGTTTTAGTGTATAGTCATTTCGCCATATATTTTTAGTAGCGCTTAATTACTTTCATGGGACAGAAGGCACAAAAACAATGGAGATAAATATATATTTGGTTAAAAAAAAGAGTAAGTTTCTGTACTTTCAAAATAGAATGTATAAAAAGGATATATTTCCGGAGATAAAATTTATTATTTTTTATTCCTAAAATATCATTGTGATAAACTCTCAATTTTAAAATTGTCAAATTACGACATGTAATGATAAAAATAGTTATTATCGTAATTTCAAAACGCAACTCGAGGGTCGATCTAAGGAAAAGCCTGGGTCATGGGTCAGGTTAACCCGAGTAAATGTAAGGAAAAAATGGATATTATCATATTTTAAAAACTCAATTTAGGGATTTACCCGAAGCAAGGCTCGAGTCACGAATGAGTTGGGATTGAAAAGTGATTATTATTATAGTTTTAAAATCGAACTGGGGGTCAACCCGGGGTAATACCTGATCATATATATGGAAGGTCAACCCAATGATGATCCGGGTGAACATAAAAATAAAAGTGACTATTGTTATAATTTTAAAACTCAATTCAAGAGTCAACCCAAGGCAAAGTTCAGATTACAGGTGTAGAGGGCCAACCTAGCTAACCCAATTTTAAAAAAAATATATAAAAGCAAACTTGTTTTGACACTTTTTTTTTCAAAAAAATCAACAGGTTTTTTACTTGTGTTTTATCTCGAGTCAACCCGGTTTTTTGACCGCGTCAAGTCGAGTAAATCCTTCATTTATTTTTTTAACAAAAGTTGGATCAATCCAAGCCTCATGTAAGCCGAGTTCCATTTTAACCTCTCAGGTTAGTCATAGTTTTATAATTGAAGTTATTATACTATTATCAATTTCAACACTTAATATAAACTAAAGTAAAAAAATAATATCCAATTATTTTTTAAATATGTAAGTTTGATAATAATGCATATTGTGGATAAAATAGATTTTTTATATTTTATTTTATTTTATCCACCATAACTAAACAAGATACAAAGAAAGTCATTTTATTTTATACATCATTACTAAACATAATTTCATCTTTGTTTTTTTGTCTTGCCTTTCCTGTCTCAATTGTCTATATTTTTCTATTCCGAAATAGTAATCAAACGTTATCTCAGAGTCTTAACAATAATTTATGTGTTCTTGTATTTAGAGAGTGTTTAAGAATATAACAGTGATTGTTTTTCAATATATATTTTTTAAAAATATATATTAAAATAATATTATTTTTTTAAAAAAATATTTTTATATTAACGTACGAGAAAAAATTAAAAATTTAAAAAATTAATTTAAAAAATTTTAAAAAAATATTTTTATATTAACGTATGAGAAAAAATTAAAAATTTAAAAAATTAATTTAAAAAATTTTAACTTTTATAAAACACAGTCAAGAAATAAATTGCTAGTATCATGATTGGGCCAAGCACCGTAGCCATGTAGGCGGGGAAGTGACCACACTTTCGACGGGTCCACGCAATAAAGATAAAAATACAAGAGCAGCAACTGCGGGCATGCTTGGTGGAATGAGAACTGGACATCTGTACCCAACGAATTCAATATATGTCGAGAGATGGAGCGTGTCTCTGGTGGCTGGCTTGGTATATGGACCGTTATACGCGGATCTTCCTTGATCTTTATTTTTTTTGGCTTCAATGAATTTAATAAACGTCGAGAGATGGGCCATGTCTCTGGAGGCTCTTAGTACAGGATCTTCCTTTCAGATTTCTTGATTGATATTTTTTTGGCTTCAACTTACCATGCTTA
>Ga0325411_1006372_pt1 | contig 12956 bp, 9 predicted proteins | sample PopdelMetagenome_13_FD_206181 | JGI IMG/M metagenome (GOLD analysis project Ga0325411, IMG submission 206181) | Populus deltoides microbial communities from Bellville, Georgia, United States - Xylem-PdIQD-R4 | ecosystem: Host-associated > Plants > Phyllosphere > Stem > Wood/Secondary xylem... | reverse complement strand
GTCTGGTTTCACTCCATCAAAGATCAAGGCACACCCAAAAGTTCTGCTATTCTATAAAAGTTTTACTTCATCAAACCTCTCTCATACTGAATTCTCATTAACACACCGAGTTAGGAAATAAAAGTTTCATTTCTTTGATAGAGTTGTAATGCAAGTTAAAATTTAACAAACACGTCTGATTTTCCAAAGCACAAACTTAGCCTAGCCTTCAAGAAGTCATTTGTGGAAGTTCATACTTTCCTTCTACATTTCTCCTTGACTGGTTGTTGTCACTAAATGTCTCCAGGCGTAGTGTGTAGGAGGGTAAAAGATTCTGTAACATCTGCAATGCAAGTTCAGAGCAAAAGACAACACCCTTCTTCTTGTTCAGTTCTGCACTCTAACTGCCTGTGTTTTTGTTTCATGTGAAAGTTCTTATGCACATGGGTGTATGAACATATTTGTGCATGTAAAACATTGTAAGAGTTCAAAAAATCAGGTAACCATATATGCTACTTATAGTGGATGTTCAGTCATGACCTCCTGTAGTATCTATTTTATGTCTTCTCTTGTTCTTATTCAACAACTGTTTGAAATGACACTTTGGTAATTGCTTTGTTGCGAAAACAGTAAGAGCTGTTTCTGTACAGTGTTCAAGCATTGTTGTAGGAATGAAACAAATAGCAAAGAGGATACTGGTATGAAATTAGGAAAGAAGATATCGATTTCTCTGTATTTAGACCATTACGGTGGATCCCTGCTGGATTTTATTTTTTCTAAGTTTCTGTTTAACTGCACATTGGTGAATGGTTATGAGAAATTCACTATTTAACTTGGAGCTCTAAACCTGTCTTTCATTAATCAAATCGTACCAGGCTTTGTTAAACTGAAATGTTGCCATGAAGTACATGTTCTTGTGTGCATAAAACCTACCAGTGTTTATACGTTACTAACCATTTTGTTTTGCCACCTTGCAGTTGCTGGTAAATCACTATGCTCTTTGTAGAAAATTTTAAAAAGGTATAATGAAGGTGCTCTTCTTGGACAGAATTTTGGTTTTGTAACTTCTCTATTGAAGATTGCATTTATCTACTGTTAGTATTGGCACACTGCTTGAAAAAAGCAATTAAAAGGAAAAGAAAATGAGGTAATCTGATGTCCTGCTTTCTTTTCTTATTCTCTAATCCTGTTCCATCCTCATTATCACATGTGCAAGAAAAATTTCTTTGTGATGGGTTTAAGCAGAAAACGAGATTGCGTAACAGAGCAAAGAGGAGAATTAAGCACAAGAATCCAAACCAACCCCCCCCCCCCCTCCCTTTTTTGCTAGCGAGGAAGTTATTTTCGGTTGAATTGGTATTTGATTCACCTTATTTTTCAAGTATGTGTTTCTAACTGTATTGCTTTGGTCACAACTTGGTTTCACTTTTTGTTGAATATTTCTGGTTATAAGTTAAATTTTTGTAATGATTTATTCTTTCAGAAATTAGTTTGTTAATTTAATTTTTAAAATTTAAATAAAAAAATCAAACTACCCTAATATATAATATATAAAAAGTGAACAAATAACAAATCTTTCTTTCTTTTTCTTGTCTAGAACCCACCCAAAATTACCACATCTTTCCAATTACACAAACATTAAAATTATCAATTTAATTCGTCAATGCCTCTGTCCTTGCAGCCGCCGCCGCCGCCATCTTCCAAATACCAATTTCTACGAAGATGGAACAATTTTGTTAGAATAATTTGGTTGATTTGAAAACCCTGGACTCCCCAAAAATTAACCTCCCTTGTTTCATGTCCACATTCACAGTCTGAGCAAGCAAAAAGAGCTGCTGAGAATGCAACACAAAGTGCAACAGATGAACCAAGGCCAGAACCAAGTGGAAGTTCAGAAGTGACGACTATGGTGGCAGGTTTAAATCTGAGATGCGTCAACATTAAAAGGTACAACATACCCTATGGATTTTTGCCTCTAGAATAATTGAAAAAACCCAGATGGGTCTCCACCTCATGCGTAAGAATTGTCAATGCCTTAAAAAAAACACGAGACACATCGCAAAGGAGTTGAATTGAGAGAGAAGAAATTGAAGGAAAGGTTTAGAGAGATTTTGTTGGAGGAAAAGAAAGTTGAAGACAGGTGCGTGGACGTTGAATTGATACAGAGAAATTATGTAAAGAGCTTCAATACCCAAGTAAAAAATGAGTAGAGGGATAACAATACTTTTGTGGATTATTTGGCTGAAGCGAGTATTTGTTTTAGGGTGAAAATGGCGGAAGGCATTGCAAATTTTCTTGAATGACGGTGGAGAGATCATGATCCGATGGGAATTTAATATGGTTTTTTTTGTTTTTAGTTGTTAGTGATTTGGTTTAAATGAGTAAAAGAATGGCAATTAAGTTGTTCTCCACTGCTTCCATGCTAGATTTATTGGCACAACATCATGCACTTCAGTAGGAAGCAGTACTTCTCTTGTGCATTATCTCTACCGTATCATGTCTATCAGTTAGTTTTCAGAATCTTACATTAAAAATTATGTTACTTTATAATTCAATGGACAAATAAAAAGTTAATGATACAACTCAAAAACATTTCTATTGATAATAAATATAATTAAATGTTTTTTTATATTTCAATAAAGTGAATTAGTGTATTTTGATTTGTTTTTCAATTCTTTTGTGATTTTCTTTTTTATTATACATATATATGTATTTATTAATTATTTTTTTTAGTGATTGAAGAAAAAATTGTACATTGATCCTCATAATATTAATGACAGCAAAAAGGATATATATATATATATATATATATATATATATATATATATATATTTCAATAAAAAAAATTTATTAAAAAATATGATTTACAGACTAATTGAGCATTGTTTTTTTTTAATATCTATAAAATATTTTTGATGATTTTAATCTTAATCTCTTGGCATTATAACTTAGTTTGTTAGGAATAATGTTTCTTTTTAAGGTTAGAAATTGTTTTTTTTCTTTTTTTATATATAATTTTTTTATTTGATTTTTTATTGTCCTTGTTCTAGCATTCAAATCTTTCATTATTATTTTTTTTTTCTTGCTAGTGAATAGAAATCCAATCCATCCATAGATTGAATTGAAGTGAAAAAATTATGAATAGTCTACTTATTGAATGGTGAATTTTTTTTTTTATAGTTTCATTTAATTCCTATACTTCTCTAAATCTCAATAATAGAATTTGATTTTGAAAATTTATTTATTATTTTTTTTAGGAATAAAATATCTTTGATGAATCAATTTTTTGTTTCTTTTGTAAATGTAGATCTCTTGTGAATCAACAAAGAACACCATGTAAGGCTAAATACTCTCAAGTTATCAATAATGAAGTAATATTGTGAGGGAAAGGTGAAAAGAACCTCTATCAGGGAGTGAAATAGAACATGAAATTGTTAGCTCCCAAGTAATGGGAGGAGAGCGAGGCTCTGACTACATGCCTATTGAAAAATGAGTCAGCAACTCATAGATAGTGGCTTCGTTAAGGAAATCCACCAAAGCCATAGCGAAAAACAGACTTCATAGGCAATTGTATCTACTTATAGACCTAAACTTAGATGATCTATCCACCACTAGGATGAAGTTTGAGTGAAACTAAGTAGAAGTCCAAACCGACTGATATTGAAAAATCAGTAGATGAGTTGTGGTTAGGGGTGAAATGTCACTCTAACTCAAAGCTAGTTAGTTCTCCTCCAAATACGTTGAGGCACAACAGTTGATTGGATATCTAGAGGTAAAGAACGGTTTCAGTACGGGCTATAAGAGTAATACCAAATCAAGACAAACTCTAAATACTAGGTATGATCTCAAAATAACAAGGGTCATGGCCAGCCAGTGAGATGATAAGGGATAAATTTCATTGTTGAAAGGGAAACAACCCGGATCACCAGCTAAGACTCTTAAATGACCGACTTTCTGGAGAATTAGATAGTCTTCCTGAACAAGCCTTTTATTTGATAGGTAACATTGATTAAGCTACTGCAAAGACTATAAACTTAGAAATGAAGAACAACTTAAAGAAATGATATTAAGTCTTTGTGTATTGACCCCTAATCGAAATTTTTTTATTTTCATTTGATTTAGAAGTGAAAGAAATCATTTTATCTACTAATAGTGGACAAACTGGTGTATTACCTATTCACGCGCCTATTGCGATATCCATTGATATCAGTAATTTAAGAATACACCTTAATGATCAATGGTTAATAATGGCTCTGAAGGGCGGTTTTTCTAGAATAAGCAATAATGAGGTTATTGTTTTAGTAAATGATGTGGAGAAGGGAGTGACATTGATCCATAATAAGCTCCGTAAACTCTTGAAATATCATAATCAAATTATATCTAATACAATGAAAAAAATTAAATTAAAAAAATAGAGAAAGAGAAATAAAATGGAATGAAAAATATCAAAAAATAATAAAATTAAGGTGGCTAGAAAAACTTATTAGATACCACGGACTTAAATATCTAATAAATGTTACCCTGTCATAATGTTATCTGCTTCCGATGCCAATAAAAAATAACTCATCCAATGGTATATAACATCTAGAAAACTTCCAAATAAAATGCGCCTCAAGCCAAAAATATCACAAGTATCGCTTCGTCCCAGACCATTGCAAGAAAAACTAGATCAATATAGTTGTATGTAAACTTAGATCAATAGCATGATGAACCAAGAGGTCTCTGAGCTCTATTGTTAAGAATAAGGAATTACTTTTTTTATTAATAGCATTTAACCAGCTGAGCAACCATATGCTTTGACCTACATTAAAGGCTAGACTATTCGTTAAAGATAAAAGTACATCAAACCCATATGAAGTTTTACCTTGAGTGGATTGTATTCATTAAGAAAATATTGGTTCGATCAATATTTGTTTCTCTAGATTTTCAAAAGTAAGCATGACATCATTATGAACATAAAGTCTTAAAGTATGGGATCCTAAAAAGAGGTTGACCCAACTTAAATGGGATATAATAACTTCTTTATGATCTAGCATTCTTGCCAATATATTATCCTCATTCTATTTTTAATAAACAATATATAGCTCCATGAACAAAAGCTCCTCTTATAATGAATCTTGTGATGCATTGGTGATGAGTATATAATGCAACTTAAATAGTAAAGTTTTGTGCTATGAACACATAAGCAGGTAACAAATACATATGTTGACCTACTAAATAAGTAATAACCCTTAAAGAAGTTAGAAAAGTAATAACCCCCAAGAAGCTAGAGAAGTAATAATTGAAATGAAGTGAATTATTGATTGTATCATAAAAACCTTTATATCTATGCCCTAATCACTCCTTGAAGGAAAATGTGTTTTTAAAAAATCTTTTATATTGTATCTAATCCTGAAGTTAGTTCAATACATATGACTGGAAATGAAAAAAAGAAATGCAATAGCTAAATTATGATATGCAATATTGGTTAGCCAAAAAGGGAAGGATGTATCCCTTTAGAGTAGTAAAATCATGATTGGGATAAGAGATCCAAAGCTACGAAACTTGGGTGTGGGTCTTTTATTAAAATAAAATGGTCTTATTTTTTATATATTTTCTTTTTATTTCTTTTTTATTTATATTAAATTTAAAATATATTTTTTGCATCGTTAATGTTGAATCTTTCTATAAAATATGTCTAGACTAAATCAGTATATATTTCTTTACACCTTTTACTCTTCTCTAATCATGCTTGGGCAGAATAACAGAGTAAGTACAAGTATTAGTAGCATAGCAAAAACATGTTCTTCATCATTAAATTCATATATTTGGTCATGGTAATTTTTTCCTCCTAAGAGAATTAATGACTGCATCTTTGATGCACATACTAGTACTAGTAAATCTAAAAATTCTTAATTGGTTAATTGTAAATAGCCTCGGACTATGGAACAAAGAATTATACCGGACTTACCTACACCGAGGTATTGATGGTGATTCTCAAATGTCACAAAATAGAATGCTAAGATAAAATGGAATAGAAAAAAAAAAGCACAAGGAAAGGCTACTCTTAACGGTCAAAATGAACCCTTTCATTCTGAATTAAGGAATTCATAATGAATCAAATTTCCCGTTACAAAACTTTTGTTATTAGGTTAGCCATACACTTCAAATGTTTCTAGTGATTCACATGGCATCATCAAATAATGCAAGTCTTGGATAAGAATGTGCAACGCACTAGAATACCCTTGTTAATAATCCTTTACTCCGACAACATCTAGGGTTCCTCAAACAATGTGGTATCTTACACCAGGTAAATCCTTCACCCTTCCTTTTTTTGCTAAAACTATAAAGTGTTCTTGTGAATTATGGCCAATACTAGGTATATAAGTAGTGATTTCAAATCTAGAGGTTAATTATACTTTGACAAGTTTAACACTTTTCTTTTTTATTATTCTTAAAGGAGAAGATTCTATTTTTTACCAAACATATGCATATCCAATCATGATCTTATAATAATAATAATAATAATAATAATAAGAGATCTTATTCGATCAATCTTTTTGCCCCTCATTCTTCGAGAATCAAAAAGGTATTTTTCAAGTTTGAATTGTTCATTTGAAATATAGGCTCTCCATTATTTATTTTATTATTTTATATATTATCTTCCCTCTTTTTTCTTTTTTATTCTCTTCCATCATTCCTTAAGTCCCATAGATTTGATGTTGTAGAATTTGACCCAATTTCTCATTAAGCGTGTTATAACTCAATTTTAGTCTGTTGGCTTTTAAATTAATTTTATGGGGATTAAAATTTAAAATTAAAAGATCATGGATTTATTTCGATGAAAAGTGTGATTTATCAACTTGTGGGGAAACTAGGGACTACAATGTGCTTTTATCATTCTCTTTTTTTTATCATTCTCTTTTTATTATCAAGATGATGATAGTTATCTGTTTTTAAATTTGATTATTTATCAAATTCAAATTTTAAAAAGAAAAAATGAGTTTGATTAAAATTTTATTTCTCGTACGCAATAGAACTCTTACACTATAAATACAAATATCAATGCATGTTCACAAGAGGAGGAGGCCATTATAAGAAAATTTGGGGAGACCAAAAAAAAATAAGAGGAAAAAAGAGGAAAAATATTAGACCTAAACCTAGCCGCCCACATAACAGAATAAAAGGAAGGCAAGAATAATTACCTTGGGGAGACCCCCGGCCTTTCCACCAAAGAGACTTGCCTTCAGTTTCGCTCACATTCTTGTCAACTTCTTCTACCTTTAAAGGTGTTTTTCAAGGCCTTCTAAATAGACTATCGCAAGCCTTGGATCTGGGCAAATGAGAAGGTCACACAAGGGTTTGATACAACTCTGGCTGACAAGATGTAACATTTGAAATTGCTCATGTTGCCTCCTTCTTAATGACAAACCCAACTTTTTGAAGTAAACGAACAAGTGGACCGATTGCTTCAATTACTGCCTATAAAATTTTCATGAACAAGCTGTTATATTAGAGAAGGTCCAACATGTTTCCTTTTGATACTCTTTTTTTAAATGTCGGCCAACAAGTTCAAAAGGCAAGACAGCGCTTGATGATACACCTTCAAGCCTTCAGCATCATCAATCATCTAAGCATAAAGATTTACACCTCCAGTTTCAATAAAAAGAAAAACATCCCCACCTTCAGACACACAAAAAAAAAGGACTTGGCATTCCACTTTTTTCCTTTTGTTATCGTGGAAGTCCTGCAGATAGCATTGCCTATTTCTCTCATCATTCAGCTCCTCTCTCACGACCAATCACCACACCAAAGTCCTGTGGTGTAATTTCTTCTCCTCTAGCAGTGCAACCTTTTTTTTCATAGGCACGGTGAGTTCTAAAAAGCAATAGCAGCACCTCCTCCTTCTGCACCAGCAGCGTCCACATCAATAGACCAATGGTGCAAATTCTTCTTCGCCAGCACAACAATCTCTTCACCGGCGCTTCTCAACAGCCTAGTCGTCTTGCACTAGCTACAACCGTAGAGTCGTTTTCAACCTCGACAGCCATCACTAACTCGCAACCCCTAAACCATCAGGAGCAAGTATTAGCTGGAGCAGTAGCCCAACATTGCGACTAGCTTCATCCCGATCGACGCCACCCATCGTCTTTATCCCCGAGCACCAGCTCCATCCCTACACCAATAATTCATGTACGCGGGTCTGCTGCTGGCCAACCGGGTTACTAGTTTAGGCCAGTAAATGGGTTGGACTGCTGGATCCAGCTTAGCCCGTACGGTTGGGCTAGATAAAAAATAAAAAAATAGTTTTTTAAAATTCAAATTTAAATTTTGAGGATTTATTCACTAGTGTCATAGTCAGGAATATCGTACTTTTTAGTTTAAACAATATTTACCAACGCCAGAGTTGAAAATATTCGAAGGCGAATATTCACTGACATCAGAGTCAGGAATATTATAGGAAGACCATAAGAATGAAGCATAAACAAACTCTCAAGCAATTTAGACAAAATCAGCAATGCGGTCTACTTTAGGTAGGATGTTTAAGGGATGATAATATCTTCCCTTTCGCATAACAAGTTTCGTATCATAGAATCTTTGTTGACCAGTTAGGGTTTTTAATAACTATAATTCTAGGTGGCGACTCCTTAAACTAGACATTTCCCCTCAAGAAACAAAATGTCAAATATCTATTTTTTTCAATCAAAAAATTTTAATTAATCATCTTGATGTTCAAGTATGACAAAGTGGAGGGTACTATATAAATCAAGTTGATTTTTTTTTTATCATAAGTACTATATGAAATCTTTAGTTTTTTTCCTTTTTCCCTACCTTTATCCTATAGGTACAGTGTTTAAATCAATAGATAACCTTTTCTTATCTATATATATGAATTGATATTATTACATTCTAGTTCCTTCTCAAGACCTCCCATGAAAAATCCTGAATTGGATCGTAAATTGACTGGTTAGTGTGAGCTTATCCAAGCGGTTACACACTCTTTGAATATGAATCCATTTTCTAAAAGATCTTGGCTTTCATGCTTTAGAGGGTCTCTAAGATCCTTTTAATAACTTATGTTGTGTTGAAAAGATATCTATATGATCCAGTCGATTGTGTAAGGCACATGGTAGCAATAGAACCAGGGAAAGTATATAGAAAAGATAATTTTTTTTTCTATTCTTTTATATTCTATTAGTATTAGATTAGTATCATTTAATGATCCCAGCTTAGTGAGTCTTTTCTTCCAAGATGAACTGTTGGTACTAGTCCTATATTTTGTCTTTATAAACCGAGGAGAAATCAACCTTTTTCAAATATACAACATGGGTTCTAGCAATTCAATGGAGTTGGATTCTCATGTCAATATGAATGAATCACCCTCTAATGGATATTCAACTTATTTACATTCAGATCATGAACATTTGGAATCCATAATATGCAAGGACACATTGATTTTGCTAATTTGAATTGAAAGGTGATATTTGGTCTATATATAACATCATATTCGTAGTTACTGCATTCATCCTAGTTAGAAGCTCCAGCTCTATATCAAAGTCACTGTCGATATTGTCACTCACATCACTATCATTAATATCGTCTCAATTATCAATAAGAAAACCCTTAAGGTTGTTATCCAGAAACTTGTTTAGAAATATTATAATGAAAGGAACATGGGAGCTTTTTGCTACGTATTGACCAAATAAGATCATCCAATTCCTATAGAACCTATCACTAAAATACCCTTCGAAAAGGATAAAGCTAAGCGGAGTGAAAAAGGTTTTCCTAAGATGAAAAATGAAAACTATTCACCCCACATGAGGTTTATGAATAAGTGATTTTCTGATAATGAACAAGGGATATCCATCATTTTGCTAAAGAGTATGTAGTTAACTCATAATTCATTAGATACTTTTTATATAAATGTCAACTAAGTCTTTTGTAAATTGCTCCTGGCTCTTTAATCATTTGATAACCAAAGTCATTCTTTGATAAATGATCATTATGGGTCAGACTCAATAGAATTTGATCAATCTTTTGCTTTTATTGAAGGTGGAGAGCTGAACCAAGAATTCTTTTTCCTTTATCATCAATCGAGTCACCGTTTACGATCAAAGATTTGATTTTATCATCAATCCAATCATCGTTTATGTTTTTTTTTCTCTTATCAATGAATAAATCTCTTTACTTGTATAACTTAGATGTCCCATATTTGTTATAAAAAAAAAAGTGATTCGATTGATAGGATTTGGTATGATACTTACAAGATCAATGAGATTGATATTCAAAAACAAATTTAGAATGTATTGATGTGACCTTATAAGCATGACCATCACCCTATAACATGTTGCTACCAGAAGAAGAACCTCGTATTTCTTTTAGTAAATCTCCTAATTTTTCCAAAGCAACTAAAAATAGATTATTTGAACTAAAAAGAATTCATTTCAGATGTAGAATACCTATCTAGAAGTTTTCGTAAATCAATTATGTATGATGGAATCATCAAATATTTCACCTTTTTGAACTCTGTCAGTAACTCACTATAGGCTTGGAAAACAAAGAGAAGATGTGTATAAACGAGATATCTTGTAACAAGAAGAAGGAAAAAGATTAAATAAGGGAACTCTCAAACATTTGTCGATCTTAGACGTGTGGATATCAATGATGGTTCATTATTTCAATGTATCATTTCTTCAGACAGAAGAAGATTATTAAACACTTACTCAAAATCTCACTTATCAGATTTAATGGTGTCTTCCACAAATGTTTCTAAAGGATTTCACTATGATTTATAGATCCTTGCATAATATAATAAAAAATAGATGCAATTTATTTACTACTACTTAGTGTCAGTAATAAGTGGTCTGAAAAGGCATCTAAAAATACAAATGTATCATTTAATTTGTTTTTCATATCCAATTTAGTCCTCGTTCTATTGATTTCTTTTTTATCGTTTTTTATTAGCTTTTTTCTTCAATTTAGTCCATTATCATTTGGTTTCATTTTATTTTTGTATCAAAGTTGGTCATCATTCTTTTAATTTCTATTTATTTCTTTTTCCTAATTGAATTGTGTTTTCATTTTCATCCCTTAGTGTTTGATTTTGATTTATTTTTATGTTGAATTTTATCTTCATTCTTTTAATTACTATTTATTTTATTTTAGATCCCTTTTTTATTGTCGCTTTCTCTTTATTTCACCCCTCAATATTTTTTTTATTAGGAATTTTACTTCATTATTTTTTAAGGTTTACCTTTTATGGTATTAGTCTCAGACTCATTACAAGGGTCGTGGGTTTCAAATATTAACATGGGTTGACTTCACTCTTTTTCTAGGGTTTTTTCAAAAAAAGAATTTCAATTTTATCCTTCAACGTTTGATTTATTGGGAATTGGTTTTTATTTTTTTCTACAAAGTTATCTTAATCTCATGCTCATTGTCATAGAATTAACAAGTTAACTAGGGTTGACTTAAATTTTTCTTCTCATTGTTTTTTTTTTTAATTTTTTTTTCAATTACACCTTTTGACATTAAACTGTGTGATAATTGAACTTCATTGTTTTATTTGACTTGCTTTCAACGGGGTTGCTCTAGTATCGCTATCGTGTTGTAGATTTAGCATACACTCAGTTGGGATCTAATATTTTTTTATATTTTTTGTTGTCAATGTTTTTGTCAAATCATTTTTTTGTTGTTGCATTTTTTTTTTCATGTTATTGAAATCAAATGATCTTATTAAACCTTGTAAAGACAATGACCCGGGTCTCAGGTTTATTTTTAAAACACTTACATTGTCTTAGCATCTTTTTTTATAGTGAAGAAATTTTGAGATGGCCTGCATCATAGCACGAACAACCTATTTACTATATCATTATTCACATTGTCACTGTGAATGAAATGTTCAATAAACAGTGCCATTTTTTATTTTTTATTTTGGTCAACAAATTTTATTTTTTTAATTTCATCTTTTAATATGATGTTTTTATTTTATGTGTTGATTTAGATTGTATATTCTTTATCATTCAAGGTGTTCGGTGAAATTTCAAAATTTAAATAGAGGCTAATTTAATAAAATAATATTTAAATTTGGAGTATAAAAATTAAAAGAAAAATGACCAAATATAAAAGCAACAACAAAACTTTTTTTAAAATTAGCTTGAAAAGTTTATTTTCATCTATAAATTCTCCATTTAATCATTTTTGGTATCTTTAGTTTTAAGATTTCATATTTAGATTCTAAACTTCATTATTTTATGTTTACGTCCTGAGTTTGAGAGAGTAAAGAGAAAATTATCAAAAAATTAAAGAGAAAAGGTTAGTAGTTGACCAAATGGTGGCAACAAAAAATATCAATCTTGATATTAATAGGTTTCTCTCGATAAAAGGAATGCCAATGAGGTTTTTTAAAACTTTTATCTCACTAGAAAAATAAACTAGAGCTCAAGAAATTTTTTTATTTGGTTTAACTTTGGATTTTTTAACCAATTAAAGAAATTATTTTTTTAGAAATAGGTTTATTAAGGTTTTATTGTGTTTTTATAGGTGTTTTCAGGTGACAAAAGTGTTGAAATAGAGTTTTGATAAAAAACTGTTGACATAGAAAAGGCCACGAGAGTTGTATAACAACAACAAAAAGGTATTGCTAGAGCTACCATAATCAGCAGGAGTTATGCACATTATCATTTTCCTTTACATTATTTATTGTAATAGGTTTTTTAAATTTTCTTTACTTGATTTATTGTAATAGTTTTTTTAAATGTAACTATATATTATGTTTGAAATCATGGTTTAAGGTCAAAAAAAATTAGTTTTTCGGTAACGAGAAGAAGCGCAGAATGCGTTGTATGGTAGTAGTTTATTATGTTAGCTTAGCAGCTAGTGACTTTCAAAGCTTTCAAGCTTAGCTGCCTTGTCTTAGCTTAGCAGCCCTTATTGGTTGGTAATCTGTCCGCTCCTCCAGTGAAGCCTGTCACATTCAAAGGAGGCGTCGGCCAGTA
>Ga0325411_1006371_pt1 | contig 12957 bp, 11 predicted proteins | sample PopdelMetagenome_13_FD_206181 | JGI IMG/M metagenome (GOLD analysis project Ga0325411, IMG submission 206181) | Populus deltoides microbial communities from Bellville, Georgia, United States - Xylem-PdIQD-R4 | ecosystem: Host-associated > Plants > Phyllosphere > Stem > Wood/Secondary xylem... | reverse complement strand
GTCCTATGGTTACTATGCCACCGTGTTTTCATGTCTTTTGCTTTTAATAGTTAATAGTTGTGGGGAAATATTTGACTACTATTTTCTCAACTTTATTTTTATATTCTGTTTTTTTTTTACATTTTAAAATGTATTTTAAAAAAATTAAAATTTTTTTATTTTTTTCTTTACTTTAATTTTTTTTCTATATTTTCATATCGTTTTGATATGATGATATCAAAAATAATTTTTTAAAAAATATTATTTTAAAGTATTTCCAAACAAAAAATACTTCAAAAAATAATTATTATCGCCCTTCAATCATCCTTTTAATATCTTTGTGATTAATTGTTGCCAAATCCACATTATAATAATGATGGTGTAAAGTTATTATTATATTGTACTGATTTTAAAATTAAATTAAAATTATAAACATACTAGGTTAAGTAATACTAAAATTATGATTACAATGAGATTAATTATTAGAAAAATCCAGTATAATAAATAACAAAAAAAATTAATGAACTAAACACCAAACCAGCTTTGGCCAAATTTGCAAGCTTTGCTGGTGCTTGCTGCAACATTAAAAAAAATTGTGTAACAAAAAAATAAATGTGTGTTTGCTAAAAAATAAGCTAGGAAACATATGTGCTAAAAAAAATAAGTTTTTTAAACTATGTTTTTTTTAATCTAATTAATACCTAAGCCGACTTGATTTTTGAGTGATTTTTTTTTATTTTTTTTAATATTAAGATAACGATGTATTAAATTGATTTCTAACCTTCTAATTTAATCATTAATTATGGTTCAAATCATAAACATGATCCAATATACTAGCATTCATTAAACTTGGTTGTATTAAATTCAAGATTAAATTGATTCCCATTTTTCATTAAATATGAATTAACAATTAACTTAAAAGCATTCAAATTGGGATTCCAATACTTCATTTGTTATATTAATTCCCCAAAGCATTATATGCTTCCATTTAAGTTGGAAATATTTCAATTATTATCGTTCTTGTAATATATATATATATATATATATATATATACAAATATATAAAAACATTATAATAATTTGATATCAGATAGATATAAGGATATATTTTTTTTTGGGTCTTTTTAATTTTTAAATATAACTTATAATTAGATGGTATTTGATTCCACAGTAGTATTATGAATACAAGGTATGAAATAGTATGAGACGAAAAAGTAGAGATAAGACTTGATCTTTTGTCTTAGTGTTGTGTATAAGAGTAAAGATATAAATTTTGTTGCTATTTATGTTTGGTGTTGGAGAAAAAAATACATAAAATATTTGATTTACCCTCATTTATTAATTTTCGAACGCAATATTTAGGATTATTTTTAATTTCAAAACAGTATATATATTTATATATATGTTTTTACTTAGCATGGTATTTTTTATGTATCCTAATACCTTTTTCGTTGATATAAATGATCAAAAACTATGTGAAATCTTAAATTTTATTTTTAATTAGGTATTTTTTTTATAATATTCATTTAATAATTTAATAGTACAAAAATACAACGCAAAGGATCACAAGAAATATCATGAATTCACTTTTAAATAAAATCACCTGCAAGAAAAGAAAAAAAAACTCAATTAAAAACACTTAAAATGTATCAGATGTTTGCTTGTATTTATGATATAAAAGAAGCCGCCAACGACATGCCGGTTTTAGGACCCGCAGCAGAGAAACTCGAAAGAGACGAAACTGGTTTTGTATAGAAAAGGGTACTATAATTCCTATTCCTATCCTTTTATTCCCTCTTTTGGTCTATATACATTGCATGGAATTCCTGTGCTCCATGGACGGCGCAAAAAGTGAAGGGTTTTTTTTTTTAGGGTCGGTGGTGTTCCGGAATATAATAATAATAATTTTTTAAAATGTTTGGGAGAATAATAATTGTTTTTAAAAATATTTTTCTGTTTATAAATATATTTAAATAATATTTTTTTATTTTTAAAAATGAATTTTTAACATCTTTTATTTGCCTCATTTTATTACCGTACAGTATATATATATATATATATAAAAAGAGTAAATGAAGAGAAAAGAATACATCATTCGTGGGCTAATGAGAAATTATTGTTATTTACATAATTAGCTATTTTATTTTATTAACACTAAGATCATTATTAAAAAAAGAAAAACAAAACAAAGCATTTAAAACAGTCAATCAAACTCTTGAGTCAAGAATTGGGACTAAAAGTGTTTATTTTTTTAGGTAGATTTTATAATTGTAGTTTAAAAAAAAAGTTTTTAAAAAATATTATTAATTGTGGTTAGTTGGATTTAGATACCTGTTTGGTAAAAATTAAAGTTGAAGTTTATGTATGATAAAAAAACACGTGTAAATTTATTAATTTAAAGTAAAAAAAATTTAAATTTTTTTAAAATATTTTCAAGTTTAATTTTTTAATAGATCTCATGATACAAGATATAATTTAATTTATAAATAAATATTTTACTGTGTTTGTTTCACCATAAATGGTAAAAAACAAACGCAGCATAAGAGCATGGATGTCTGAATAATGGTCAAACTTTATTTCGCCACTATAAAGAGTGGATTGTTGAAATTAGTGGAACTGACGCGTATGGTAGCGCCGGCTATAAAGGAGCGGCCGTCTCCTTTACTCTTTGCAATTTGCAGCAGCCATCAATGATGCAGACTGCAGAGGTCTCACGTCAAAGGCGCAGAGAGAGAGCAGCCGATCCCTTAACTCTTTGCAACTTGCATCAGCCATCAATGGTGCAGAGGTCTCACATGAGAGAGAGAGAGAGAGAGAGAGAGAGCAATCTAAAAACATGGGCTTTGATAATTAGTTAGATGAAATGGGCTGTTGTAAATGGGTCTTACATTTAATCGGGTGTGGTGGGTCGAGTATTGGGGGGGTTTGGGATTTAGTTAAGGGAGGTTATGAGATTGACTTTTTTGCCCCGAGCTGGTACCTTGACAGGTTTTTCTGAGTAACTTGCAAATTTGTTTCTACTAGATGATTGCCCGTCAGGTTGGAGTAGAATTTCTTTTAACATAAAAAATATATATCTTTAGGTATATTAATATTGTTTAATAATTTTTTTTTAAAAATTATATAGAGATTGTTACGACGTGATCTAGTTAATTTGAGGGTACAAAAACAATCTAAACGACTAATAAAAACATAATTTGATTTAAAATAAATATTTAATGTGATTTTTTTATAAATATTTAAACAATAACATATTGAATCAATTCAAGTTAACCTGGGTTAACAAGCTAGTTTGCATACTGGGGTATGAGACTATGATAATCCTATATAAACCAAATCAAAATAAATTATAAAGTCTAATTTTCAATAAACTCAATGTTGAATGATAAAATTAAAAATAAAATAAAAAATAACTTGAGTCAGTTTGTCAAACCCGCAACCCAAGTCATGAGATCTGATAACCCGGTAGAAAAAAAAATTGAAATAAATTATGAAACTCAATCCTCAATTATCACAGTGTTGAAATATGAAATTAAGTAAAAAAATCAATTAAATATATATATAAAACAACCTCAGTCAACTCAGGTTAATCTCATAAAAAGTAAACTGAAATAAATTATGAAGTCTAATTTTTAATCAACTCAATATTAAACTATAAAATTGAGAAACAAATCAATTATAAAAAGTATAAAAAGTCAAGTTAACTCGTCAAACTTATGACATGAGATAGTGATGATCTTGTAAAAAATAAGTTATGAAAATTATAAAATATAATTTTCAATAAAACTTAATACAGAATGATAAAATTAAAATTAAAAAAAAAAAACACATGTAAAGATTGATGAGAAAATAGTATTTTTAGAATAAAAAATATTGAATTTTAACTAGAAAGGCTAATTTACAATTTATTCATCTTTTTTTCTTCTAATAAAACTTTGTTTCATATCATTTATGATTTTTTTTTAATCTTTGTGTTGTAACTCAAAAATTATTTTATATTGATTAATTATGGTAAAAGTCAATTAAAAAAATGACTTAAATCATTTTTTTTAATAGAAAAGGTAATACAAGTTGGAATTTCGTAAGTTAAATAAAATAAAATATTTATATTAAAAAAAATTAAATTAATATTTTTTTAAGTTCAAATTATTTTTAACGAAACATGTAAACAGTGAAAAAGAGCTTTTTAATTTTGAAAAAGGAAAACACCATATAATTAACAACTGGTCGTTCAAAGTAGCAAGAGCAAATGGAAAAGTTTTTTAAAAAATTAAAATTTTATTTAGTTATTTTATTTATTTTAAATTAATATTTTTTTAATATTTTTAAATTATTTTGATATGTTGATATCAAAAATGATATTTAAAAAATAAAAAAATATATTATTTTAATGTTTTTTCAAACAAAAAATATTTTAAAAAACAACCACAACTACACTCCCAAACATCCCCTAAAACCACGAGTAAAAAAACAAACCAAAAATTATTATTAACATAACATTAAAAAATATGATTGAATTATTAAAAATAATAATAATAATTATTATCATTATTATTAACAATACACAAAAATATGGGAAAAGTACTATAGCAATAAATAGTATTATGCCCTGAAAAAAATATGTCTTTATTTTTTTTTCAATTAATGTTTTCTTTATTTTTAATATTAGATTTGTTTTTTATTGAGTTATCCCACTCTTATGACATATTTCACAGGTTTGGTGGGTTAACTCAGTTGGATAAGGTATTGTTTTCCTTTTTTTAACCTTTTTTCCTTCAAATTTCAATATTTAATATTGAGTTAATTGAAAATTATGTTTTATGATTTGTTTTATTTGCTTTTTATTAGGTTAATCTGGTTTCATGATTCGAAAATAGTGCTTAACGAGTTACCCAAGTTGACTTAGGTTGTTTTTTTAATGATTTTTTTAATTCATTTTTTTTCTAATTTTATCATTCAATATTGGTTGGTTGAAAATTGAGTTTCATAATCTGTTTTGATTTGTTTGCTATGGGGATATCTTGATATCATGATCAGGGTTGCGAGTTTTGATATTTTAACCTCGTTTAAATCAAGTTGTTTTTTTTTCTTTATAGAAAATTATCTCGGTTTTATATCCTTCAACATTGGATTTGTTTTTTATTAGGTTATCCTTGTCTCCTTACTCAGGTTGTGAATTTGGTAGGTTAGTCTAATTTATAGGTGCATCACAAAACACTTTTATTTTGTGTTTTTTTTAGTTTAATCCTTTAATAACCCAATTTTTTATATTTAGTTGTTTTTTAAAAATTTATTCTTTAATATTAGATTGTTTAAGGAAATATGCACTGTATTTTGTTTTTCAATTTTCTTTTTGTTGGTGTATATATTGGTCTCATAGAGTTATATTTTTTCTCTATTGATTTCAACCTTTAGTACTGGGTATGTTGGATGTGAGGGTTTATTATTTTTTTCATTTGTTTTCTATGAATTTATCCCGATCTCATGACTCGACTTGCAGGTTGGAAAAATTAACCCGGGATGACTCAAAGTTATTTTTTGTTTGCAGGTTGTTTTTCTTATTAAATTTGATTTTCAATTTCATCATTTAGTCCTAGGTTAGTTGGAAATTGGGCTTCACATGCTTTTTTCGTGTTTTATATGAGGTTATTTTGATCTCATTAACTACATTGCGAGTTTGGAGAGTAGACCCAGGTTGACTCGATTCATTTTTTTGGTGTGTGTGTGTGTCTCTATATATATATATATATATATTCAATTTTACCCTCCAACAACTCAATCTTTTTTTTATTTAGTTTTTTTTAATCTCACATTTCAATATTAGGTTTTTTGAGAATTAAGTTTCTTAATTTTTTTTAAATTTACTTTGTGTGGAGTTATTTGAATATCATGTATTTTCTTCTCTTGATCTCGACCTTCAACAATGTATTTATTGAAATTAAAGATCCATGATTTTTTTATTTACTTTTTATGGAGCTATTTAAATTTTATGACTTAGATTGCAAGTTTATCAGGTTAGTCTGGGTTGATTTGAATTGTTTATTTTATCATTTTTTTAATTAATTTTTTTTATATAATTTCATTATTTGACATTATGATGGTTGAAAATCAGGCTACATAATGTTTTTGATTTGCATTTTATAAAGTTATCCTAATCAAATGAATGGGGTTGTGGGTTTGACAAGTTAATTAGGATTGATCCGGGTAGTTTTTGTATGTCTTTTTTAATTTAATATATTTTTTTTTAATTTTATCTTTTAATATTGAGTTTATTAAGAATTGATATTTATAATTTATTTTAATTGACTATCTATAAAGTTATTTTGATCTTATAATTTAGATAATAAATTTAACAAGTTAATCAAATTAATCAAATACATCAAAATATTAATATTTTAAAAAATATTATTTAATATATTATCACATTAATATTTTTAAGAAACATCATTTAATATATTTATATATTTTTTTGTATTAAAAAAAATTAACCAGACTAACATCACATCATATCATATAGCGGCCATTAATCTAATATCTTGGTAATTGCTATTTATCCATTAATTTAAATTAATGAATGGATGGATCGAGTAAGGTCGGTTTGAAAGCCTTTCTGGATTTTACCTAAATAGAAGACCAATATCCAACAACCACGTGTCTGAAGACTCTGAGCAAAATATTTTCCTTAAAAAACAGAAGAAAAAAACAGGGGAGAGCGAGACAGAGGTTTTGCTTGTTGGGTGTTAGGTCCCTCGCAGGTTGTCCAAAGGTAACAGAAAGAGAAAGGGAGGAAGACAGGGCAAATCAGTTTCCTTTCCTTGTTATTAACTTTAGATTTAATTTTTATTTTGATTCCTTAGCCAGAAAGTCTTATAATTAGCACTCCAACCTCAGCTTTCACGCACACAAAAAATAATAATTTCAATCAGGTTTGTTTCTTTCCATTCCTTCCTCTCCTATTATCATGTTCAGGTTCTCAATTCCTTCCTTCTTCTTCTTTTCCCTCTTATTATAATCAAATTCAAATAATTTTTTTTTAATTTTTAGTGATTTCAGAAAGTAGACTTGTTAAAGTTCTTTTTTTCTTCTTCCTTTTCACTTATTTTCTTGCAAACCCAAAATTGGGTCATCTATAAATTGCTTGGATTAGCTTTTGTGTGTGTAAAGTTTGAAACTCTCTTTCTTTTTAGAATGATTTTTTTGTTGGTAAAGAACCCTAGTAAAATTGCACTAAAGAATTATGGGTGTTGCCTTTTTTTTTAATAGCGTCCCTTTTTAGCAGATAATTTATTGAATTTCCCTTTTGAATACAGCTTTTGTGCTTGATTTTCATCTTTTTCAAGTAACAATGAATTTTAGATTTTAGAGGTTGCTAATCATAGTGCATTTTTGGTTCGTGCGTGAATTAGGTATAAATTCATGGCAACTGCAACTATGGCTACAGCAGCCGGTGCAGCTGCTCTTTTGTACTATACTTTGAACCGTAAATTAAGGTCTAGCACATCTCATGATGATGACGATGGTGATAATGAGAATGACAGCGGTGACGCTCCTAGTCGCGTTCATTTAGGTATTGAACGCGTATCACATAGGTTAATTCAAGCTCCTGCAACGTGGTTGGAAACGATCTCAACTTTGTCGGAGACTCTCAGGTTTACTTACTCTGAAACTCTAGGGAAGTGGCCTATTGGGGACTTGGCATTCGGGATCAACTTTCTATTGAAGAGGCAGGTGAGCCCTTCCTTTGTTTCATGTCTAATTGTTTATGTTTGTTCTTCTTGATCCCCTGGTGAGAGAGCTGTTTTTATAAGATTTCATTAACGTGTTGGTTTTTTAGAACAATGTTGTTGTCCTCATTTATTTATTATTATTATTTCATGAATGTGTTGGTTTATATGGCATGTCTGGAGGCATTTATTTATGTTAAACTGGACCTCGTCCTGTATCAAATGATGTCGTGAATTTTTGTATTGTATTTGCTAAAATTGACCCCCTCCTTCCCCCCCAAAAAAGAAGAAAGGGTACTAGACTAATATGTTGGTGTCAACATTTGAATCCTAGACAACTTGCTTGATCATGTCTTAGTTTTCATTTACTGGTTTTGAAATTTTATGGCTGTTTTTGTGAAAACATACATAAAATTTTGTGAGATGTTAATTAATTGTTTGAATCTTAGTATAATGCCTCAACCATGGTGGTCATGTTTGAAGAAACTCCAGGAACATGTCTTCTACAAGCTTTCGAGTCTTTTACTGGATTGATAGAATAATTCTGACAGTCACACCTTTTCCTTGGTGGTCATGTTCGAATAAACTCTTGTCACACACCTTATAGATAATCTGAATCTTGAGATGTAGTTAGTTGCTATATTGAGGGTTTTTAGATTGCTAAGGCAGAATAGTAGTTATACACAGTAAGAAACTCCTTTACCCCAAGGCTGCAGTTCTATACTTGTTTGAAGAAACCTCAAATCCATTTTCTTGGTCATTGGAGAAAATAAATATGCCTGCATGCTTGCATTCCTGTGCTGCATTAGTGGTGCTATCTGGCCACTCAACATGACATTGTTTTCATCAAAATGCTGTTTCTGTGTGTTTTAGAGAATTCCAGTAACTCTATTTGCACTATATCTTTTGCCCCTGACATTACCAAATAGTTATTCATCTTTATAGGAAACAATGAGTTCATGATGCAGAGATCTTCTGAATCATTTTCTTTTTGGTGCTTTCTTTTGTTGGGCCAATAATCTGACTTGTAATCTTATTTGCAGGGCACCTTACATGTTGGCAGTGTATTTGGCGGTGAAGATAGTGTACAGCTTAAAGGATTAGAAGTAGCAGCTGAACTTAGATACCTCTTAAACTTGTTGACCTTGTGTTGGCATTTCTCAAAAAAACCTTTTCCTTTGTTTTTAGAGGAGACAGGGTTTACTGAAGAAAGCGTTCTTCTTCAAGAACCCAAAGCAGGAGTAAGTTTTATATAATGCTTCAATTGTTGAATACTTCACTTAAAGGTCCTGTTGTACTTTTTGCTTCCTTTCGCATTATTGTTTTGACAAAAGGTACTGAGCATGATACCTGTAGTATCCATGCGTTTTCTGAATGCATCTTTACATCTATGTAATGCAGATATTGAAGCCAGCTTTTACAATTTTAGTTGATCACAAGACAAAATATTTTTTCTTACTGATACGTGGAACACATAGCATTAAAGATACTTTGACAGCTGCAACTGGAGCTGTTGTGCCTTTTCATCACTCTGTTGTGCATGAGGGAGGAGTCAGCAATTTAGTTTTAGGCTATGCACATTGTGGGATGGTTGCAGCTGCCTGGTGGATTTCAAAGCTTGCAACACCTTGTCTCAAACAGGCACTTGGGCAATTCCCTGATTATAAACTCAAGGTAAACGCAAGTTGGAAACTTTTTTTCCCCTCACTGTGTGCTCAAGTCATTTTGTGGCCATGTCATAAAACCAGAATCATTTCTGTTTCTATCTCGAAAAACCAAAAAAAACCACAGATAGGAACAATATTGAATCTCAACTTGATTTAGTATCCTGTACTTCCAAGTTTGAGCTCATAGCAGAGTTCATTGCTATGTTTGAGGAGTTTATTTTTTTTTTGAACATATTTTTTTTATTGCAACTAATGTTAGCTCTGAACACTCTAGTCAGGTTTATAGTCTTCTGGAACCTATTTGCTGCGTGAGTGTTTTTCAAGACACTATACATTAGTTATTGCTTTCCTCAAACTTTCTCCATCCTTCCTTTCTTTTGTGAAGCCAAGAAATTTTGACCAGAAGATGAGAGTACATAACCTAGTTCATGATACCTTTCATTACCCAAGTGTTTGAATCTGTTCCTACTGAACGTTCTGAAACATTTGCCTATGAACATTCAATACTCTTTGTATTCAATAGTGTCTTGTGCAACGGGTATGTCAAAACAAGCACTAGCAAGATTCCATAAATTACCTGTTGCTTTGGTTCTACTCTTAGTTTATCCTAGCAAATCATATCTATGATTCATGTGAAGAAACATTTTCATGAAAAGTGCCCTCTTTGAATCTCCTTTCAAAACTGAATAAAACTGTATAGAACATCCTTTTTTTCTTTACATTTGATAATATCTTGTTTAAGGTGAATAAGGTTAACAAGTTTTACTAAGATTACTTCTCTTGAATCCAAAGATTGTAGGGCACTCTCTTGGTGGAGGCACTGCTGCCCTTTTAACATATGTATTACGAGAACAGAAGGAATTATCGTCAACTACATGTGTCACATTTGCTCCAGGTTTCTATCCAGAACTTATCAAATCTTCAGTGTTAACATGAAAACTTGATGCCTTTCATCTCTCTTTCTCTCTCTGTGTGGTACCTTGGTTTGCTTTCATGTATTCTATAGAGTGGTATGGTGGTGCGCGCGCGCTTTCTATGTTCACTGACTCGAGGTTCCATATGCAGCTGCTTGTATGACATGGGAATTGGCTGAATCAGGCAATGATTTCATTACTTCTGTTATAAATGGAGCTGACTTAGTGCCTACATTCTCAGCTGCTTCAGTTGATGATTTACGTGCAGAGGTTACTTTCTTAAAACTGTTTAGGATTTCAATTTACTTTCTTTTTCTTGGTCCAAATTTATTGACATCCGAGGATTATTTGGCAGATATCTTTTATGCATGTATCCTATGTGGCAGAATTTATGACTTGTGCTTGCTGAAACTTTTCTGATGTTTTACCATTGGGAGTTGTCTGGATGAGGGCTGATATAACTGCAAAACATCTTTGTTTATATGGTTCTCATTTATGCTGCAAAGTAGTTGTGTTGATGCATTTGGTGAATTTTGCATTGAAGCATTCAGAGTCTCCCAAAAGCTTTCCCCTTCTATTTTTGCTCTTTTATTTACTGTTTTTGAGAAATTCATTTTATTTGAGAAAGCAACTGGCAATTTTTCAAGTCCTTGTAGGTGCCACCCTGACTTTTCTCATTAACTTCAACAACGATGTGCAACTTCAATTTCTCATTCTCTGTTGTGCTTCTCATATATTTTAGCAACAATTTTCCTGTTTCAGGTGACAGCATCTGCATGGCTGAATGATTTGAGGAATCAGATTGAGCATACAAGAATTCTGAGTACTGTTTATCGTTCGGCATCGGCGTTGGGTTCCCGTCTTCCATCCATCGCCAGCGCTAGAGCAAAGGTTGCTGGGGCTGGGGCAATTTTGCGCCCTGTCTCCAATGGTACACAGGTGATATCTTGTATGCAATGCAATTGCAAACTAGTTTCTCTTCATAATTCCACAACATTCTTAGACTTCTCAATCAACTGAAGTGGACTTACTGTGGTCCTTCCTTTTCCTCCTCAACTGGTACATTTTGACTATCAACAAGGAATTAATGTCTGAAACTGTGGTTGGATCCTATCCTATCACTTGCTCATTTGGAAGGCATAACAATGAATTATTGAAAGAACCCTAGCTCTTGTATTCGTAGCAAAGTTTATATAGCTCGAGTGAGTACATAGAGATGATAAGAGTTCTTCTACTCAAAACCAACTAGTTTGGTATTTAATGCCTGCAGGTTGTGATGAAGAGAGCACAGAGCATGGCCCAGGCGGCATGGACCACACGCCCTTCCCTTCAGTTGTCTTCATGGTCGTGCATTGGACCCCGCCACCGAGCTACAGCTGCAAGTTCAAATTCAGGAGAGGGAGGTTCCCCAGGATCTGGCTTAAAAGCTGAAACTTCAGAGCCTCTTCTTACATCTCCTGATAGTAACACAACCACAGCTTCCACTGGAACTATTGAACTTCCTGCTTCTTCTGGAGGAGCAGAATGGACTTCAGAAATTGAATATTCTTGTACTGATGAAATGGCTTCACATGCTCGTATGGGTGCTGATCTTGATCATGGAGAGGACCTCATGAGTGATTCACATGAAGACCGAATGAATGAAGTGGAGTTGTGGCAACAGCTTGAGCATGAGCTGTATGATAGATCAGATAGTGAGGATGCTGATGTGGCCAAGGAAATAAGGGAAGAAGAAGCAGCAGTCATTGCAGAGGTAGGTGAGGACCAGCCTGGAAGCACTGCTCCAGGAATGAAGGAAGTGCGCAGATTCTTCCCTCCAGGAAAGATTATGCATATTGTTACCCTGCATCTTGATAATGCAGAGAGTGAAGGTGATACCCCCACCTCGAGTGGTTCTGACAACAGCCAGCCACCGGTGGAGACTAAAGTTGGGATCTTCCGTACTCCCAGAACGCTTTATGGGAAGCTGAGGCTATCTCAAACCATGGTTAGCGATCACTTTATGCCTGTTTATAGGAGGCAGATTGAAAAGCTAATTAAAGAACTTGAAGAGGAAGAGGCTGCTGGTAATCACAAGGACAACGCAGAGGTTGTGTTATAGGGAAAGTGTTATTGGCATGGTACTGAATCAACACCATACAGAAACAGATTTACACAGTTTCTTTCATACTTGAAAAGAGAGGATTCAGCGTATTCGGATTTCACTTCATTAATTAGACGCATGTGGCAGTGGATGTCCTTAACTGCAATGAAAATGCGTTTTGGTTGAAGCCCACATGGGTAAAGATCCATGCCAGGTTGCACACGAGAGAAAGCAATTAATTGTTTTCATTTATAGTTTTGCATGCTCTACCATGGTTTATAGATCCATTCCTGGCACATCCAAGGTCAGCCATTGACTGTACTAATCCTTAGTTTCTCTTGAAAGTGATTTTGTCGACCCTGACCATTTGTGTTTTTAGTGTTTCGGCTCAAAGGTTCTATTTGGTGCTACAGTTGAACTGATTTTTTTAATTAAATTTTGAATTTTTTTCTTCAAATTAAATATTTTTTAGTGTTTTTGGATTGATTTGATGTGTTAATATTAAAAATAATAAAAAATATATATTATTTTGATGTATTTTTAAGCGATAAATATTTTAAAAAAAATTCTATATTATACTCCCAATCAAA
>Ga0325411_1006369_pt1 | contig 12963 bp, 10 predicted proteins | sample PopdelMetagenome_13_FD_206181 | JGI IMG/M metagenome (GOLD analysis project Ga0325411, IMG submission 206181) | Populus deltoides microbial communities from Bellville, Georgia, United States - Xylem-PdIQD-R4 | ecosystem: Host-associated > Plants > Phyllosphere > Stem > Wood/Secondary xylem... | reverse complement strand
AAAGGAGTTTCGGAGGCTATTTTTTACTCGGCAGCGAGTCAGTTTTCTTTGACTGTTTATGAGTCAACAGGGCTGTGGGGCTTGACGAATCCATTCTCACCTGTGAAAAGAGTTTCGAGGGCTACTTCTGAGTGGGCAGCAATTAAGTTTTCCTTGACTGTTTCTGAGTCAATAGGGGCTGTGTGGGCTGACATATCCATTCATCACCCGTGAAAGCAGTTTCAGGGGCCGTTTCTGAGAGGGCACCATCTCAGTTTTTCGTGACTGTTTAGTAGTCAAAAGGGGTTGTTTGGGCTGACGAATCCATTCGTCACCTATGAAAGCAGTTCAGGGGCGATTTCTTAGAGGGCAGTAGTGACTAAGTTTTTTGTGACTCCTTATGAGTCAAAATGGGCTATGTGGGCTGACGAATTCATTCGTCACCTGTGAAAGGATTTTCGGGGGCTATTTTTGACTCGGCAGCGAGTCAATTTTCTTTGACTGTTTATGAGTCAACAGGGGCTGTGGGGCTTGACGAATCCATTCGTCACCTGTGAAAAGAGTTTCGAGGGCTACTTCTGAGCGGGCAGCGACTAAGTTTTCCTTGACTGTTTATGAGTCAAAGGGGGCTGTGTGGGCAGATGAATCCATTCGTCACCTGTGGAAGGAGTTTCAGGGGCTATTTTTGACTGGGCACCAGTCAATTTTCTTTGACTATTTATGAGTCAACAGGGGCTGTGCGGGCTGACGAATCCATTCGTCACCTGTGAAAAGAGTTTCGAGGGCTTCTTCGTAGTGGGCAGCGAGTCAGTTTTGCTTGACTGTTTATGAGTCAAAAGGGGCTGTTTGGGCTGACAATCCATTCGTCACCTGTGAAAGCAGTTTTAGAGGCAATTTCTAAGAGGGCAGCGACTCTGTTTTTCGTGACTCCTTATGAGTGGGCACATGTGAAAGGAGTTCCGGGGGCTATTTTTGACTCGGCAGCGAGTCAGTTTTCTTTGACTGTTTATGAGTCAACAGGGGCTGTGGTGCTTGACGAATCCATTCGTCACATGTGAAAACAGTTTTGAGGGTTACTTATGAGTAGGCAGCGACTCAGTTTTCCTAGACTGTTTATGAGTCACCAGGGGCTCTTTGGGCTGCCGAATCCATTCGCTACCTGTGAAACTAGTTTCAGGGGCTATATCTGAATGGGCAGCGAGTCAATTTTCCTTGACTGTTTAAGAGTTAACAGGGGCTGTGTGGGCTGACAAATCCATTCATCACCTGTCAAAGCAGTTTCAGGGGCCGTTTCTGTGAGGGCACCGACTGAGTTTTTGGTGACTGTTTATGAGTCAAAAGGGGCTGTGGGGGCTGACGAATCCATTTGTCACCTGGGAAAAGAGTTTCGAGGGCTTCGTTGGAGTGGGCAGCGAGTCAATTTTCCTTGACTGTTGATGAGTTAAAAGGGGCTGTTTGGGCTGACGAATCCTTTCATCACCTGTGAAAGCAGTTTCCGTGGTGATTTATCAGAGGGCAACGACTCAGTTTTTCGTGATTCCTTATAAGTCGAAAGGGGCGGTGTGGGCTGTCGAATCCATTCGTCACCTATGCAAGGAGTTTCGGGGGCTATTTTTGATTGGGCAACGAGTCAGTTTTCTTTGACTGTTTATGAGTCAACATGGGCTGTGGGGCTTGACAAATCCATTCGTCGCCTGTGAAAAGTGTTTCGAGGGCTACTTCTGAGTGCGCAGTGACTAAGTTTTCCTTGACTGTTTATGAGTCACAAGGGGCTGTGTCGGCTGCCGAATGCATTCGGCACCTGTGAAAGCAGTTTCTGGGGCTATATCTGAATGGGCAGCGAGTCAGTTTTCCTTGACTGTTTATGAGTCAAAAGCGGCTGTGTGGGCTGACGAATCCATTCATCACCAGTGAAAACAGTTTCCGGGGCCGTTTCTGAGAGGGCATCCCCTTAGTTTTACGTGACTGTTTATGAATCAAAAGCGGCTGTATGGGCAGACGAATCTATTCATCACCTGTGAAAGCAGTTTGGGGGGCTATTTTTGACTGGGCGCGAAGTCAGTTTTCTTTGATTGTTTATGAGTCAACAGGGTCTGTGGGGGCTGAGGAATCCATTCGTCACCTGTGAAAAGAGTTTCGAGGGCTTCTTCGGAGTGGGCAGCGACTCAGTTTTCCTTGACTGTTTATGAGTCAAAAGGGGCTGTATGGGCTGCCGAATCCATTCGTCACCTATGCAAGGAGTTTCGGGGGCTATTTTTGATTGGGCAACGAGTCAGTTTTCTTTGACTGTTTATGAGTCAACAGGGGCTGTAGGGCTTGACGAATCCATTCGTCGCCTGTGAAAAGTGTTTCGAGGGCTACTTCTGAGTGCGCAGCGACTAAGTTTTCCTTGACTGTTTATGAGTCAAAAGGGGCTATGTGGGCTGCCGAATGCATTCGGCACCTGTGAAAGCAGTTTCGGGGTCTATATCTGAATGGGCAGCTAGTAAGTTTTCCTTGACTGTTTATGAGCCAACAGGGGCTGTGGGGGCTGACGAATCCATTTGTCACATGTGAAAAGAGTTTCGAGGGCTACTTCTGAGTGGGCGGCGACTCGGTTTTCCTAGACTGTTTATGTGTCACTAGGGGCTGTTTGGGCTGCCGAATCCATTCGCCACCTGTGAAAGCAGTTTCGGGGGCTATATCTGAATGGGCAGCGAGTCAGTTTTCCTTGACTGTTTATGAGTCAACAGGGGCTGTGGGGGCTGACGAATCCATTTGTCACATGTGAAAAGAGTTTCGAGGGCTACTTCTGAGTGGGCGGCGACTCGGTTTTCCTAGACTGTTTATGAGTCACTAGGGGCTGTTTGGGCTGCCGAATCCATTCGCCACCTGTGAAAGCAGTTTTGGGGGCTATATCTGAATGGGCAGCGAGTCAGTTTTCCTTGACTGTTTATGAGTCAACAGTGGCTGTGCGGGCTGACGAATCCATTCATCACCTGTGAAAGCAATTTCAGGGTCGTTTCTATGAGGGCACCGACTTAGTTTTTGGTGACTATTTATGAGTCAAAAGGGCCTGTGTGGGCAGACGAATCCATTCGCCACCTGTGAAAGCAGTTTCGGGGGCTATATCCGAATCGGCAGCGAGTCAGTTTTTCTTGACTGTTTACAAGTCAACAGGGGCTGTGCAGGCTGACGAATCCATACGTCACATGTGAAAAGAGTTTCCAGGGCTACTTCTGATAGGGTAGCGACTCGGTTTTCCTAGACTGTTTATGAGTCAAGAGGGGCTGACGAATCCATTCGTCACGTGTGAAAAGAATTTCGAGGGTTACTTCTGAATGGGCAGCGACTCAGTTTTCTTAGACTGTTTATGACTCACTAGGGGCTGCTGAGGCTGCCGAATCCATTCGCCTCCAGTGAAAGCAGTTTCGGGGCTATATCTGAATGGGCAGCGAGTCAGTTTTCCTTGACTGTTTATGAGTCAACAGGGGCTGTGGGGGCTGACGAATCCATTCGTCACCTATGAAAAGAGTTTCGAGGGCTTCTTTGGAGTGGGCAGCGACTCAGTTTTCCTTGACTGTTTATGAGTCAAAAGGGGCTGTGTGGGGTGACGAATGCATTGGTCACCAGTGAAAGGAGTTTCGGGGGCCATTTTTGATTCGACAGCGAGTCAGTTTTCCTTGACTGTTTATGAGTCAACACGGGCTGACGAATCCATTCGTCACGTGTGAAAAGAGTTTCGAGGGCTAATTCTGAGTGGGCAGCGACTCAGTTTTTCTAAACTGTTTATGAGTCACCAAGGGCTGTTTGGGCTGCCGAATCCATTCGCCACCTGTGCAAGCAGTTTAGGGGGCTATATCTGAATGGGCAGCGAGTCAGTTTTCCGTGACTTTTTTTTAGTCAACAGGGGCTGGGGGGCTGACGAATGTATTTGTCACATGTGAAAAGAGTTGCGAGGGCTACTTCTGAGTGGGCATCGACGCAATTTTCCTAGACTGTTTATGAGTAACCAGGGGCTGTTTAGGCTGCCGAATCCATTCGCCACTTGTAAAAGTAGTTTCAGGGGCTATATGTGAATAGGCAGCGAGTCCGTTTTCCTTGACTGTTTATGAGTCAACAGGGGCTGTGGGGGCTGACGAATCCATTCGTCACCTCTGAAAAGAGTTTCGAGGGCTTCTTTGCAGTGGGCAGCGACTCTGTTTTCCTTGACTTTTTATGAGTCACGAGGGACTGTTTGGGCTGCCGAATCCATTCGCCACTTGTAAAAGTAGTTTCAGGGGCTATATTTGAATGGGCAGCGAGTCAGTTTTCCTTGACTGTTTATGAGTCAAAAGGGGCTGTGTGGAGTGACGAATGCATTCGTCACCTGTGAAAGGAGTTTCGGGGGCCATTTTTGATTCGGCAGCAAGTCAGTTTTCTATGACTGTTTATGAGTCAACACGGGCTGACGAATCCATTCATCACGTGTGAAAAGAGTTTCGATGGCTAATTCTGAGTGGGCAGCGACTCAGTTTCCCTAGACTGTTTATGAGTCACCAAGGGCTGTTTGGGCTGCCCAATCCATTCACCACCTGTGAAAGCAGTTTCGGGGGCTATATCTGAATGGGCAACGAGTCAGTTTTCCTTGACTTTTTATGAGTCAACAGGGGCTGTGGGGGCTTTCGAATCTATTCGTCACATGTGAAAAGTGTTTCGATGGCTTCTTTGGAGTGGGCAGCGACTCTGTTTTCCTTGGCTTTTTAGGAGTCACCAGGGGCTGTTTGGGCTGCCGAATCCATTCGCCACCTGTGAAAGTAGTTTCGGGGGCTATATCTGAATGGGCAGCGAGTCAGTTTTCCTTGACTGTTTATGAGTCAACAGGGGCTGTGGGGGCTGACGAATCCATTCGTCACCTATGAAAAGAGTTTCGAGGGCTTCTTCGGAGTGGGCAGCGACTCAATTTTCCTTGACTGTTTATGAGTCAAAAGGGAATGTGTGGGCTGATGAATGCAGTCGTCACCTGTGAAAGGAGTTTCGGGGCCAATTTTTGACTCGGCAACGAGTCAGTTTTCCTTGACTGTTTATGAGTCAACAGGGGCTGACGAATCCATTCGTCACGTGTGAAAAGAGTTTCGAGGGTTACTTCTTAGTGGTCAGCGACTCAGTTTTCCTAGACTGTTTATTAGTCACCAGGGCCTGTTTCGGCTGCCGAATCCATTCGCCACCTGTGAAAGCAGTTTCGGGGGCTATATCTGAATGGGCAGCGAGTCAGTTTTCCTTGACTGTTTATGACTCAACAGGGGCTGTGGGGGCTGACGAATCGATTCGTCACCTATAAAAGAGTGGGTAGCGACTCAGTTTTCCTTGACTGTTTATGAGTCAAACGGAGCTGTGTGGGGTGACGAATGCATTCGTCACTTGTGGAAGGAGTTTCGGGGGCTATATCTGAATGGGCAGCGAGTCAGTTTTCCTTGACTGTTTATGAGTCAACAGGGGCTGTGGGGGCTGACGAATCCATTCGTCACCTATGAAAAGAGTTTCGAGGGCTTCTTCGGAATGGGCGGCGACTAAGTTTTCCTTGACTGTTTATGAGTCAAAAGGGGCTGTGTGGGCTGACAAATGCATTCGTCACCTGTGAAAGGAGTTTCGGGGGCTATTTTTGACTTGGCAGCCAGTCAGTTTTCCTTGACTGTTTATGAGTCAACAGGGGCTGTGGGGGCTGACGAATCCATTCGTCACCTATGAAAAGAGTTTCGAGGGCTTCTTTGGAGTGGGCAGCGACTCTGTTTTCCTTGAATTTTTATGAGTCACGAGGGGCTGTTTGGGCTGCCGAATCCATTCGCCACCTGTGAAAGTAGTTTCGGGGGCTATATCTGAATGGGCAGCGAGTGAGTTTTCCTTAACTGTTTATGAGTCAACAGGGGCTGACGAATCCATTCGTCACGTGTGAAAAGAGTTTCGAGGGCTACTTCTGAGTGGGTAGCGAATCAGTTTTCCTAGACTGTTTATGAGTCACCAAAGGCTAATTGGGCTGCCGAATCCATTCGCCACCTATGAAAGCAGTTTCGGGGGCTATATCCGAATCGACAGCGAGTCAGTTTTCCTTGACTGTTTGCGAGTCAACAGGGGCTGTGGGGGCTGACGAATCCAAACGTCACATGTGAAAAGAGTTTCCAGGGCTACTTCTGATAGGGTAGCGACTCGGTTTTCCTAGACTGTTTATGAGTCAACAGGGGCTGACGAATCCATTCGTCAGGTGTGAAAAGAGTTTCGAGGGCTACTTCTGAGTGGGCAGCGACTCAGTTTTCTTAGACTATTTATGAGTTACCAGGGGCTTTTTGGGCTGCCGAATGCATTTGCCACCTGTGAAAGCAGTTTCAGGGGCTATATCTGAATGGACACCGAGTCAGTTTTCCTTGACTGTTTATGAGTCAACAGGGGCTGTGGGGGTGACTAATCCATTCGTCACCTATGAAAAGAGTTTCGAGGGCTTCTTCGGAGTGCCAGCGACTCAGTTTTCCTTAACTGTTTATGAGTCAAAAGGGGTTGTGTGGGCTGACGAATGCATTCGTCACGTATGAAAGGAGTTTCAGGGGCCATTTTTGACTCGGCAGCAAGTCAGTTTTCCTTGACTGTTTATGAGTCAAAGGGGCTGACGAATCCACTAGTCACGTGTGAAAAGAGTTTTGAGGGCTACTTCTGAGTGGGCAGCGACTCCGTTTTCCTTGACTGTTTATGAGTCACCAAGGGCTATTTAGGCTGCCAAATCCATTCGCCACCTGTGAAGCAGTTTAGGGGGCTATATCTGAATGGGTAGCGAGTCAGTTTTCTATGACTTTTTATGAGTCAACAGGGGCTGGGGGGCTGACGAATCCATTTGTCACATGTGAAAAGAGTTGCGAGGGCTACTTTTGAGTGGGCATCGACGCAGTTTTCCTAGACTGTTTATAAGTCACCAGGGGCTGTTTAGGCTGCCGAATCCATTCGCCACCTGTAAAAGTAGTTTCAGGGGCTATATTTGAATGGGCAGCGAGTCAGTTTTCCTTGACTGTTTCTGAGTCAACAGGGGCTGTGGGGGCTGACGAATCCAAACGTCACATGTGAAAAGAGTTTCCAGGGCTACTTCTGATAGGGTAAAGACTCGGTTTTCCTAGACTGTTTATGAGTCAACAGGGGCTGACGAATCCATTCGTCAGGTGTGAAAAGAGTTTCGAGGGCTACTTCTGAGTGGGCAGCGACTCAGTTTTCTTAGACTATTTATGAGTTACCAGGGGCTGTTTGGGCTGCCGAATCCATTCGCCACCTGTGAAAGCAGTTTCAGGGGCTATATCTGAATGGATACCGAGTCAGTTTTCCGTGACTGTTTATGAGTCAACAGGGGCTGTGGGGGCTGACTAATCCATTCGTCACCTATGAAAAGAGTTTCGAGGGCTTCTTTGGAGTGGGCAGCGACTCAGTTTTCTTAGACTGTTTATGACTCACCAGGGGCTGTTTAGGCTGCCGAATCCATTCGCCTCCAGTGAAAGCACTTTCAGGGCTATATCTGAATGGGCAGCGAGTCAGTTTTCCTTGACTGTTTATGAGTCAACAGGGGCTGTGGGGGCTGACGAATCCAAACGTCACATGTGAAAAGAGTTTCCAGGGCTACTTCTGATAGGGTAAAGACTCGGTTTTCCTAGACTGTTTATGAGTCAACAGGGGCTGACGAATCCATTCGTCAGGTGTGAAAAGAGTTTCGAGGGCTACTTCTGAGTGGGCAGCGACTCAGTTTTCTTAGACTATTTATGAGTTACCAGGGGCTGTTTGGGCTGCCGAATCCATTCGCCACCTGTGAAAGCAGTTTCAGGGGCTATATCTGAATGGATACCGAGTCAGTTTTCCGTAACTGTTTATGAGTCAAAAGGGGTTGTGTGGGCTGACGAATGCATTCGTCACGTATGAAAGGAGTTTCAGGGGCCATTTTTGACTCGGCAGCAAGTCAGTTTTCCTTGACTGTTTATGAGTCAACAGGGGCTGATGAATCCACTCGTCACGTGTGAAAAGAGTTTCGAGGGCTACTTCTGAGTGGGCAGCGACTCCGTTTTCCTTGACTGTTTATGAGTCACCAGAGGCTAATTGGGCTGCCGAATCCATTCGCCACCTGTGAAAGCAATTTCGGGGGCTATATCCGAATCGGCAGCGAGTCAGTTTTCCTTGACTGTTTACGAGTCAACAAGGGCTGTGGGGGCTGACAAATCCATACGTCACATGTGAAAAGAGTTTCCAGGGCTACTTCTGATAGGGCAGCGACTCGGTTTTCCTAGACTGTTTATGAGTCAACAGGGGCTGACGAATCCATTCGTCACGTGTGAAAAGAGTTTCGAGGGCTACTTCTGAGTGGGCAGCGACTCAGTTTTCTTAGACTGTTTATGACTCACCAGGGGCTGTTTAGGCTGCCGAATCCATTCGCCTCCAGTGAAAGCACTTTCGGGGCTATATCTGAATGGGCAGCGAGTCAGTTTTCCTTGACTGTTTATGAGTCAACAGGGGCTGTGGGGGCTGAGAATCGATTCGTCACTTATGAAAAGAGTTTCGAGGGCTTCTTCGGAGTGGCAGCGACTCAGTTTTCCTTAACTGTTTATGAGTCAAAAGGGGTTGTGTGGGCTGACGAATGCATTCATCACGTATGAAAGGAGTTTCAGGGGCCATTTTTGACTCGGCAGCAAGTCAGTTTTCCTTGACTGTTTATGAGTCAACAGGGGCTGACGAATCCACTCGTCACGTGTGAAAAGAGTTTCGAGGGCTACTTCTGAGTGAGCAGCGACTCCGTTTTCCTTGACTGTTTATGAGTCAACAGGGGCTGACGAATCCATTCGTCACATGTGAAAAGAGTTTCGAGGGCTACTTCTGAGTGGGCAGCGACTCTGTTTTCCTTGGCTTTTTAGGAGTCACCAGGGGCTGTTTGGGCTGCCGAATCCATTCGCCACCTGTGAAAGTAGTTTCGGGGGCTATATCTGAATGGGCAGCGAGTCAGTTTTCCTTGACTGTTTATGACTCAACAGGGTTGTGGGGGCTGACGAATCCATTCGTCACCTATGAAAAGAGTTTCGAGGGGTTCTTCAGAGTGGGCATCGACTCAGTTTTCCTTGACTGTTTATGAGTCAAAAGGGAATGTGTGGGCTGACGAATGCAGTCGTCACTTGTAAAAGGAGTTTCGGGGGCAATTTTTGAATCGGCAACGAGTCCGTTTTCCTTGACTGTTTATGAGTCAACAGGGGCTGACGAATCCATTCGTCACGTGTGAAAAGAGTTTCGAGGGCGACTTCTGAGTGGGCAGCGACTCAGTTTTCCTAGATTGTTTATGAGTCACCAGGGGCTGTTTAGGCTGCCGAATCCATTCGCCTCCTGTGAAAGCAGTTTCGGGGCTATATCTGAATGAGCAGCGAGTCAGTTTTGCTTGACTGTGTTTGGGTCAACAGGGGCTGTGGGGGCTGACGAATCGAATCGTCACCTCTAAAAGAGTGGGTAGCGACTCAGTTTTCCTTGACTGTTTATGAGTCAAAAGGAGCTGTGTGGGGTGACGAATGCATTAGTCACTTGTGAAAGGAGTTTCGGGGGCGATATCTGAATGGGCAGCGAGTCAATTTTCCTTTACTCTTTATGAGTCAACAGGGGCTGTGGGGGCTGACGAATTCATTCGTCACCTATGAAAAGAGTTTCGAGGGCTTCTTCGGAGGGGGCAGCGACTCAGTTTTCCTTGACTTTTTATGAGTCAAAAGGGATTGTGTGAGGTGACGAATGCATTCGTCACCTGTGAAAGGAGTTTCGGGGGCCATTTTTGACTGGGCAGCCAGTCAGTTTTCCTTGACTGTTTATGAGTCAACAGGGGCTCTGGGGGCTGACGAATCCATTCGTCACCTATGAAAAGAGTTTCGAGGGCTTATTTGGAGTGGGCAGCGACTCTATTTTCCTTGAATTTTTATGAGTCACCAGGGGCTGTTTGGGCTGCCGAATCCATTCGCCACCTGTGAAAGTAGTTTCGGGGGCTATATCTGAATGGGCAGCGACTCCGTTTTCCTTGACTGTTTATGAGTCAACAGGGGCTGACGAATCCATTCGTCACGTGTGAAAAGAGTTTCGAGGGCTACTTCTGAGTGGGTAGCGAATCAGTTTTCCTAGACTGTTTATGAGTCACCAGAGGCTAATTGGGCTGCCGAATCCATTCGCCACCTGTGAAAGCAGTTTCGGGGGCTATATCCGAATCGGCAGCGAGTCAGTTTTCCTTGACTGTTTACGAGTCAACAGGGGCTGTGGGGGCTGACGAATCCATACGTCACATGTGAAAAGAGTTTCCAGGGCTACTTCTGATAGGGTAGCGACTCGGTTTTCCTAGACTGTTTATGAGTCAACAGGGGCTGACGAATCCATTCGTCACGTGTGAAAAGAGTTTCGAGGGCTACTTCTGAGTGGGCAGCGACTCAGTTTTCTTAGACTGTTTATGACTCACCAGGGGCTGTTTAGGCTGCCGAATCCATTCGCCTCCAGTGAAAGCACTTTCGGGGCTATATCTGAATGGGCAGCGAGTCAGTTTTCCTTGACTGTTTATGAGTCAAAAGGGGTTGTGTGGGCTGACGAATGCATTCATCACGTATCAAAGGAGTTTCAGGGGCCATTTTTGACTCGGCAGCCAGTCAGTTTTCCTTGACTGTTTATGAGTCAACAGGGGTTGACGAATCCACTCGTCACGTGTGAAAAGAGTTTTGAGGGCTACTTCTGATTGAGCAGCGACTCCGTTTTCCTTGACTGTTTATGAGTCAACAAGGGCTGACGAATCCATTCGTCACGTGTGAAAAGAGTTTCGAGGGCTACTTCTGAGTGGGCAGCGACTCTGTTTTCCTTGGCTTTTTAGGAGTCACAGGGGCTGTTTGGGCTGCCGAATCCATTCGCCACCTGTGAAAGCAGTTTCGGGGGCTATATCCGAATCTGCAGCGAGTCAGTTTTCCTTGACTGTTTACGAGTCAACAAGGGCTGTGGGGGCTGACGACTCCATACGTCACATGTGAAAAGAGTTTCCAGGGCTACTTCTGATAGGGTAGCAACTCGGTTTTCCTAGACTGTTTATGAGTCAACAAGGGCTGACGAATCCATTCGTCACGTGTGAAAAGAGTTTCGAGGGCTACTTCTGAGTGGGCAGCGACTCAGTTTTCGTAGACTGTTTATGACTCACCAGGGGCTGTTTAGGCTGCCGAATCCATTCGCCACCTGTGAAAGCAGTTTCGGGGGCTATATCTGAATGGGCAGCGAGTCAGTTTTCCCTAACTGTTTATGAGTCAACAGGGGCTGTGGGGGCTGTCGAATCCATTCGCCACCTGTGAAAGCAGTTTCGGGGGCTATATCTGAATGGGCAGCGAGTCAGTTTTCCCTAACTGTTTATGAGTCAACAGGGGCTGTGGGGGCTGACGAATCCATTCATCATATGTGAAAAGAGTTTCGAGGGCTACTTCTGAGTGGGCAGCGACTCGGTTTTCCTAGACTGTTTATGAGTCACCAGGGGCTGTTTAGGCTGCCGAATCCATTTGCCTCCTGTGAAAGTAGTTTCGGGGGCTATATCTGAATGGGCAGCGAGTCAGTTTTCCTTGCCTTGACTGTTTATGATTCAACAGGGGCTGACGAATCCAATCGTCACGTGTGAAAAGAGTTTTGAGGGCTACTTCTGAGTGGGCAGCGACTTAGTTTTCCAAGACTGTTTATGAGTCACTAGGAGCTCTTTAGGCTGCCGAATCCATTCGCCACCTGTGAAAGCAGTTTTGGGGGCTATATCTGAATGGGCAGGGAGTCACTTTTCCTTGACTGTTTATGAGTCAAAAGGGGCTGTGAGGGCTGACGAATCCATTCGTCACCTATGAAAAGAGTTTCGAGGGTTTATTCGGAGTGGGCAGCGAGTCAGTTTTCCTTGACTGTTTATGAGTCAAGAGGGGCTGACGAATCCATTCGTCACGTGTGAAAAGAGTTTCGAGGGCTACTTCTGAGTGGGCAGCGACTCAGTTTTCCTAGACTGTTTATGAGTCACCAGGGGCTGCTTGGGCTGCCGAATCCATTCGCCACCTGTGAAAGCAGTTTCGGGGGCTATATCTGAATGGGCTCTGAATCAGTTTTCCTTGACTGTTTATGAGTCAACAGGGGCTGTGGGGGCTTACGAATCTATTCGTCACATGTGAAAAGAGTTTCAATGGCTACATCTGATAGGGCAACGACTCAGTTTTCCTAGACTTTTTCTGAGTCACGAGGGGCTGTTTAGGCTGCCGAATCCATTCGCCTCCTATGAAACCAGTTTCGAGGGCTATATCTGAAGGGGCAGCGAGTCAGTTTTCCTTGACTGTTTATGAGTCACCAGGGGCTGTTTAAGCTGCCGAATCCGTTCGCCACCTGTGAAAGCAGTTTCGGGGGCTATATCTGAATGGGCAGCGAGTCACTTTTCCCTGACTGTTTACGAGTCAACAAGGGCTGTGGGGGCTGACGAATCCATTCATCACCTATGAAAAGAGTTTCGAGGGCTTTTTCAGAGTGGGCAGCGACTCAGTTTTCCTTGACTGTTTATGAGTCAAAAGGGGCTGTGTGGGCTGACGAATGCATTCGTCACCTGTGAAAGGTGTTTCGGAGGCCTTTTTTTACTCGGCAGCGAGTCAGTTTTCCTTGACTTTTTATGAGTCAACAAGGGCTGACGAATCCATTCGTCACGTGTGAAAAGAGTTTCGAGGGCTACTTCTGAGTGGGCAGCGACTCAGTTTTCCTGGACTGTATATGAGTCAGCAGGGGCTGTTTGGGCTGCCGAATCCATTCGCCACCTGTGAAAGCAGTTTCGGGGGCTACATCTGAATGGGCAGCGAGTCAGTTTTCCCTGACTGTTTATGAGTCAACAGGGGCTGTGGGGGCTGACGAATCCATACGTCACCTATGAAAAGAGTTTCGAGGGCTTCTTTGGAGTGGGCAGCGACTCAGTTTTCCTTGACTGTTTATGAGTCAAAAAGGGCTGTGTGGGCTGAC
>Ga0325411_1006368_pt1 | contig 12966 bp, 9 predicted proteins | sample PopdelMetagenome_13_FD_206181 | JGI IMG/M metagenome (GOLD analysis project Ga0325411, IMG submission 206181) | Populus deltoides microbial communities from Bellville, Georgia, United States - Xylem-PdIQD-R4 | ecosystem: Host-associated > Plants > Phyllosphere > Stem > Wood/Secondary xylem... | reverse complement strand
GCACACAATCCAAACAACGAGTTGAGGAGAAACCATACGAGTCTTGACAGATGCCACCGATAAGAGATTCACATTGTTGTTCTTAAAAGAAACAGCCATCGTCTCTGAGATATGAAGTACGGGATGGATAAAAATGATATGATTATTTCGTTGTCAAGAACATAACAGTCACAGCCACATTTATATTCCACAAAGAACTAATAGGGCATCATTCCAACATTCAAGAATTTACAAAAATAAAATGGAGTGATACCGAGAGCTATGGCTCAAGCACACCACTGCCAATCCATGTGTACAATATAGGTAAGGAAAAATTAACGAGTTAGCAATTCTGATTTTCTCGAAAACAGAACAAAGTCTATTTGGCCGTTTGTTCCAAGACAGTAACTTTCTTCCAATCCCCATCCTGAGTATTGTTCTGCAAAGGGGGCAATGAATACACGTTTACAGTTGAGCTTCCACTCCGAATCTCCTTCAAGACACGAAGTGCTGACAGTGTTGGTTTCACGTACATGCTCTCCGTATATTCTATTTCTGGGAGTTCGTTGGGAACTCTGAGTGAGCTCTCTGCAATTGCATTTGAAGTTTTGTTGTCACGGCTCTCTACCTCAGTTGCATGAGGTGAGACTGATGGTTCATTTCTAGAGAAAACTCGATCAAGCATCGCCTCACACTCCTTAATAAGCTTGGTAAGTACATGAGTTGTGTAGAATGGCTGTTGCATTACCCTTTGGATGAAGGGCATGCGAACCAGAGCTCCACTTCTCTTATCATATTTTTTCAATATCTTCACTAGCCCTGCACACAGAATACTTCATAAGAATAATTTCAAGTTGTTGAATCAGAAAAACTTCCATTCAAGCGATTCAACAACTTAAGCCCAGTTTAAGATATGTAGCTGCCTCGGTAGTAAGTTTCTTTGTTCCCTCCAATTAAGTAAGCAACCCTCATCCACGCAAATATTAGAGACTTAGCTCTATATAAGTTTGGGTAAAGTTGGGTCACAATTTTGCCATCAGCAGCTTGCATCCACCCTAATCAATTTCTATCAAGTGGCACTCCATAATCATGTCAACTCAACAAAATGATTGCTACTATTATAACATATGTGTTCTTGTTAGCCATAGACAGTCATTTTGTAAGCCATTTATCATAGCAATAACCATGTCACCGAAAAAACTGTCCATCGTGTTTAATCCACACAGATCATGGGGCTTCACCAACCACAGAAAAAGGAAACAAGTACCTGTGTAGTTAAGGGCACTGTAATTCTCCAACAACACCATCTCTCCATGAAAATCCACTATCTCCCTCCCTACTCTCATCAGCTCTTCATTCGAATCCTTCGCCTTCTCTACTCCATCTTGTAGCTCCTGCATGACAAGCACAACCAAAAAAAAAAAAAACACAATTCAATTAGAATAAAATCAATTCCAGCCACATTTTCCCAAATCCAACCGCTTCCGTATAAAAACAATGCATTTCTAGTTCATAAAATTCTCTTATTTATGTTCATGTCAACGAATCACTTTCAATTCCACATCAACCACAGAACACACGATTCCTCATCTTCTAAAATCCAATTCAAAACCCCAAAATTTTATTCAATATTCCTGATTACTCGCTCCCACTAGCAAAGGAGGGAGTATAATCCAGCCTCGTTAAATAATTTTGCATTTCATTTTTGCAAATAACCTTTGGCAAATCCATAAAAATCGAAAAAAAAAAAACACAATTCTAATTTCTACCCAAAATTCAACACATTATTCGTATAAAAGATAAACAAAAATTAAGCATCTGATATCAATAAAAATCAAGACCAAGAAAATAAAACAAAATTGATTTAAAAAAAAAAAACAGAGAAGAAAAAAATAAAAATTTATACCTTCCATTTGATAACAGAATCCTCTTCTTTCTCAACAATAAAAGCATTAAACTTTTCCATCTCATCCTCCAAAACCCTAACAAAATCAATCACCTCCTTCTCCACCTCACCGCCATCGCCATCCCCACCGTCCATTTGATCATCATCCAATCTCGGCCTTTTATTCAGCGGCTTATCCCCATCTTTAGGATAAATTAACTTCAACTGTTTCTTCAAGTCTTTATAAGATAAAAACTCATCTCTCCAATCCGGCACCGTTTCTTCTATTAAATTACTTAAGCTCTTCCAGAACTTCATTCTGCTCCTCACCGCACCTGATCACCGCGGCCGGAGAAGACAAGATCGTCGAATTATCGTTAATTGCTCGTGAGATTAGCTATTAGTGATTGTAATTAGGGATTTGATTTGTTGATTACGAGAGGCAATGATGAGAGAGAGATTAGAGGTGGCTGCTTATTGGTTAGAGAGAGAAAATGCGCGAGAGAATCAAATAGTGAAGGATAGAATATTCGAAAGAATTCGAATATCCTCTCTCCTCAGAGTGAGACGACATATTGATCCCTAAACTATAGTTTAGGTTTCAATAATGTCCCCGGCATTCGAGATTAACCAGTTTTAGTCTATAACTATTAGATTTTAATCAATTTTGTTCCTATCAGTTATTTGGAAAAAATTAAGTAAATTATGCTCCAGGCCATGAGTCACGTTGGAGCTATTTATTCATGGTGTGGGCGTGATATTCAGAGTTGTTTGGAACTATGATAATTTTAAAATATTTTATATTTAAAAATATATTAAAATAAAATATTTTTTTATTTTAAAAAAATTATTTTTAAAATCAGCGTATCAAAACGATCTAAAAATTAAAAAACATAATTTTTAATAAAAAAAATTAAAATTTAAGAGAAGGCAGTTTCAACCTTCATTATCAAATTACTAATTTAATGGAACTAGTAATTTATGGTCTTCGTTGATTTCTTTCGATGGGGTAACGAATGATGGTTTTGGATAAAATTGCTTAACTTCAAACTTTGGGTTCTAAATTGAAAATGTGTTTATGGAAAGGGGATTTATTTACAATCATCCCTTATCTTTTCATTGGTTAATATTCTTTCGTGCGTGGGCCTATCAAGCCGTCAAGGCTCGCCAGCTGCCAGGGTACTTTGGCCCTTTCCTTTTCTTCACTTTTTCAGTCAACTTTTTGTCATTTACATTTAAGTTGAATTTTGTTTATGATGGTAAGCATCGAGTTTAACTAAAACTTATAATAATATTAACTCTTTCTTTGGAATAAATATAATTTTTAGTTAATAAATATAATTTTTTAAGGATATTTTGATCAAATAAAATTAAAGTAATATTTTTATCACAAATATAAAAAATTAAGATGATTGTTATCAATTATGGTTTTGATTTTTTATAACAAAATGAAAATCTTCTAACAATTCTTTCTTTCTTTTGCTTTTTTGAAAAATATAAATAAAAACATTTTTTTAGATTATATAATAAGAGAACTATTGGTTTATTAGGTTAGGCTAGACTATTTTTAATTGAATTTTATATTTATTTTAAATAAAAAAAATAATAATAAATAAAGAGAAATTGCCCTCCAAAATTAATTTTCATGTTAGTAGTGTCATGTCATCAATTAATATCAATATTATAATTTTTATCTCATCGTTTAAATAGTACTTCAACAATATTTATATATCATAGACGTCACTTTTTTAAATTTTACCTAATTGTTATAATTTTAAGGGTTCATGTGTTTATTTTTAAAAAAATAACTCTTAAAATAGTTGTCATGCGAACCTAGTAAAGACTATTAAACCCACGATAAAATAGATAATAAACTTAGAAAATTATAAATTAAATTGTGAAAAAAACTTTAAACCAAAGATTACTTAAATCAAAGGTATTGTAAAGAACTTGGATATGATGAATATGTGAACCAAGAACAACAAGTATACGAAGAATGCCATGAAGTCAATTACACGTTAATAATTTGAATTGTTTTTTGATAAACAAAGAGATAGATGTTGCTTTTAAACAAACACATTAATTTTATTTAAATAACAAATATACCAAAATTTATGGTACATAAACACTTAAATAGTATCATCAGACAACCCTGATAAACCCATGTTGGATCATAAACCAGAGACCCAAAACAAAACCCAACTAAAACTAAAATCTAAAATATTTAATGAAACAATGACTAATGAGATGCCATGAATCCAAGTCAAAACCCAAATAATAACAACTTAAATACACAAAATAAGTGTCCTATTTGCTTTAAAACTTTGGAAATTAATCACTCGTTGCCAAACTAGGAGCCTTTGCTGCCAAAAACCCATACAAATAATTGAGCCCCATAACCAATATAAGATAAAGCTCAAACATATTTCTAATATTGCCAAACATATTTTTAATGTTGCTATTATGCAACCCTAATGAGATTTGAATCAAATTGAATCTAAACTGACTTGATTGAGTTGAGAGTATCTTAAACTTGACTGGACCTAATGAATCTTTAATCTGGACTGTATAAACTTTATTATAAAAATCCACAAATTATACACATTTATTATACTATCATCTATTCTTAATTTTAAGTAACCAGGACAAATAAAGTCTATATCAACTTAAATAATTGACCTAATGGTTAAGAACACTTGATTAGTGTTTTTTTTTTTTATATATTCAATTTTGGAATTAATATCCAGGCAGGATAACTTACATGCATCAATTCAATATCAATACAGTTATACAGAGATGCATTTTTAAAATTACTAAAAAAAGTTAGGATAAATAAATTGACTTGAGAATACATGACAATCATTATTGATACTATATATTAAATCTGAGTAATATTCAGTTATATAATAATTTAATTTCACTTAAAACAACATCAGAATTTATTTCAAATCCCCTTTCTATTGTCTAACATGCAAATAAATATTTTTAATTTTTAAACCATCAACACAAATATAAAGAACATCGGGTAAAAAGATCATTGTTGCTATTATTCTTTAGCTTTAACTTTAGTCCTAAGCTTGAACCAAAACCAATTGATTTGGTGTCAAAATTAATCAACATATATAAAACAACCATGCAAATAATAAAATTAAAAAATTTAAATTAACCAAGTTAATATATCAAATTTCTAACCCATGCAGATAAAATAACATAATAAAAATAAATTAAAATTAAAAAAATATTTATGAACCTCGAGAAGCCCTTGCTATCTAAAAATGCTAATAAAAAAACTCCAAATAAAATAAAAATATTATGAAGTTGAAATTCAAAACCAACATGATCTCGTTGAAAAAAATAAATTGAAAAACCTGAAATAATTATAAATAGCAATTAAAATCATGTTTTTTTAAAAATAATTTTTTATATTTTTAAATTATTTTAATATATTAATCTTAAAAATATATATTTTTTAAAACAACCGCCACAGTAACTCCCAACCACTGCTTTCGTTGCTTACCAACTCGCACATTCCTTACTCTCTGCTCACTCAAAACCCATGAAGATCGTGTCAATTCTAGCTTGATCAGGATCAAAACATTGAAAGAGGAAAACCGAAAGGTCAGTACTTTTATTCTGATGATCTATGATTATGTGATGCATCGTTTAGATCGTGCACTTGTAAAGTAGTATGTCCTGGTTTTTTCTATGGAAAAATGGGGCTTTTGTATGAAATGGGTTTATGGGGTTTGTTAAATTCTGTTTGGTTGCTGAGAAAGAGTAAAGAAAATGGAATTATTTTTTTGGGGCAAAGCTAAAAACTTTCGCAAATGGGTTGTTTCTATTTGGTAAATTTGTTACGTGAATGAGAAAGTTTTTTAGATTTTGTTATTTTAATAACATATGATCATGTCATACAATGTTTTAGATTGTTTATATGTTAATTTGTTTGTCCTGGGTGTTGCTATGGAAACATGGGGCCTTTTTTATGTAATGAGTTTATGAGGTTTATTGAAATTCTGTTTGGTCACTAATAAATTGTAAGAAAACTGGAATTTGGATGTTGTTTTATGCTAAACCCCAAACTTTCTCAAATGGGTTGTTTCTTTTTCGTAAATTTGCGTCAATGATTTTGCTTAAAAGAAAGTGCTTTTATTTTGTTATTCTGAAATGTATGATATGTGATACGTTTGGTTTATATTGTTTATGTGTTAACTAGTGTGGGGCTTTTTGTGAAGTAGGTTGATGCGGTTCATTTGAAAGTCTCTATGGTTTCTGAGAAAGTGGAAAGACAATGGAATTAGGTATTGTTATAGATTAAATCCCCGAAATTTCAAATGCGCTGTTTCTATTTGGTGATTTTGACAAGTATTAGAGACCATGTCTGTGCATTACTTGGTTGTTTGTATGGGAAGTTGAATACTTTCTTTTACGGCCAAAGAATGAAATTTTGATGTTCTGTGTTGTAAGTGATTAATGACATGGCACATGCCTTTGCTGGTTATTACATTTCCAAAATTCTGTCTTGAAACGTTGCCAATCTCAAGATTTATTTTGTTTAGTTGTTGCCACTTGTGAAATTTTGATGTTCTGTGTTGTAAGTGATTAATGACATGGCACATGCCTTTGCTGGTTATTACATTTCCAAAATTCTGTCTTGAAAAATTGCCAATCTCAAGATTTATTTTGTTTAGTTGTTGCCACTTGTGAATTTGTTCTTTGATTTGTTTATTTGAGAGAATCTGTGGGATAGATGTTGCCAGCGTTTTACAAGAAATCATATGTTTTAATATCTTCGTTCTGTTTGTCATGTTTCCCTTAACAGGTTCTTGTTAGAAGATCTTCCTATAATCTTTAGCAGCGGTGAATCTTTAACAATAGAATGGAGACAGAAGGAAGTGCAAAGGAAACAGTGGTCACCCAAGTTAGTCTTGGTGGGTTTGACATTCATGTCACTGCAAAAGATCTTTTGGAATACTTGGAAAGAGAGATAGGACTTGTTTGGCGGTGTAGATTGAAAACATCATGGACCCCTCCTGAGTCCTATCCCAACTTTGAGATTACTGACATCACAAAGATCACAAGAACAGAAGATTATAGGAGAGTGGAGCCCCATGCATTTGTGCATTTTGCGTTGCCTCAATCAGCAACTTGGGCTATTGATGCTGCAGACCGATGTGAGCTCTTCTTGAACAACAAAGGATTGAAGGCTAGCTTGGGGCCTGAAAATCCTTTCACCTTGAATCAGAGGAGGAGGAAAACAACTCCCTTTAAGCTATCTGATGTGGGTGTTGAGATAGGGACCTTGGTTAGCCGTGACGAGTTCTTTGTTGGTTGGAGAGGACCTCCTACTGGTGTTGATTTTCTAGTGGATCCTTTTGACGGAACATGCAGGTTCTGTTTCTCTAGAAATACTGCTTTCTCCTTCAAAAGTACAGCTGAACATGCTGTTATAAAATGTGATTTTAAAGTCGAGTTCCTAGTGAGAGACATTAATGAGATCAAACAGTACACAGAAACATCATGTCTAGTTCTCTTGCTGCAGCTGGCTTCTGCACCTCGGGTCTGGTATAGAACTGCTGATGATGATATCGAAGTATCAGTTCCTTTTGATTTGTTGGATGATGATGATCCTTGGATCCGAACCACAGATTTTACAGCCAGTGGGGCTATTGGTCGGTGCCATTCTTATAGAGTTTCAATCCCACCTCGTCATGGTCCAAAGTTGAGAAAAGCTGTGGATTTTCTCAAGGAAAGGAGGGTGCAGGAGGAATACCTCAGACGACCGATCAGGATTCGGGATGAACCAGACTTTGGAATGCCCATGACAGATCCTTTCTTTTGTATTCATCACAAGGAGGGAATAGCTTTTGATGTATTGTTTTTAGTGAATGCTGTCATGCATAAAGGCATATTCAATCAGCATCAATTATCAAATGACTTCTTTGACTTATTGAGAAATCAACCTACTGAAGTCAATGTGGCTGCACTGAAGCACATTTATCCTTACAGACGCCCAGTGTTTGATGCTTATAAGAAGCTGAAAGTTGCTCAAGAATGGTTGCTGAAGAACCCAAAACTTTTTAAAAATCAGAAAAAATTGGATGATATTGCAGAAATTAGAAGGTTGGTCATCACTCCAACTAAAGCTTACTGCCTTCCACCTGAAGTTGAACTCTCGAATAGGGTTTTGAGGAAATACAAGGATGTTGCTGATCGGTTTCTCAGAGTTACCTTCATGGATGAGGGCTTGCAGACAATGAACTCAAATGCTCTAAACTATTTTGCTGCTCCTATTGTCAGAGCCATTACTTCTTATTCCTTCCCTCAGAAAACAAGAATCTTCAAAAGAGTGAGGAGCATTTTGACTGAAGGGTTTTATTTATGTGGTCGGAGATACTCCTTTTTGGCTTTCTCATCCAATCAATTGAGGGACCGTTCTGCTTGGTTTTTTGCTGAAGACAGAAACATAAATGTGATGGCTATTAAAAGTTGGATGGGAAAGTTCACCAATAAGAACATTGCAAAGTGTGCTGCAAGAATGGGTCAGTGTTTCTCCTCTACTTATGCAACTATAGAAGTTCCACCAGAGGAGGTTAATTCTGATCTTCCTGATATTAAGAGGAATGGCTATGATTTCTCCGATGGCATTGGCATGATCACTCCAGATCTTGCCAGGGAAGTTGCAGAGAAACTTAAATTTGATTTTGATCCCCCCTGTGCTTACCAAATCAGATATGCCGGTTGCAAAGGAGTCGTGGCTTGTTGGCCAGAGCAAGGTGATGGCATCCGCCTATCTCTGAGGTCGAGCATGAACAAGTTCCAATCAAACCATACTATTTTGGAAATCTGCTCTTGGACTAGGTTTCAACCTGGTTTCTTAAACAGGCAGATCATTACATTGCTCTCAGCTCTCAACGTTCCTGATGCAGTCTTCTGGAAGATGCAGGAACTTATGGTCTCCAAGCTAAATCAAATGCTTGTGGACTCGGATGTCGCATTTGATGTCCTCACCGCATCATGTGCTGAGCAAGGGCATGTTGCTGCTATAATGTTGAGTGCAGGTTTCAAGCCTCAGAAGGAACCTCATTTGCGAGGCATGCTAACTTGTGTAAGAGCTGCACAGCTTTGGGGCCTCAGAGAGAAGGCTCGAATTTTTGTTCCATCTGGGAGATGGTTGATGGGCTGCTTGGACGAGCTAGGGGTGCTTGAACAAGGTCAGTGCTTTATCCAAGTCTCCAACTCATATTTGGAAAACTGTTTTGTGAAGCATGGCTCAAAGTTTAGTGAGACCAAGAAAAATCTTCAAGTCGTCAAAGGGACTGTGGTAATAGCTAAGAATCCTTGTCTTCATCCTGGAGATATAAGGATTCTGGAAGCGGTTGATGCCCCAGGACTTCATCACTTGTATGATTGCCTTGTCTTCCCACAGAAAGGTGAAAGGCCCCATGCAAATGAAGCTTCTGGAAGTGACCTTGATGGGGACCTCTACTTTGTCACTTGGGATGAAAACCTTATTCCTCCTAGTAAGAGGAGCTGGATACCCATGCAGTATGATGCTGCAGAAGCCAAACAGCTTACTCGGCCTGTCAATCACCAGGTAGCTATGTGCTTTATTCAAATTTCCTCTCTGAAGTTTGTGGAATATTGTGGTGCTCGTTATGATATCTGAAAAACTTTGTTAATCCTGTTACCCTTGAGAAAGACTTTCCTCACCTCCTTTGTAAATTGACATGTGGCTCTTGAAAACCTTAATGTCAGTTTTAAAATTCGTGAACATTCTTGAATGCCTTTTCTTCCTTTTCCACTTTTAATCCAGGATATGTGAATGCAGTTCTTAAGTTTAATATATCATCTAACTTTCTGAATTACGAGTGTTCTAACTGCACCTTAGATGGCACCGCTCCAATCATTTTTACTTTTTTTTCTTAATCAATTGCATGCACCAATCATCAGGGGCGATTGGTTTATGTAATGTTTGAAGTTTTGGGCATTATAGCAGTGCAGGTTCGGATTTTAATAGCAATTACTCTGTGGAAGAATGCTGAACAATAGAACTTTCCAAACTGTCTTTCTGTGGATAGGCATGCGATAACTGGGTATCAGCCTTTTTCTTTAAAAAGAAACAGAAAAAAAAAAGAAGCATTGCTGCATAATTCTACTATATTGTTGAACTGGAATATTAGATATGAGGGGAAAAGCATACTTTAAAGAAGGGTATATATTTTCTGTTGTGTCTGCAAAGTTCTATTGGATTAATTAATGTTTTAACTATAGTATACACTTTCTCAATTGTAGTTCATTTTATTAATTCTACACTTGGGGGATAAACCATGTAGAATTACATGTTTGCCACTGAGTAAATTACTAATGATTGTATGTTTGGCACACAGGACATTGTAGAATTCTTTGCAAAAAACATGGCGAACGAGAATTTAGGGGCAATTTGCAATGCACATGTAGTTCGTGCTGATTTGAGTGAGTATGGTGCTTTGGATGAGAAGTGCCTAACTCTAGCAGAGTTAGCTGCCACAGCTGTTGATTTTCCCAAGACTGGGAAAATTGTTTCCATGCCTTCGGATTTGAAACCCAAAATTTATCCAGATTTTATGGGGAAAGAGGAGCACCAGTCCTATAAATCAAAGAAAATTTTGGGAAGGCTATATCGCCAGATAAAAGATGCTTATGATGACGATGATGTGGCTGCATCTTCTGAGCTTAATTTTGTTCCTGGTGACATCCCGTATGATTTGGATCTTGAAGTTCTGGGAGCTGCTGATTATATCAGTGATGCATGGGATCGGAAGTGCTCATACAATGGGCAGCTGAATGGCCTTCTTGCTCAGTATAAAGTGAAGAGGGAAGAAGAGGTTGTAACAGGGCATGTATGGTCAATGCCGAAAGGCAGCAGTAGGAAGCAAGGGGACCTGAAAGAGAGGCTTAAACACTCTTACAATTGCTTAAAGAGAGAATTTAGGCAAGTCTTTGAGAGAATGGATTTGGACTGTGGGCAACTCGACGATGATGAAAAGAACATGCTTTATGAGCGGAAGGCGTCCGCTTGGTATCAGGTTACCTACCATCCTCATTGGATTCAGAAGTCACTGGAGTTGCAAGATTCAGATGGTGCTGGTATTTCAGTTTTGCTGAGCTTTGCTTGGATTGCAGCTGATTACCTTGCTCGGATCAAGATTCGGCATAGCAGAATAGGAAATGTTGACTCTGCTAAGCCTGTGAATTCACTAGCCAAGTATCTTGCTGATAGGATGTGACCAGCATCTGAAGGTGTTATTGAGTTATATTTTGTAGCGGTCATGCTTTTTGGCTGCAGGGCCACTCTGCCATAATATTGTTAATAGCTAAGTGTCGTGTTTTTATTGTGGTATAGGATGATGGATTTTGAACTGGCATTATCACTATTGTTAATAGTGTTCCTCTTGCAACAATAGTCTTTTCAGCTGGTTTCTCTGTATGGAATGATCTGGTGGTTTATTTTCCTAAGGTCGGGTCAGAAAGTCTGGTTGACATTTTTTGTCCAGGCATGAATATTTGGCTCAAGAAAGTCATGTTGATTCAGTCCACAACATGGAGCAGTAGGGTTGAACTGCAACAATCTTCCATGTAGCCATTAGGGTTCCCGCAGTTGTAGGACCGCATCTGGTCTCAATGGAACTCGTTTTAATTAGTGAAACTTAGTTTCTCATAAGTTCGTATTGCATGTGATGTGGATTGCTGTTGTTCGGGGTTTATAATTTCTTAGTTGCGTGTTTAAGTTTACCAGCAAGCTCTTGAATTTAGGCATTTGGGTCTTCTGCAGGAAGCCAGAAACAACTCATAATAGTACAAAGTAAAGGAAGGATCAATCAGCTCTCGCTTAGAGATCTTCGTGCCTGTATGTTTGTTGCCCTGCTATAATCCTTAGAGATATGGAGCAAGAAGAGAATATTGATCAAATGGTCAGTGTGTAGTGTAGCTTCTTGTCCTGAATCAGGACTGATAACGTGTGCAGTTGATGCCATTCTGATCTATGCTGTGGTGCAGGTCTTAACCTAAAAATGCAGATGAGTTACCAACTGCGCATGATGCTGAAGGGTGGCGGGAAACCAAAAACCAGAAATCTCTCTTCTTATTACACGATAATCTCTTGTCTAAAACATCAAAAGAAAGTACTCAAACCATTATATTATTTCTCAGCTGAGCTTTTTGGTTTCAAGTTTCAAACTTGAATAGAAACCACAGCTGGCTCAGACTCCAGGGGATGAACATAACTGAGATTGCAACAAGCATTTCAATCAGGTTTCGGACCAGATATTGGTGGGAGGCTTCAACCTTATCAGCCTGTTGGTTCTTTCTTTCTCTGTGTTCTCCAGGACTCCCTTCACATTAAAAAAAAAAAAAAAACATTTCAATGCAAAATCAAGAAACACACTGCAACAAAACAGTGACAGAGAACATGATGTATTGCAATCATGCAAACCATCTTTAAAGTGTCCAAGAACAAATCATACCTTCCAAACAATTTCTTCCAGACAAACAAATCCTCCATACTTGTCAGGAAACAACCTCTCACTTGGAGGTTTTTGGCATACATCCCTGATTGATGCGGTGATGATGAAAATCACTTCAGCCACTAGAGGACAGCAAACGCACCATGAGTAAAAATGTTCAACTTGCACACAAAATTCAATCATAGAAAAAAGAAGGAATTACTTTGGTTTCAATCATATATTTTATTTTTTCATATTAAATATTTAATCAAATAAATTAATGTTTCTCGGTTATGATAGAAATGATTGTGCTTAGCATTTTCTTGTATTAGGATATAGTTATAAAACTTGATTTGGAGTTAAATTCGAGTCAACTTAATCTTCTTTTAAAAAGGTTATGAAATGATGCTTTTTTTTTTTTATTAAAAAAAATCAGTTTTCCATTGATTCGGTGTAGGTAAAACTCCATATTAATTCTGTCAAGCTAGTCTTATAAGTAGGCTAAAATATATTTACAAGCAACTTCATCGTACTCATCTTTGCCAACAACGTAAAGACAGACATCTCCAATCACGGTATAAATAACATAAACTAACCTGATCAAAATTAAAAAAAAAA
>Ga0325411_1006367_pt1 | contig 12967 bp, 10 predicted proteins | sample PopdelMetagenome_13_FD_206181 | JGI IMG/M metagenome (GOLD analysis project Ga0325411, IMG submission 206181) | Populus deltoides microbial communities from Bellville, Georgia, United States - Xylem-PdIQD-R4 | ecosystem: Host-associated > Plants > Phyllosphere > Stem > Wood/Secondary xylem... | reverse complement strand
AGATTTTTTTAGCTTTAATCTTACTTGAAAAATAGATTATATCTCATGAAGTTTTTTTAGATTGAGATGATTTTGTGTTTTTAGATTGATTTATTCCAAGTTAATACCATAAATGATTTTATTTTTTTTAATGCTTCTAGAGTAGCTTTTTGATGTTTCTAGGTGGAAAATTAGTTAGAAAAAGAATTTTAGGGGTGTTAACCACTATTATAATAATTAAAAATTAGGTTTTGTAAATGACATATTATTTGTCGTTTAAAAAAAAAAAAACTAAACCACGTGTGTTTGGCATTGGCTTTTTTATTGGCACAAGCTTCACAAGCCAAGCTTAAACATACTTTACTTCTTCTTTTTTATCATTTCTTTTCTTTTTATTTTTGTTCAAAAACCCTTTTATGTATTTTTTTAGTTTTTGTAGATTTTTTTATTTAAATTTTAATTAAAACAATCTCTCTTTTTTTAGATTGTTAATCATTAATTAAATAAAAAGATAGATTTCAAATGACAATTATTAAATTTAGTAAAGATTAGTTAATCCGATTTGATTAATATTAATAAAAAGAATCATTATTAGCTCTCAGCATAACAAGAACATCAACATATATCTTTATCTATAGATATATCTTCATCTATAACTGTTTTTTAGATTACTGACTTGATATTTAATTAAAAAATGTAACTTGAAACATAAAAACCCATGTATTTAGAGTTTTGAATTCATAATCAAAATTTTTCTCACTAATAAAAATCGCGTTTACCACGGTCAGGTTTTTTTTTTCATAAAAAAATAATCCAACCCATGGAGAAGCACTGCCAAGTAACAAGTTGACTTCTATTCAAAGAAATTAAAGGTTTACGTCGCCTCGTGTTGATACAGCTCAGGCAGGTGACCGATAAAGTTTGGCTGGAATGAGATTTCTTTTGCTGATCTCATCGTGGATTTTGGCACATCGCAATGCTGATCCTCATCAATACCACTGACGCCAGAGAAAAAACCTTAAACGTTGACATGATAAAGTCATATGCGTTGACAAATGACGAAGTCAGCTAGCATAAACGGGCCACTGACTTGATTCACCCGATTATGTACATAATATACAGCTCTGTTGAAAGGTAGCAAGGAAAACACCAACCAGAGAAAAGGTATGGCTATGGCTATGGATATGGATATGGGCTATAAACTAACAATTTCCTATCATCAGTGAAGTCCGTCTCTTTGTAAAGATTTTGATGGAACAGCCTAGAAATGCAGCTCGTATCATGCTCCAGCAAACTGCGGGGAGGACTGATCTTCGAAGTGTTAAGAATGAGGGTGGCTCTTTGACTTCCGTAAAACTTCTTTCAGCACCGAAGCAATTCTGTGTGCCATGTGATGTTCTAAAAACATCTCCCTGACCCTTTCATATCCTCTCTTGCCCATTGTAAGCCTCCTCTCGACATGAGTGGCAAGTTTTACGATATTCTTGGCGAGGGGAGTGACCCCTTCTTTTCCAACTGAATGCAATAATCCAGTAGTTCCATTCACGACAATCTCTGTGGTGCCTCCTGCTGCCGTTCCCTGACATGAACAAGATAACAAGCAACAATTGTGCTCAAAACCAGCTATAATATATGGCATGTGTGATGAGAACTCAAGTATCATGCATATTTATTATAAGAAATATCAGGATCCTATAAAAAGCCTCACCAGTACAGGCAGCTGAAATGCCATTGCTTCAATAGTTATCCTCCCAAAGCATTCACCCCGTGCCTAAACAGGTGCGCAGAAAGAAAAAGTTCACAAGAGCTCTTATACTTCCAGTTTGCTTGGAAAAGGAAATGGAATTGTGATGAACATACATAACAATGCAATCAGATAGACTTTGAACAAACCTTGGATTAGGAAAATGAAATCAACAGAGGAGTAGAAGCCTCTATAAGCATCCATGATTCATCTCAATGACAGCCAAAAATTGTTTCACATTAAAAGACTGGATTCTTTGCTTCATTTTATAAGATGCACCACTTGCCTAATGAAATAACTTTCCTAGACAGATTATGGCACCATTATATTTGACCTCATGAAAATAAACTGCTTTATTTTACTGTTTAATCATGTTTATTAATTGAACTGCGTCTTTTATGTAACTCTAGATGGAGGCCCTAGTTTATTAATTGTGAGTTTGCAGCTAAGAGTTGCGTCTTTTATGCCTAACCTATCCCCCTTTTTTCCTTCCCTGTCTTTTCAGTTTATATAATTGAATGTTATGCCACAAAGCCATTTCCTACTGAACACAGCATCAGCAAAATGAACACAGGCCATGTCTCAATGAAGATAACCATGTCAAAAAACATGAATCAATTAAGATGATGATAACAAGATAATAAACAACAATTACTCTACCAAACTGGATATTTAAAATAAAATACAGTGCATGGAAAAAAAAATGCTCAGGCATCATGAAACTACCTGTGAATTCTGAACAAGAACATCAATTGCAGCTAGATAAGGAGCTACGGTCAAAGTTTTATTTATAAAGTGAACACGATCTTGAATATTTTTCTGCATCACATAGTTCCGTAATTCTGTCTCAAACTTAGTCTGAGCACTCATGTCACTACCCACAATTACTGCATGCATTGATGGCACCTTTAGTTTCTTCACTTGGATTATTTGTAAGCTCTCATAAAAGGAACGTAGAAATAGATCCTGGCCCTTTCCACGCGAAACACCTGCAATATATTTTACCAGTTATTAATATCCAACCAGATATAACATTTTTTTCTCTCCCTTGCTCTGATGTTTCTTTTGTGTGGAGGTGCATTAGATTGGCAGGGAAGGGCAGGGTCCAAAACCAGCTAAGGGAAGAAGATAAATTCAGATCCCAAGGCTATAGTTTAAAAGGTAATAAACAAAATTCTTCATGTCTTCTTCCAACTGGGTGACACACAACCGAGTCATTCATTTTAAGGAACTGAATTCATCAATAGAAAAGAAAGTGCAGGGTCAAAATGAGAATATATGATCTAATTAGCATGAAAAACATACTGTTAATAATGGCAAAGAGTATATCTTCATCCCGCACTCCAAGAGACTCCCGAATATGCTCGCGCAAAACCCTTTTTGCCACACTATCTTCGGCAACCTCCATGAGTTCCTTACTATTTCCAAGGTGAACCACATAGGTCTCAGGCATTTTAATCCTGCAGAAGAGGAAAAAAAAAGAAAGAAAAAGAATTACTGAAACAGAAAACAAAAAATATGAAAAAGAAAGGATTATGGAAACACAAAAACAATAGAGTAAAATGTTATTTAGTTTCAGATTTATGTCCCAACCATAACCGAAACTGGAGATGAAAACTACGCAAAGAAAATAAAACATGATGATGCCAGTTAAAACAAGCCAAAGACAAACGATCAACACCTCAACCACCACAAGAAGAAGCAAAGCTAGATTCAGCTATTTAACGTATTTATGATGCCTTGGTTTAATTGAGAATGGACACAATAATTAATTATTTATAGGAATTGATATATTCATTCCTATACTTGTGCCTTCAATAGTCAACATTATGATAGATCATTTATCAGAAAATTAAATACCAGGGCAGACAAGAAAGGACATATAATCATATAGAAAGTAAGTACTTCAGTCACTAAGTCAGTATCAACAAACAGATTATAAGTACCTCAAACGCTCTTGAGTTCTATTCTTCCAGTATTCTGCTGTTACATGTGAATCAATCATAGCACCACCAACCAAGGGAAGGTGCTTGACATAATCCAATTTGAAATAATGCCCCCTCATTTCATGGATCCACCACAACACCTTTGGGAGAACACGAGGAACATTCTCCTTGAGAACAGCATCCAGCCATTTACCAGCAACCGCAGTGTTCAAGACAACCAGATCAGCCTTAAAAGCTGTATCTATAGCTTCTTGACCCTTTGCAGAGAGAACCTGTATGCATATAATAGCAGAGGACTAGCTTCATGAACAGTCGAAAGCCAACTCCAACTTTTTATTAAGAAGGGGCGACATAATGATATATATATATGATGGCAGTGCAGTAGTGAAACAAGGCCAGATTCAATTCTGTATTCCAATTAATATAAAAGGTTGACACATGCCCGACTTAATATTGAACTTAAAATCACTTAAAAATTGGAACAAAATCATCTGCTAGACAACTTCAGGAGCTAGAACAGTAATTACCTGCACTCCTCGGACCAACATCTTTTGCTCCAAACTGTATACAACCTCATCAGTTTCTGATGGTTTCTGGATAGTAATCCAAAAAACTTCAGTGCCAACACTTCTTAATAGAAATGCTAGTTCCATCAGTAACAATGGTCCACCTGGAAAAATAAAACACACGAGCAAGTTAGCTCAAAATCATGGAAAGGACAAAAAACAGAGGATATGATACTTATGAATCAACATGAAAATCATAGAGAAAATTGATGGGATAGATGAGATTTTATGCACTGAACATTTAAGAAATCACAGTGCATGCTTTCTAAATTTTAATCTGCTATATAGAATACACAGGTTCATGGAAGTAAAGCAAGTGAAAGCAGCTCCTCGGTTGGAAAAATGAATGTTATCTGGTTATCTGGTTGTTAACACTTGCCAGGAATACATGCTACACATTTGCACAAGAATAACAGAAAAAACCAAATGAATGACACATCCTAATTCCTACTGGAACAAATTTTCAGCCACCCTACCCCTCCATTTATAGTTGAATATCTTAAACAATAACTTCCTATTATGAACAGCAAGAAAATTTCATGAATTGACATAATATAGGGAAGCCTCCTACTACATACTTCTCCAAACCATAAGAACAATCATACAAGTACATAAAATAATGGAAGCCAGTTACAGGTAGCTTAACAGTTTCGGTATGTAACTATTCCTTCTTTGTCGACACAATTGTTGTTTCAGACATTAGCACGTGTCAGATCATTCATTCAATACACTTTTATATGAAAAGACAATGACAACCAAAAACAAAATTTCTGAAACGACAATGCCATGATAACAAAATTTTAAAAACATTCTCTTAAAGCATGCGCACTTAAATGGTTTAACTAAATGAATAAAAAGAAAATGCTGCCACAAGATCTTCTAGAGTATATCATTATGCACATCATCCATGAATCACCAAACCAGGCATTTCAACGTTCATCTCAAAACACCTTTAGAATGCTCAGAAATTTAGCCATCTTAGGATAAAATTAACATCAAGTAAACTACAATTGATGACTTGCGTTCCTTCAAGAAAGATGACAAAAGGGATGCACAAACACGAATTCACAATATGCACCCGACTTTAACAAAATAGTAAAATCATTCCCTGATAGTAATAAAGAGCACATATTTTAGCTTTAAGCAGCATAATAATCACCTGCCTTTCCAAATTCTACAATCATTAAGGACATCATACATGATAATACAAGCATCTTGCATGCAAAATTGACTAGACAATCTAATTAATACTTAATGCAAATAACAACAATTATTGTCTTGCTTTAATCAAAACAAAACTATTAATCACACACACACACACACACACACACACACACACACATATATATATAACGAAAGACAGTACCAGAAAGAGAGAGCTTGTGAGAGACCAAGAGAACGAGCTTAGACTTCATGAAACTAAGCGGACTCGGCGCCGTTTTAATCGAATTCGAAAAAACTTTGGCCGGTTTGTTTGAAGCAGCAACATCGAAGTTGTGGGGGTGGGGGGGATCGCAGGAATCGAAAGCAGATTTTATGAAGAAAGCAATAAGAGTTGAGACGGAAAGCATGATTAAGAGTGTTAAGAGCCATCGTTTTTGCACTGAAGGAGGAGCCCACCCAGCTGTATTACTGTGCTGCTGCTGTAGTTTAGCCATTTCCTCCTTTGAGATTGCTGCCTTTGCCTTCGGCTTTAATTGGCATTATTATTGTTATTTTAGCAGTGGCATTGTTAGGGTTTCTTCGAGTGTATTGATTTTATTGAAGTTTGGTTCATTTTTGCACATTTGGACTAGTGAAAGTGGTTGACGCCTCGTCTAGACACCTGGAATTTTGAAAGGAAGTCACTGACTATTTCACTCTCAGTTATTTATAATCATTTCTTTACTATAATTAAATTTAATTACAATATCTAATTGATTTATAAATTAAATTTAATTATTTTTATTTTTTTATATTATTTTTATTTTATTTCTTCAAAAATATTTTAAAAAACTAAATGAGTATTTAAAAAAATTACTTTTAATATTAAATTTTAATATTAAATTTCTTATCGTATCTTGATTTATTTTTATAGATTAAATTTTATTTGAGATTTTATTTTTATTATTTAAGAGGATTTTAAATATAAAACTTCATTTGAATTTTTTAATTAAATTTAATTTAGAAGATAAAAAAATATACTTTAGGAATATATATTAATGAAATTGATTTATTGTTACAACATGTCGTTAGATTCAAGGGATGACTTAGAGGAATTTATTGTTAATGTACCCGTGCTACGTTTTTAAGCTAAATTTAATAAGACAATATATGGTATTGTGGTAGATTTTATAGTTGTAATTTGAAAAAAGTTGTTTTATAAAAATTAGTTTTAATTGAGATTGGTTTGATTAAAACTATGATTGAAACTAAGGTCGAATAAAAAATAGTTTAATGTATTTGTTTAAGAATACTTTTCAAATAGAGGTTATAAAATAATTAAAACAAGATATATATTAATATTGATGAGTTTTAATTTAAATATTATAGATTTAACCACTATATCATGAAATAAATAATATTTACATAAAATATTTTTTATTGTTCCATTAAACTATCTACAATTCCATCACATACGAAATCCATCTGACAAGAACTAAAGTTTCCTTGATTTCTTAAATACGCAATAACATCGGGTAAAATATTATCAGGAACAAAATTGGGATTGCGATCAAATTCTTCAAATACTACGTCATTAAGCGATCTTCTTTTAATTTATATAGTGTCATTGAATAATGTTAAACACTAGTTTTTCGAATAAAACACAATTAAAAATTAAAATTAAAATTAAAATTAATTTTTTTAACTTGGTCGGACCGGACCCAGTCCGGCCGGAACAGTTGAGAGTGTCTCCACTGTTCACTGTTCACGTGAACAGTGGAGACACTCTCCACCATTCACTTAAGTGAACACTGTTCACTTAAGTGCATCGTGAAAAGTGAATTAAGTACACAATGGATAGTGAATTAATTAATTCACTTTTTTAGTGAGACACAGGTACGCCTGCAAATTTTAGTAGGTCTTATTAATAGTAAATAATGTTTTATCACTTACCAAACATCTAATACAACGTGTTTAGCAAAAACACAAACGTGCCCGTAGAGACAAACGCGCAAAGTTATATAAGAGAAGAATACGTATGATTATGGTTTTAGTATCATTAATGCTAATTAAATATTGAAATCGAAGTTGATGTTCAGAGTATTTTTTAAATAAAATTATTATACTCTTAAAAAATTTTAATAAAATAAAAAAAATCATGAATCAATAATTTTGAAGTGGGTGTATTAAAAAATTAAAAATTAAAAATTTTAAAAAAATATAAGACCTTTAAAATAAATAAAAAATAGATATTTTGTGAGCAAAATTCTTAAAACAGTATACACATTAATTTATATATAATCATTCAAAAAATAATTGTTAATATTATCTTAAAAATCCCTAATATTATTTAAAAATCATAGAATAATAGATATTATTATAAAATAAAAATAATTAAAGATTACTTTTAATAAAGAGATTAAGCGTGACTAAGATTGAATGATGGACTCGCATGTCTAGCCTAAAATTAAAACTTTCAAGTGTGTTTGGCCCTAAAATGATAGATTTACATTTTAAAAAAATATGGATGGCTTATTTTTTAAAATAGAACAGTCAATGAGTTGTTTGCATGCAATATTTTCCGATTATTAAAGATGATTTTAGGGATTGAAAAATTAAAATCCAAGTTTTTATACATTAAAAACCTAATTTCAAACCTTTTTTAAACCAAAAAACATGAGAAAAAAATCATATGGATCTATAAAAATCTATTTATGACTACAAAATACATTTAAATTGGAATAAGAACTCGAAATCATTATTTGTGTATCTTTAATGATTTATTGTTCCTCAATTGATGTAAACGAACTTTCTTCAGTAAGTCTTCTAAAATACCAATAATATCACATTGTTTAGGTGCATTCTCAAACAAAGTTCAATGAGTCAATAAAATATTACTCAATTATTCCTCTACAATGACAAAATCTAAGTTTTAAATAAGAAGGAAATTTAGAGGAAACAAGACAAAACTTTAAAATCACAAAAGCAATGTTGAAAAATTAAGTGAAGAAAAATATTAAATTATGTCAAAACAATGCAGAATTAACCCACACCAAACACTCTTTTTAAACCTTTTTTTTATAGAGAATTTTAGACGTCAATAAGTGATGGATTTTCTCCACTAATAACTTTGATTACCCACCATAAAAATATTATTAAACCTTAACATTTTTTTATTTAAATAATGTGATTTTTTAGCTAAAAAATATGTTAAGATATTATTGAAAGAGTTATGTAAAAACTAATCAATTTACTATTAACCAATAGGTTTGTAGAAATAATTTTTCATGGACTAAGAAAAGTTCAAATTTCAATTGGCAAAAAAATAATTTATTAGCTTAAAATATTATGTTACCCAAACCAGAGCTCAGCTAGTGTGCACATATAGGTTTTAAGCATAAAACTCACTTTATTGGGGACATTTTCCCTTTAAGAACTTGAATGTTCTTTGAATCTAATCTTAACTCCTCAACTTTTAATAAAGTTTTGTTTCTTTTCTATATAGGATAAAGTGCTTTTAGGAGGTTTTGAGTTTCACCAAAACATACAAACTAAAGATTCTTTGAAATCAATTTTTCATTCACCTACAATTTATTTAGAGCATAATGTTCAAGAGCTTATGTTAAATATTATATTCCAACAAAGTCTTAACCCTAAAAATAAATAGATTTTATTTTTAATTTGACCTTAAATATACCATTTTAACCATGTACTTAAACAAATTTTTGAATTACTTACTTTCCAAGAATTACAAACTTTTTGAATAGTTTTCCAACCATGGCAATTATTTGTCACTTTATTGGTCTAATCAGATCAACTTCTCGTATTCTTATACTTTATTTTAGAATTTTTTCATATATTGAAATAGATTTTACAAGTAAAAATATCATATTATTTATACCAATAAGAACATATAAATCCTTCAATAGGTTTCGATTTATTCCATATAAACAATAGTAAGAGAATATGTTTGTTATGATATGGTTTTATTTGTTTCATCTATTTTTGTGTTAACATGCTGTTTGATGTAGGTTTTTTTATATTTGCCTTAACTAAAAGGACTTTAAAACTTAAGATTGAATTTTTAAGTTAATTAATTCTAACTCTAAATTTAGTCATAAATCTACTCACACAATTTTAAATTTGTATTATAAAGTTACACGAGTATCAATATGATCAAATACACTTCACACAAATAGTAGTTCAATTGAAAAAATAGTCAAATAATTAAAACAACTTGAATGTAAAATAAACTCAATAAGTTAGAAAAGAAATACTTACATTTATAGAACTATGATTGCACCCACGAATTGAAACTCTTGAATAATAGAACATATTTTTGGTATTTTTTGTTTATGAATGAAACTGCAAGCTTACTGATTATAAAGAAAATTACAAGTCTACTTGACTATTGCCTAGTGTTTCATCACCTACAAGCTATCGCCTATAAAATTACCGTCTACAACCTATCGCCTATTATTTTAAGGTTTGAAAGGTCCTCGGAACTTAATAAAAATGAAATGTTGTGATTAGAGTTTTTGTTGAGTTGTATGTGTTTCTTCATCTTCCTTGTCATCTATTTTATATAATCGAGTAATATTAGCTTTCGGTAACCTCTCATTTCTTATATGTCACCTGCTGATAACTTTTATCTTTCAGAGTTCTTTCCACGATCTCACAATCACAGGAGTTACTACTATTTTTTAATTTACATGGTTTGTTATAATTACTCAAGTTTTGCTTATGTACATATTCTTTCTTTTATATACTTTTATTTTTTAAGTTTTTTTTAATTATGTAATTATCATATAATTATATTTTAACCCAATCTATATCTCATAAAATTTATGGTATAAGACAAGCTATTTAAAAGAAAAGTAACAATAAGAGACGGAATTAATGAATGCCTCATGATTAACCATTAAATATTTTTGTCATGGGTAAAACTCTAGTAAACGAAGCTTGGTAGAAATATTAGGAATTTTCAACCTCATGCAATGTTTACAGCTAGCTGTTGTATTGCCTTCTAGTGTGCACTGTGCACAACACATCATTGATTCTATCAATGGTAGGAATTGAAGTCTAAAAAAATTATGAGACGCTCCATTTGGTCAATAGAGCAGGTGAATCTACTTCTCTTTCCGCTGCTTTTTTCACCGGTGTTTGTCTTCACATTTGGGACTTGAAATATGAACAACTGTATCATTTGACCACGCTTAAAGCTCCAAACTTACTGATAATAATAATAATGGAGGTCATATGGACCCACTGGTAATCAAAACAAAATTATGCAAGGAAGATGACGATTAGTCCTATCATTTGTGAAAAAGATAAGATTCTTCAAAATCTGTTTTCTGTGCATCGTGTTCTGCACATTCATTCAATTCAGCAGAATGAGGTCTGCGTACATCCTCTCACTCTGCATTTTTTCCACATCAAAGATCGAAGTTAAGGTTATCAAGGACTGATTTAGATAGGATGTCTAAATCTGCAAACTGGTATAGTACAGCCATGTTCTCCATTATATACAGAAAACCCATGATAGATTTTAAATAATAATGATATAAAACTAATGTAGACATTAAGTTGTTGTGTCCTAAGCGCTTGCTTCAATTAGATCAGTTTAGGAGCTGCTCAGTAGCTTTCTTAAAACTTTGTATCAATGAGACTGATCAGCCTAAATAACAATAAATTGCTAACAACTCTTATCTCTCTTTTCCCGTCGATGGAAAGCTAGTTAGTTACCAACTCCACCTTTTTGTTCCGTTCCCTCCACTTGGAGGCGGAGGCGGGGGGGTGGCCCCTGCCCCTACAATTTCTTTTTTCCCAGCCTCCCTCCTTGGATAATTTTAAATTTTGACCTTAAGATTAATAAATTTAATTTTTAGGTCCTCTTAGAATACTTTTTCTAATTTGACCCACCTAATATTCCGGCTCCGCCCTGCCTCCACTATCTCTCAAGGCTATGCATAACGTTCCTTCTATAAATATCCTAAGACCATCCAAAGTTCATAGCAGCTTTTGAACTCCCCCTTCATACTTCTTAGCATTCCTTTGTAGAAGTCTTGGTCTTGAATGTGATATTCTAAAACAAAACAAAAAATTTGAAGCAGTAATGGCTCAGCTCATTAGCGTTGTCTTGGTTCTTGCTCTTGCTTTCCTGGCCTTTTCTCCGATTTGTTTTTGTGGCAAGACAACTGGTGGCTACCTCTATCCACAGTTTTACGATAGGTCATGCCCAAAAGCTCGAGAAATAGTCAACTCCATTGTAGCCAAAGCAGTTGCTAAAGAAGCTCGTATGGCAGCCTCATTACTTAGGCTCCATTTTCATGACTGCTTTGTCAAGGTCTATAACTGATTACTATATATAACTCTCATCACTTGCTCTTCTACTATCATGAATAAAATGATTTACATTATTTTGTTAAAATCCCAGGGCTGTGACGCATCGATATTGCTAGACAGCACCGGAAGCATAATAAGTGAGAAGGGGTCTAATCCGAATAGAAACTCAGCTCGAGGATTTGAAGTAATTGACGAGATTAAATCTGCACTAGAGAAGGAGTGTCCTGAAACAGTTTCCTGTGCTGATATCATGGCTTTGTCTGCAAGAGATTCTACCGTTCTTGTAAGTGTTACATGTTTGTCCTGTAATGAAATTGAACCAACTTTTCTAGCCAAAATTCCAGAGCTGATCCTTTTCGTTTATGTATACAGACTGGCGGTCCTAGCTGGGAAGTTCCATTGGGAAGAAGGGACTCTAGAAGTGCAAGCTTGAGTGGTTCGAATAACAATATTCCTGCTCCAAACAACACATTTCAAACAATTCTTACCAAGTTCAAGTTACAAGGCCTTAATGTTGTTGATCTTGTCGCACTATCTGGTAAGTTAACTCGACTATTCCCCTTCTCTGAGTTTCCGCGAACTATGAACATGGTCCTTAGTTTTGAAAAATTTTGTTCAGGGAGCCACACAATTGGAAATGCTCGGTGCACCAGCTTCAGGCAGAGGCTGTACAACCAGTCAGGAAATGGGAAGCCTGACTACTCTCTTCAACAATCGCTTGCTGCCCAATTGCGCAACCGGTGCCCCAGATCAGGAGGCGACCAGAACCTGTTTTTCTTGGACTTCGCAAGTCCAAAAAAGTTCGACAACAGTTACTTCAAGAACATATTGGCTTCAAAAGGACTGTTGAACTCTGACCAAGTTCTCCTGACGAAGAATGAAGCATCAATGGAATTGGTCAAGAAATATGCTGAGAGCAATGAGCTTTTCTTTGAGCAATTTTCCAAGTCCATGGTTAAGATGGGAAACATCTCTCCATTGACAGGTTCCAGGGGAGAGATTAGAAAGAGTTGCAGGAAGATTAATTCTTGAATTGCGGTACCTAGTTAGATCTATGCTTTAAATAATTGGTGCTAAAATGCTTTGTGGCTAATTGGTGCTAAAATGCTTTGTGGCTGTTTCCTATTTTATGGTCGTCTTTCTTGAGGTTCTTTCACGTATAAATTTTATGTCAGCTATAATTCAAAAAACATATTGACATTGCAAGGTGCATTTAAACTTTTCAGAATGAGAGAATATAAGAG
>Ga0325411_1006366_pt1 | contig 12969 bp, 4 predicted proteins | sample PopdelMetagenome_13_FD_206181 | JGI IMG/M metagenome (GOLD analysis project Ga0325411, IMG submission 206181) | Populus deltoides microbial communities from Bellville, Georgia, United States - Xylem-PdIQD-R4 | ecosystem: Host-associated > Plants > Phyllosphere > Stem > Wood/Secondary xylem... | reverse complement strand
ATTTTTGTTATATAATGCATATCATAAATATTATGGTTGATAGGTGTGAGTATAATTGTGGAATTGAAACCCAGGATGATTGGGTCGGGAATTAAGTTATGAGATGTGAACTGTTAGAAGTGTAAACCGGTTACATGTCGGTAACTTGGGACCTTCCAGTATAGGGGGGCTCTGTCGAAATTCTGGTAGATGTTAATACGAAGACCATGAATATGTATATATATAAAAAAAAAAATTAACCACTCTGTTTTTTTTTATTGACATGAGATTGTGGTTTTATCCCAGAAATGGGAGATGTTACACAAAAGGTGTTTAAAGGTTAAAAGACATAGGATCGCTTGTTCATATGTAGGGATCTTTTAGACTTGCTTATTTTTGTTATTAAAGTTACTACAATCTCAATTTTTCAAGTTTTATCTTGTGCTTTGTCATTGACATTTTTGTCTTTTATTTTGACTTCAAACTATCATTGAGGATGCTTTGGAGAGCTTTTCATCTTTCTTTTTTTCAATTTTAATTTCTTGTTTTATCTGTTATCTCTTTTTTGTATAACTTTTATCCTTTTTACATTTTTCACTATATCTTTCTACTTTAAGAATTTCATCAATTATCTGAAAACTTCCAAAACATGCCTTAATGTGAGGGGTAATCATAGTCTGAGTTATTATCCTAAAATATATTTAAGGCTTAAAGAGTGACATCAAATGATAAATTTTTATTTGTGAAAGGTATACCAAAGATGGCCTTTCTTTATCTCAAATCCAAATATGATCATGTTGATAAATCTTAGACTTATTAAAAATTCATCATTAATCATAAAAACCATAAGGTTAGCTTAAAAGAATAAGTGGTAGGATAGGTGGGATCATGACCTGATTATGCATTACTTGTCGTTATTTAAGTTATAAAATCATTTGATTCTATCTTGGGAAAAACAATGTTTTAAGTAAGATTTTTACCTTTTCGAAGTTTGTTAAGAATAAAAGTAGTATTTTAAGATACAAATAGGGTTTGAAACAAGATTTCACCCTTTTAAGGCTTATTGAGAAAGAGAAAACATTTAGAATTCTACATGGAGCAATAAGATAAGGTCTATCTTTAAGGTTTGTTAAGATTAGAAAAGGAGGTTTTAGGATTAAAAAAATGAAGGATTGTTCCCTAGCATTTACATGACATGTCTTGCATTTTAATTAATTATGAGAGTTCTCATGTCAATTTGACATTATATTTATTCAATCATGGATGCAAATAAAATACCAGATATTATTTTTATAAAAACATCTCTTGATTTCAAAACAACAATGAGACAAAGAAAGATACATTTCATTTAAAGATACAATCTAGTCCCAAAACATCTAAAAAATAATAAAATTTTAAATATATACAAAAGGATAATATGATTACATTTCTAAGGTTTGAGCACCCATTTCCTGATAGTAATTTTGTTTTGTTCACTTCATCAAAGGCCATCTAAACCTCTTAACTTGCTCGTCATCGAGATCTTATCTTGGCTATTATTTTTTATGGTCCCAAGAGCTTTTATGAGTATTTTATGTTCATTTTTTTCTTTTCAAATGATAAACATCCATGTTGAATCAAATTGTTCATTTGCTTCTTGAACCCTGACATTAATAAATGAAATGACCTATAAATACGATCCAAACAATATCAAGAGTTCCATTAGAGGTTCCAGTTATTCTAGTGATAAGATTTAGAGATAAGATGTTCAAAGAGGCTTTCAAACACGCTCTTAGGTCTAGGTTGGGCTCGACCTAGCCATATGGTTGGGCTTAAGCTCGGCCCAGCCCTGATATGTTAGGCTGACAGACAGCCCAACAACACACACACAGGTGACACACCTGTGTATGTGTGTTGTTGGCCCTAGCCTAGCCACACAGACTGGGTTTGGGTCAAATACATTCTCCCTTGTCATTTCCTTAACCCGGTGACATAAACTCTTGCTAGAAAATGTCAGCAACAGAACATGAATTATTTCATGTTCTGCATGCTCAAAATAGAGACTAAAATGTTCCAAAAATGTAAGGGAAAGAAAGGAGAGATTACCTGGATTGAGGGGATGTTGATTTACTGGTTGTTGCACATGTGCGACGTAGCGACAAAAGTCCTTTTAGATCTGGATCTTTAATGTGATGTAGGTGGATAGGATAAGGAATTCTTCTTCTTTGTCAGTAAAAAAGAGAAAATGAGAGTCACCACCTAGTATTTTAGTATTTATAAACTCTTACTAGTCTTAGAGTTTGGATAAGGGGACTGGTTGCATAAAGAAAAGGTATTGGCTCCCCTAGTATGTATTATCTGAGGTAAGTTGCATTGTTTATTTGTCTAAAATAAACTAAGGTAATGTTATGTTTTCTAACTGCTGGTCTTTCTAATAACTTAAGAAAAGTCTATTTTAATACGGAAGTCCTTATCTTATCAAGTTAAAACATAATCATTTTAAAGCCAAAACATAAAAACAAAAGGAACTTTTATTTATTTAATATCGGGAATACATCTTATATATAAGTTTATAATTTTATATATTAAAATAAACAAAATAATGTTTTGGTGATTTTAAAATGTAGGTATGATGCCCATTAACAGATTCTGTATTTTTCAAAGTATGATAAAAACATAATTTTTATTTTTTGTAAAACAATATGCAAGAAAATTTTTAGAATTTGGTTGTATGGACACAAAAAAAAATATAAAATTTTTAGAATTTGGTCTTAAGCACACAAACAAAAATATATTTTTGTATTTTTGAAATAATAAATTTTTTTAATTTTTAAATCTTTTTAAATTTCAGAGAAAAGCAGGTATTTTTAATACCAAGTTCGTATCTTATAGTGTAAGTTTACAGCCCAATATTAAATGAAATTGCTAGAAAAACACACGAGGGAACCACAAATAATTCTAAATTGATCCCTAAATGTTTTACGAATTTTTGGAATTTTTTTTAGGCTTGCTTGGGCAAAGTCACAAAAAGGAGAAAATAAACCTTGCTAAATTACTAGGGTGTATTTGCCAAACACACCCTTGACTAAAATTCAAAGGCTTAAAAATTGTTTTAAGTCTATGTCTGGCAAACACACCTTAAGTACACACATAAAAAAAAATATTTTTTCCTTAGAAAAAACTTGACTAACCAAACATGCCTTTATCTTTAAAATGGGCTTGGCCCAGCCCACGTGGCTCAAAGCCCAAGTCCATTAACACAACCCAAAACAAAAACAAAACAAACAAAGATCAAACAAGAGTTTTTGCATGAATTTGACAAAGAACACGAAGAACACCATGAAAACAATAAAAAAAATTATGGATTTGATTTAGACTAGATATAACAATCCAAAGATATAAAGAGGTTGAAAATCATGTAAGGATCAATAATTCAATATCTATTCAATTTGATTATCACTAAATTATCATGATTTGGTTAGAGAAGGTTTCGGTTCAAAACCAAAACCTTAAGATTAAAACATTGAAAAACAAGTTATCAGTGTAAAAAAAAAAAAACCTTAGATTATTGGCTAAAGGTGTCATGCGAAGATGCTAGTGCAAAGAATTGGACAAAAATGGTCTAAATCATAGAGCCAAGAAAATATTCTTTCCAAAAACACTACCTAGAAAAACCAGAATTGCCCCGAAAAAGAATAAGCTACCAACTAAGAAACAAGAACTAAGAGCCTAGAAAATGGTGTAAACCTAGCAACCATAGCTTAAAATGTTCCTATAACCGACTTAGACGATCTAACAAAACCAAAAAAATGAAATTAAGAAAAAATAAATAAATAAAATATATGTTACCTATAACAACCAAAACACATATTTCAATGGATAAATATTATTCTATTAATTAATATCATTACCCCAAACCTCAAGCAACATACTTACAACTTGTACAAACCCAACAAACTACTCTAAAACAGCATAATCCAAAGCAAAATAAATACTTAACACACCTTGCCATAACTTTAAAAATGATTAACTAATCATTAAAACATACTAAAACAACATTAAACATTATCACATACTACCATTATCACATTCTAATACATTAAACAAAGCAATCTAATAAAACTTAAGCATATATAAATTATCTTCAAAGTATGCTTACACATTTCAAAACAAGAATCATAGCTTTCAAACTATAAGTGATTTCAAAGGAGGCTGAAAAAACATTTGAACAGTAATTTAAAACATAAAATAAAAGGGGGTGTGCTAATTAAGTTTCACCCCCTCATCAAAGTTTGAAAATATCTTTTAACAAAAAATTTCTTGGCTAGTGATTTTTTTTTTACCATCTTTGGACTTATAAGGGTGGCAAATTAAACATTTTGTGTTTTTTTCTTGGCTGATTAATGGTTTGGCTAAAGGTTTTTGGCTTTGGCAGTGTAAGAGCGTTTATTTTCCCTGGTTTTTTCTTTTCTATGGCCTTTGGCATGAGTTTTTATAGGGCAATGGAGATTATTTAGAGGTCATGAGTGGGACCATTCTCACTCATTGATGTCAAAGAATGAATCCAAGTTGATGTCAAAGAATGAATCAAAATCATCCATTGAGGCTGAGGATCATGCTTTGCAGTGTTTTAGAGATAAAAAGAGAAGTACACTAGCAGACATGGCTAGTTGGGGTGTAGGTTTTAGCCTTTTATGGCAATGCCTTTAGAGTTGTAAAAGAGCTTTTGTTTTGTCTGCGTAGGAGAACAAAATGCAGTGTGTGAAGGGGTATATTTCTTGTCTTGTTTGGGGCATACATGGGGAAGAAATAGTCTCTGCAACGTTGCAGCGAAACCAACCTCTTTTCGAGGTTTTTTGAGGAAGAAGATCAAAAATGGCCAGATGACAAGTCGTCTGACTCTTTTTTATTATTATTTTTTTTCTGGAAGTAATCAAAACGATGTTGTTTTGTTGAAAACACACCATTTCATTTAAATAAAGTGACGTTGTTTTGATTGATTAGTTAATTTTTAGATTTGACTAAAATTCAATGTAGTCCCTGATCTATTGATTTCTTTTAATTGCACCCATATTGCCCTCCAACTTTTAATGTTGTGAAATTTCACCCTTGTCAAACTTAATTACCAACCTTAAAGTTCAATGTTTTTTCATCTTGGTCCCTGGTTTCTGATTTATGCAGATTGACCCTTAATTGACAATTCAACTTTCAATTTTCTTAAATCTGGCCATTGATTTCACCGATTTCAATCCCTAAATTCACACGCCTTTTGCACTTTGGTCTTTGAATTTGCATTTCCTTAATCAAATCCCTAATTACCCATCAAAATTTGATATTTATTCGATTAAGCTTCTTATTTGACCAAATTAACTTTCAAAATTTGCAATTTAACCCCCAAAATTCAATTTTTCTAATTAAAGCCCAAATTGAACTCAAAAATCAATTTTCTTACACTTATGCCCTTAATAAATTCTATTAAACCCTAAAAAATTCCAATTGAGTTCTTAAACATCCAATTTTGAATTATCCTTCCCCAATCTATTTTTTTTTCTTTTTGTTTTGTTTTTTTATATGCGGGCCCCCCAAAATGGGTAACAACACTGGTGGTGGCATCGTCGGTGCTATTAGTAGCTGGAATCTTGGAGAGATGGGCATGATGATGTTGATGTGCTGAAGACACTGTTGATGCTAAAACACAAGCAACTCTTGATGTCTCTTCAGTCCTAATGGATGGATATTCTTTTCTTTTCCAATGTTAACAGCCTTGAACTCGTGATGGTGGCTTACTGATAGTTTTGGTTGTTTGTTCTTAGCTGGTTAATATGTCGGGATGGGTGTTTCTAGAGCTAGATGTTTGCAAGCATAATGTGTGGGTGTTTTATGAGGTATTTTGAGTTGGATAACAGAATATGGGTTTGGTTCTCTCGGTTGGAACAAGGGAGAGGAAGAAGTGTTGGTTATGATGTTGAGGTATGGTCATTCCTTACTCCTTTCTCTCTCTATTTTCTCCTCTCTCTTTTTGCTGGAAATGGCCACTCTTATTTATATTAGGTGGGTAATATATGTGGGCTCCCATCTGGAGTCAAATCTCAACCATTAAGCCCTCTAGGATTGATCACAACCGTAGATAACATGCCAACAAATTTATACTCTCAAACTAGGCTGTCAAAGGTTGGTTGAGTCTGTGACTTTGGACCTGTATTGTAGAGGTTTCAAAGGCAACATCATGGCATTAACCATGTTGGGGCATACCAAACAACATGTTGTCTAGCTTTTATTATTTTTTGTACTGTGCATTAACCAAAACACACCATTTTATTGAAATGAAACGATGTTATTTTGGGATTTATAATCTAAATTATGTAATAAATCTCTCTTTTAATTTCAACACTTAATCTTTTAATTTGTTCAATTAGGTCTGTAGTTTATTTTAAGTTTAAGAATCAATTCAATTTCATCCCTGCAAAGTTTTAAACATACACTAAGATTTTGGTGTGTGTGTGTGTGTTTTTTTGTCCTTGGTCTTGGATATTTTTAATTTCATCTTTAATTGACCTTTAAACTTTTAACTTCTTCAATTTCACCCTAATTTTCAACCGAATTTAGCCTTTGAATATGCTCTTCTTTTGCAAAAAAATACCTAGTCTTGAATTCCTTCAATTTAGCCCCTGATTAACCCCCAAACTTTGATTTTTTAGCGATTTTGTCTCTAATTTCACCCAATTAATTTTCTAAAAAATAATTTTGATCCTTTAAAATTGCAATCTTCTCAATTAAGATCAAATTAGGCTTTCAAACTTAATTTTTCATCAATTAAGTCCCTATTAAAATTAATTTGACCTATTAAAAGTCTAATTAAGTCCTTGTAGTTAATTAATTCTTTTAATTTGACCCAAATTAATTCTTAAACTTAATTAAACCTTTAATTGGGCCTATGCTTAAATCAAATTGGTCTATTAAAAGTCTAATTAAGTTCTCATACTTTTTTTTATTCAAATTCATTCGATAATCATTTAATTTAACCTTAAATATGCATTGTCTTTCAATCTTAGATCCTTTGGAGTACAATTGTGCTCCTAATTTTGTCTAAAACTTCAATTTGTTTTCTCCATGTGTATAAAACCCTTCTCAACCTTTTCTAGCCAGGCTACAAGTTCTTATTTATTTTTTTCATTTTTTTTGTTATTATTTTTAAAAGAAAATGGATGATTTTAAGAAAAACCCAAAATTGAGTTATAATAGGTTTAAATCTCTAATCAAAACATAATTTTTAGACCATCAGGGGCCTTTTTTATTATGACAAAAAAATGGTTACTTTGGTTATTCATGGAGTAGGTATGCTAGTTTTATTCTTGTTAAATATATTTTATGATTTTTTAATTAAAAAAGTTATAAAATAGCAATAAAGTGATATATATCCTAGATACGAGACTTTTAAAATAAAAAAGTTGTATAGGATCGCCACTTAGTTTTTAAAAAAAATTAAGAAACCAAAAAATAAAATGGTATTTATAGAAAAATGAAAAAAAAAAAAAAGAAGGTGTGATGTCTAAAGAAAGATAGCAATTGCTCAAAGGTATCAAAGGTATCCTTCCTTTAGAAATGTTACCTTACTGTTTTTATATTCTAAGGGTGTATTTGAAAATGCGGTGCAAACAGAGTTGTCAAAAATTTTGAATTTTGTTTTTGCTATATATATATATATATATATATATATATATATATATATATTATCAGATCATTTTGATGTGTTGATGTCAAAAAATATTTTTAAAAAATAAAAAAAATTTCATTTTGATGCATTTCTAAGCAATACATAAAAACAAAAGGAACTTTTTTTTATTTAATATCAGAAATACATCTTACATATAAGTTTATAATTTTATATATTAAAAGAAACAAAATAATTTTTTGGTATTTCTAAAATGTAGGTATGATACCCATTAACTGATTCTGTATTTTTCAAGGTATGATAAAAATATAATTTTTATTTTTTTATAAAACAAATATGCATGAAAATTTTTAGAAATTGGTTGTATGCACACAAACAAAAATATAAAATTTTTAGAATTTGGTCTTAAACACACAAACAAAAATATATTTTTTTATTTTTGAAATAATTAATTTTTTTAATTTTTTAATCTTTTTAAGTTTCATAGAAAAGCAGGTATTTTTAATACCAAGTTTGTATTTTTAAAATTGCTAGAAAAACACACGAAGGAACCACAAATAATTCTAAATTGATCCCTAAATGTTTTAAGAATTTTTGGAAATTGTTTTAGGCTTGTTTGGGCAAAGTCACAAAAAGGAGAAAACAAACCTTGCTAAATTACTAGGGTGTATTTGCCTAACACACCCTTAACTAAAAATCAGAGGCTTAAAAATTGTTTTATGTCTATGTCTGGCAAACACACCTTAAGTACACACACACAAAAAAAAAAATATTTTTTCCTTAGAAAAAACTTGACTAGCCAAACATGCCCTTATCTTAGAATTGGGCTTGGCCCAGCCCACGTGGCTCAAAGCCCAAGTCCATTAACACAACCCAAAACAAAACAAAACAAAAAAAAGATCAAATAAGATTTTTTGCATGAATCTGACAAAGAACACGAAAAACACCATAAAAACAACAAAAAAATATGGGTTTGATTTAGACTAGATATAACAAATCCAGAGATATATGGAAGTTGAAAATCATGTAAGGATCAAAAATTTAATATCTATTCAATTTTATTATCACTAAATTATCATGATTTGGTTAGAGAAGGTTTCAGTTCAAAACCAAAACCCTAAGATTAAAACACTGAAAAACAAGTTATCAATGCAAAAAAAAAAAAAAAAAACCTTAGATTATTGGCTAAAGGTGTCATACGAAGATGCTAGTGCAAAGAATTGAACCAAAAATGGTCTAAATCATAAAGCCAAGAAAATATTATTCCCGAAAACACTGCCCAGAAAAAACCAGAATTGCCCAGAAAAAGAACAAGCTACCAATTAAGAAACAAGAACTATGAGCTTAGAAAATGGCCTAAACCTAGCAACCATAACTTAAACATGTTTCTATAATTGATTTAGACGATTTAACAAAACCAAAAAAATTAAAATTAAAAAAAACAATAAATAAAATATAAGTTACCTATAATAACCAAAACACATATTTCTATTGATAAACATTGTTCCATTAATTAATATCATTACCCTAAACCTCAAGCAACATGCTTACAACTTGTGCAAACCCAACAAACTACTCTAAAACAGCCTAATCCAAAGCAAAATAAATACTTAACACACCTTACCATAACTTTAAAAATGATTAACTAATCATTAAAACATACTAAAACAACATTAAACATTATCACATATTATCATTATCACATTCTAATACATTAAACAAAGCAATCTAATAAAACTTAAGCATATATAAATTATCTTCAAAGTATGCTTACACATTTCAAAACAAGAATCATAGCTTTCAAACTATAAGTGATTTCAAAGGAGGCTGAAAAAAACATTTAAACTATAATTTAAAACACAAAATAAAGAAAAAGGTGTGCTAATTGAACTTTACCCTCTCATCAAAGTTTGAAGAATACCTTCTAACAAAATTGTTTCTTGGCTAGTGATTTTTTTAACCAACTTTGGAATTATAAGGTTGGCAAATTAAACATTTTGTGTTGTTTTCCTAGCTGATTAATGGTTTGGCTAAGGGTTTTTCGCTTTGGCAGTGTAAGAGTGTCTACTTTTCCTGGTTTTTTCTTTTCTATAGCCTTTGGCATGAGTTTTTATAGGGCAATGGAGATTATTTAGAGGCCATAAGTTGGACCATTCTCACTCATTGATGTCAAAGAATGAATCCAAGTCATCCATCAAGGCTGAGGATTAGGCTTTGTAGAGTTTTAGAGCTAACAAGAGAAGTACACGAGCAAACATGGCTAGTTAGGGTGTAGGTTTTAGCCTCTTATGGCAATGCCTTCAGAGTTGTAAAAAAGCTTTTGTTTTGTCTGGGTAGGAGAACAAAATGCAGTGTGTGAAGGGGTATACTCTTTATCTTGTTTGAGGAATAGATGGGGAAGAAATAGTCTCTGCAAGGTTGCAGTGGAACCAACCTCTTTTCAAGGCTTTTTGAGGAAGATGATTAAAAATGGTCAGATGACAAGTCGTTGGCTCTTTTTATTCTTATTTTTTGTCTATGACTACTCAAAACGGTGTTGTTTTGTTCAAAACGCACCATTTCATTTAAATAAAATGATGTTATTTTGATTAATTAGGGTTTTAATTTTTAGATTTGACTAAAATTCAGTGTAGTCCCTAATCTACTGATTTCTTTTAATTGCACCCATAATTGCCCTCCAACTTTCAATGTCGTGCATTTTCACCCTTGTCAAATTTAATTACCAACCCTAAAGTTCAACGCCTTTTTCATCTTGGTCACTGGTTTCTGATTTATACAGATTGACCCTCAATTGACAATTCAATTTTCAATTTTTTTTAATTTGGCCGTTGATTTCACTGTTTTCAATCCCTGGATTCACACACCTTTTGCACTTTGGTTCTTGAATTTGAATTTCCTTAATCAAATCCTTAATTACCCATCAAACTTTAATATTTATTCAATTAATCCCCTTATTTGACCAAATTAACTTTCAAAAATTACAATTTAACCCCTAGAATTCAATTTCTTCTAATTAAAGCCCAAATTGAACTCAAAAATCAATTTTCTTACACTTAAGCCATTAATAAATTCCATTAAACCCTGAAAAATTCTAATTGAGTTCTTAAACATCCAATTTTGAATTATCCTTCCTAATTATTTTTTTATTTTATCAATAGGGTCTTCATTAGTCAAAATTAAATTGTAAATTATTTAACCTTATATATTTTGATCCTCCTCAGCCAATCTTTGACAATTTGCTAGGCATTCTTCATGTTCTTCCCACTGATATATATTTTTTTATTTTTTCTAATTTTTCCAATTATTTATATTTCCTTTTTTTCTTATTTTTTTGTTTTTTTATATGTGGGCCCCCAAAATGGATTACAACACTGGTGGTGGCCTCGTCAGTGCTATTAGTGGTTGGAATCTTAGAGAGATAGGCATGATGATGCCGATGTGCTGAAGACATTGTTGATGCTAAAGCACGAGCAACTCTTGTTGTCTCTTCAGTCATAATGGATGGATATTCTTCTCTTTTCCAATGTTAACAGCCTTGAACTCGTGATAGTGGCTTATTGATGGTTTTGGTTGTTCGTTCTTAGCTAGTTAATATGTCGGGATGGGTGTTTCTAGGGCTAGATGTTTGCAAGTATAGTGTGTAGGTGTTTTATGAGGTATTTTGAGTTGGATAACAGAATATGGGTTTGGTTTTCTCGGTTGGAACAAAAGAGAGGAAGAATTCTTGGTTGTGGTGTTGAGGTATGGTCATTCCTATTTTTTTTTCTTTTTTTACTCCCTTCTCTCTCTATTTTCTCCTCTCTTTTTTGGCTGGAAATAGCCACTCTTATTTATATGAGGTGGGTAAGATGTGTGGGCTCTCTTCTAGAGTCAAATCTCAACCATTAAGCCCTATAGGATTGATCATAACCATTGATAACATGCCAACAAATCGATACTCTCAAACTAGGCTATCAAAGGTTGTTTCAGTCTGTGATTTTGGACCTGTATTGTAAAGGTTTCAAAGGCAACATCAACATGTTGTCTGGCTTTTATTATGTTTTGTATTATGCATTAACTAAAACATATCGTTTCATTGAAATGAAACGATGTTGTTTTGGGATTTATAATCTAAATTATGTAATAAATTTCTCTTTTGATTTCAACCTTTAATCTTTTAATTTGTTCAATTAGGTCCGTAGTTTAATTTTGATTTTATGAATCAATTCAATTTCATCCCTACAAAGTTTTAAACATACCCTCAGATTTTGGCGTGTTTTTCTTCTTGGTCATTGGTCTTGGATATTTTCAATTTCATATTTAATTGACCTTCAAACTTTTAACTTCTTCATTTTCACCCTTGTTTTCAACCGAATTTGACCCTTGAATATGCTCGTCTTTTGCACAAAAAAATACCCGGTCTTGAATTACTTCGATTTGGCCCCTGATTAACCCCTAAACTTTGATTTTTTGGCGATTTTGTCTCTAATTTCACCTAATTGATTTTCTAAAAAATAATTTTGATCCTTTAAAATTTCAATCTTCTTAATTAAGCCCAAATTAGGATTTCAAACTTAATTTTTCATCAATTAAGTCCCTATTAAAATTAATTTGATCTATTAAAAGTCTAATTAAGTCCTTGTAGTTAATTAATTCTTTTAATTTGACTCAAATTAATTCTTAAACTTAATTAAACCTTTAATTGGGCCTATAATTAAATCAAATTGGCCTGTTAAAAGTCTAATTAAGTTCTCATACTTGTTTTTTATTCAAATTCATTCGATAATTATTTAATTTAACATTAAATATATATTTTATTTCAATCTTAGATCCTTTGGAGTACAATTGTGCTTCTAATTTTGTCCAAAATTTCAATTTGGTTTCTCCATGTGTATAAAACCCTTCTCAACCTTTTCTAGCCAGGCTACCAGTTTTTATTTATTTTTTTCATTTTTTTGTTATTATTTTTAAAAGAAAATGAATGATTTTAAGAAAAAACAAAATTGAGTTATAATAGGTTTAAATCTCTAATCAAAACATAATTTTTAGACCATCAGGGGCCTTTTTTATTATGACAAAAAAATGGTTACTTTGGTTATTCATGGAGTAGGTATGCTAGTTTTATTCTTGTTAAATATATTTTATGATTTTTTAATTAAAAAAGTTATAAAATAGCAATAAAGTGATAGATATCCTAGATACGAGACTTTTAAAATAAAAAAGTTGTATAGGATCACCACTTAGTTTTTAAAAAAATTAAGAAACCAAAAAATAAAACGGTATTTATAGAAAAAATGAAAAAAAGAAGTTGTGATGTCTAAAGAAAGATAGCAATTACTCAAAGGTATCCTTCCTTTAGA
>Ga0325411_1006363_pt1 | contig 12975 bp, 13 predicted proteins | sample PopdelMetagenome_13_FD_206181 | JGI IMG/M metagenome (GOLD analysis project Ga0325411, IMG submission 206181) | Populus deltoides microbial communities from Bellville, Georgia, United States - Xylem-PdIQD-R4 | ecosystem: Host-associated > Plants > Phyllosphere > Stem > Wood/Secondary xylem... | reverse complement strand
TATAATCATGAATGCCTGACAACATTTACAAGTATTAGCATTATTCGAATAAGATAACTAATGTAATCATGTTAACAATTTATAATCTGATTGGAACCTCCTTTGTGTGTGGTTTCCAATTAAATAAAAAAGGTTTATACTATACTTGTTTGAAATACCATTAGTGGATCCTCTAACCTTGACATTTGTTGTTATCATTGTTTAATCCTTACATTAATCTTCCATCTCAAAGTTCTCATCAACTTCTTCTTCTTCTTTATTATTATTATTATTACTATTATTGTTGTTGTTATTGTGTTGCTGTTAACTATAATTTATACAATTAACCTCTCTGTGGTTCGACCCCGGTCTTGCCGGGTTATTTATTACTTCGACACTCCTGCACTTGGGAGAAGACATCAATCTTTTGGTCGTGTCAGGAGCGCAGAGAGCTGTGCCTCACCGAGTAGCGATTTCACATCTACTCTATGGAAAACGGAGTCCGGAATCTCCTGTAAAAATTTCAGGGCGACCCAATGGTCGGATCAAAACTTATGGCCCTTTCGAATCATTACTCTGGTCTCGAGTGAAGAGTTCTCCGCCTCATCGAGTAGCGATTCCACATCTACTCCAAGGAAAACGGCATTCAGAAACTCCTCTAAAAATTTAGAAGCGATCCAACAGTTGGATCAAAAGTTATAGCCTGTTCAAACTAGTACTTTGGTGTGGAGCGAATTGTCCATGGCCCAACCGAGTAGCGATTCTACATCTAGTCCAAGGAAAACGGCGTTCGGAAACTCCTGTAAAAATTTGGGGGCGATCCAACGGTCGAATCAAAAGTTATGGCCTTCTCGAACCGGTACTCTAGTCTCGAGCGATGGGACGTCCTCTCACCGAGTAGCGATTCCACCCCCACATCAAGGAAAACGGCATCCGTAAACTCCTGTAAAAATTTGAGGGCGATCCAACGGTCGGATCAAAAGTTATGGCCCTTTCAAATGAGTACTCTAGTCCGGAGTGCCGAGACGTCCGCTCACCGAGTAGCAATTCCACTTTTACTACAAGGAAAACGGTGTCCGCAAACTCCTGTAAAAATTTCAGGGCGACCAATTGGTGGGATCAAAAGTTATGGCCCTTTCGAACCGTTACTCTGGTCTCGAGCGAAGAGTCCTTTGCCACACCGAGTAGCAAATCCACATCTACTCCAAGGAAAATGGCGTCCGGAAACTCCTGTAAAATTTTGGGGGCGATCCAACAGTCGGATCAAAAGTTATGGCCCTTTCGAATTGGGACTCTGGTCTAGAGCGCAGAGACCTCTGCCTCACTGAGTAGCGATTCCACATCTACTCCAAGGAAATCGGCGTCCGGAAACTCCTGTAAAAATTTATGGGCAATCCAACGGTGGGATCAAAAGTTATGGCCATTTCGAACCGGTACACTGGTCCGGAGCACAAAAACCTCCACCTCATCGAATATCTATTCCACATGTTCTCCAAGAAATACAGTGTCCGGAAACTCCCGTAAAAATTTGAGCAGTCGGATCAAAAGTTAGAGCCCTTCCGAACTGGCACCCTCGTCTGGAGCGAAGAGCCCTTGGCCTGACTGACTAGCAATTCCACATCTACTCCAAGGAAAACGGCGTCCGGAAACTCCTGTAAAAATTTAAGGGCGACCCAACGGTGGGATCAAAAGTTATGGACCATTCGAACCGTTACTCTGGTCTCGAGCGAAGAGTCCTCCGCTTCACCGAGTAGCGATTCCACATCCAGTCCAAGGAAAACGGCATCCAGAAACTCTCATAAAATTTTCAGGGCGACCCAATGGTCAGATCAAAAGTTATACCCTTTCAAACCATTACTCTGGTCTCGAGCAAAGAGTCCTCCGCCTCACCGAGTAGCGATTCCTCATCCACTCCAAGGAAAACAACGTCCAGAAACTCTGGTCCGTAGCGCGGAGACCTCCGGCTCATCAAGTAGCGATTCCACATCTACTCCAAGGATAACGGCGTCCGGAAACTCATGTAAAAATTCGGAGGCGATCTAACGGTCGAATCAAATGTTCTGTCCCTCTCGAACCGGCACTCTAGTCTCGAGCGTAGAGACATCCGTCTCATCAAGTAGTGATTCCAGTTTTACTCCAAGGAAAACGGCGTCCGGAAACTCCTGTAAATATTTGAGGGCGACCCAGCGGTGGGATCAAAACTAATGGCCCTTTCGAACTGTTACTCTGGTCTCGAGCGAAGAGTCCTCCGCCTCACCGAGTATCGATTCCTCATCTAGTCAAAGGAAAACGGCATCCGAAAACTTCTGTAAAATTTTCAAGGCGACCCAAAGGTCGGATAAAAAATTATGGCCCTTTCGAACCGTTACTCTGGTCTCGAGCGAAGAGTCCTCCACCTCACCAGGTAACAATTCCTCATCTAGTCCAAGGAAAACGGCGTCCGGAAACTCCTGTAAAAATTTAGGGGCGATCCAATTAAAAAAAATGTTATGGCCTTCTCGAACCGACACTCTAGTCTCGAGCGTAGAGACATCCACCTCATCGAGTAGTGATTCCATTTCTACTCCAAGGAAAACGGCATCCGGAAACTCCTGTAAAAATTTCAGGACGACCAAACGGTGGGATCAAAAGTTATGGCCCTTTTGAACTGTTACTCTGGTCTCCATCGAAGAGTCCTCCACCTCACCGAGTAGCGATTCCTCATCTAGTCCAAGGAAAACGGGATCCCGAAACTCCTATTAAAATTCAGAGGCGATCCAACGGTCAATTCAAAAGTTATGGCAATCTCGAACCGGCACTCTAGTCTCGAGCGTGAGACATCTGCCTCACCGAGTATGGATTCCAGTTTTACTCCAAGGAAAACGGCGTCCGGAAACTCCTGTAAAAATTTCAGGGCGACCCAACTGTCGAATTAAAAGTTATGGCCCTTTCGAACCATTCCTCTGGTCTCGAGCGAAGAGACCTCCGCCTCACCGAGTAACGATTCCACATCTAGTCCAAGGAAAACGGCGTCCGGAAACTCCTGTAAAAATTTCAGGACGATCCAACGGTTGGATCAAAAGTTATGGCCCTTTCGAACCAGTACTCTGGTCCAGAGCCCAGAGACCTACGCCTCACCAAGTAGCAAATCCACATCTACTCCAAGGAAAACGGCATCAGGAAACTCCTGTAAAAAATTGGGGGCGAGCCAACAGTCGGATCAAAAGTTATAGCCCTTTTGAACTGGGACTCTAGCCCGGAGCGCTGAGACCTGCGACTCACCAAGTAGCAATTCCACATCTACTCCACGGAAAACGGCATCCGGAAACTGCTGTAAAAATTTGGGGGCGAGCCAACGGTCGGATCAAAAGTTATGGCCCTTTCGAACCGCTACTCTTGTCCGTAGCATAGAGACCTCAACCTCACCATGCAGCGATTCCATATCTACTCCACGAAAAACAGCATCCGCAAACTCCAATAAAAATTTGGGGACGAACCAATTGTCGGAGCAAGAGTTATGGACCTTTCGAACCGCTATGCTGGTCCGGAGCGCAGAGACGTCCACTCTTCGAGTAGTGATTCCACATCAACTCCAAGAAAAACGACGTCCGGAAACTTTTGTAAAAATTTGAGGGCGATCCAACGGTCGGATCAAAAGTTATGGCCCTTTCGAACCAGAACTCTAGTCTGGAGCGCAGAGACTTCCATTCACAGAGTAGCGATTCCACATCTATTCCAAGAAAAACGGCGTCCGAAAACTCCTGTAAAAATTTCAGGGCGACCCAACGATCGGATCAAAAGTTATGACCCTTTCAAATCGTTACTCTAGTCTATAGCACAGAGATCTCAGCCTCACCGAGTAGCGATTCAACATCTACTCCAAGGAAAACAGCAACCGGAAACTCCTGTAAAAAATTAAGGGTGAACCAACAGTTGGATCAAAAGTGATGGCCCTTTCGAACCGGTGCTCTGGTCTGAAGCGCATAGAACTCGGCGTCACCGAATAGCGATACCACATTTACTCTACGTAAAACGTCGTCCGAAAACTCCTGTAAAAATTTCAGGGTGGCCTAACAATCGGATCAAAAGTTATGGCTCTTTCGAACCGGTACTCTGGTCTGGAGGGCAGAGACATCCGCCTCACCTAGTGGCGATTCAACATCTACTCCTCGGAAAACGGCATCCGCAAACTCTTGTAAAAATTTGAGGGCGATCCAACGGTCGGATCAAAAGTTATTGCCCTTTCGAACCGGTACGCTGGTCCAGAGCGCAGAGACCTCCGCCTAACCGAGTAGCGATTCCACATCTACTCCTAGGAAAACAGCATCCGCAAATTATTGTAAAAATTTATGGATGATCCAACAGTCGAATCAAAAGTTATGGCCCTTTCGAACCATGACTTTGGTCTAGAGCACAGAGACATCGGCGTCACAGAGTAGCGATTCCACATCTACACGAAGTAAAACGGCGTTCGAAAACTACGGTAAAAATTTGGGGGCGATCCAACGGTCGGATCAAAAGTTACCGCATTTTCGAATCAGGACTTTAGTTTAAAGCGAGGAGACTTCTGCTCACCGAGTAGCGATTCCACATCCACACCAAGGAAAACGGCGTCCGCAAACTCTTGTAAAAATTTCAGGGCGACTCAACGGTCGAATCAAAAGTTATGGCCTTTTTGAACAATTACTCTGGTCCGGAGCACAGAGACCTCGGCGTCACCGATTAGCGATCCACATCTACTCCAGGAAAAACGGAGTCGGGAAACTCCCGTAAAAATTTGATGGCGATCCAACGGTCAGATCAAAAGTTATGGCCCTTTCGAACCGGTACTCTGGTATGGAGCGCAGAGACCTCCGCGTCACCGAGTAGTTCCACATCTGGTCCAGGGAAAATGACGTTCAGAAACTCCTGTAAAAATTTGAGGGCGATTCAACGGTCCCATCAAAAGTTATGGCCCTTTCGAATCGGTACGCTGGTCTGGAGCGCAGAGACCTCCGCCTCACCGACTGACGATTCCAAATCTACTACTGGGAAAACAGCGTCTGGAAACTCCCGTAAAAATTTGAGGGCGATCCAACGGTCGGATCAAAAGTTATGGCCCTTTCGAACTGGTACACTGGTCCAGAGCGTAGAGATCCCGGCGTCACCGTGTAGCGATTCCACAACTACTCCGGCAAAAATGGAGTCTGGAAACTCCCGTAAAAATTTAAGGGCGATCCAACGGTCGGATCAAAAGTTATGGCCCTTTCGAACCGGTACTCTGGTATGGAGCGCAGAGACCTCCGCCTCACTAAGTAGAAATTCCACATCTACTCTAGGGAAAACGGCGTCCAAAAACTCCTGTAAATATTTGAGGGCAATTCAACAGTCGGATCAAAAGTTATGACCCTTTCAAACCGCTACTCAAGTTCGGAGCACATAGACATCGGCCTCACCGAGTAGCGATTTCACATCTACTCTACGTAAAACGTTGTCCAAAAACTCCTATAAAAAATTGGGGGCGATCCAACGGTCGGATCAAAACTTATGACCCTTTTGAACCGGTACACTGGTCTGGAGTGCAGAGACCTTCGCCTCATCGAGTTGCGATTCCACATCTACTTTAGGGAAAACGGTGTTCGAAAACTGCTGTAAAAATTTTAGGGAGATCGAACGGTCGAATCAAAAGCCCTTTCGAATCGCTTCTCCGGTCTCTAGCGACGAGACCTCCTCCTCACTCAGTAACGATTTCACATCTACTCCAAGCAAATCAGCTTGCGGAAACTCCTATAAAAATTTGGGGGCGATCCAACGGTCGGATCAAAAGTTATGGCTCTTTCAAACCGGGACTCTGGTTCGGAGCGCAGAGACCTCAGCCTCACCGAGTAGCGATTCCACATCTACTTAAAGTCAAAACGGCGTCCGGAAACCCCTGTAAAAATTTCAGGGCGATCCAACGGTCGGATCAAAAGTTATGGCTCTTTCGAACCGGTAATCTGGTATGGAGTGCAGAAACCTTCGCCTCACCGAGTAGCCATTCCACATATACTCAATAGAAAACGGCGTCCGGAAACTCCTATAAACATTTGAGGGTGACCCAACGGTCGGATAAAAAGTTATGACCCTTTCAAACCGGTACTGTGGTCCGGAGCTCAGAGACATCGGCCTTACCGAGTAGCGATTCCACATCTACTATATGTAAAACGTCGTCCGAAAAATCCTATAAAACATTAGGGGCGATCTAACGGTCTGATCAAAAGTTATGGCCGTTTCGAACCGGTAAGCTAGTATGGTGTGCAGAGACCTTCGCCACACCAAGTTGCGATTCCACATCTACTCCAGGGAAAACGGCTTCCGGAAACTCCCGTTAAAATTTGACGGTAATCCAACGGTCGGATCAAAAGTTATGGCCTTTTCGAACCGGTACTATGGTCTGGAGCGCAAAGACCTCGACCTCACCGAATAGCGATTCCATATCTACTACAAGGAAAACAGCGCCCAGAAACTCCTGTAAAAAAGTGGTGGCGATCCAACGATCGGATCAAAAGTTATGACACTTTCGAACCGCGACTCTGGTCTGGAGCGCCGAGATGTCCGTTCACCGAGTAGCGATTCCACGTCTACTCCAAGAAAAACGACGTCCGGAAACTCCTGTAAAAATTTCAGGGTTACCCAACGGTCGGATCAAAAGTTATGGCCCTTTTAAACCGGTACTCTGGTCGGGAGCGCAGAGACCTCGGCCTCACCTTGTAGCGATTCCACATCTACTCCAAGGAAAACTGCGTCCGGAAACTCCTGTAAAAATTTTAGGGCGATCCTACAGTTGGAAATTTTAGAGATCCCGGCGTCACCGTGTAGCGATTCCACAACTACTCCGGCAAAAATGGAGTCTGGAAACTCCCGTAAAAATTTAAGGGCGATCCAACGGTCGGATCAAAAGTTATGGCCATTTCGAACCGGTACTCTGATCTGGAGCGCATAGACCTCGGCGTCACGGAGTAGCGATTCCACATCTACTCCAAGGAAAACGGCGTTCGCGAACTCCTGTTAAAATTTCAGTGCGACGCAACGGTCGGATCAAAAGTTATGGCCCTTTCGAACTGTTACTCTGGTCTGGAGCACAGAGACCTCGGCGTCACCGTGTAGCGATTCCACAACTACTCCAGCAAAAACGGAGTCTGGAAACTCCCGTAAAAATTTGATGGCGATCCAACGATCGGATCAAAAGTTATGGCCCTTTGGAACCGATACTCTGGTTTGGAGCACAGAGAACTCCGGCTCACCGAGTAGCAATTCCACATCTACTCCAGGGAAAATGGAGTCCGGAAACTCCTGTAAAAATTTGAGGGCGATCCAACGGTCGAATCAAAAGTTATGACCCTTACAAACCGGTACTCAGGTTTGGAGCACGTAGACATCGGCCTCACCAAGTAGCGATTTCACATCTACTCTATGTAAAACGTCGTCCAAAAACTCCTGTAAAATATTCGAGGCGATCCATCAGTCGGATCAAAAGTTATGGCCCTTTCGAACTGGTATGCTAGTTTGGAGCGTAGAGACGTCCGTTCACCGAGTAGCGATTCCATATCTACTCCAAGAAAAACGGCGTCCGGAAACTGCTGTAAAAATTTTTGGGGACCCAAAGGTCATATCAAAAGTTATGGCATTTTCGAACCGGGACTCTGGTCCGGAGCACAGAGACCTCGGCGTCACCGATTAGCAATCCACATCTACTCCAGGAAAAACGGAGTTGGGAAACTCCCGTAAAAATTTGATGGCGATCCAACGGTCTGATCAAAAGTTATGGCCATTTCGAACCGGTACTCTGGTCTGGAGCGCATAGACCTCGGCGTCACGGAGTAGCGATTCCACATCTACTCCAAGGAAAACGGCGTTCGCGAACTCCTGTTAAAATTTCAGTGCGACGCAACGGTCGGATCAAAAGTTATGGCCCTTTCGAACTGTTACTCTGGTCTGGAGCACAGAGACCTCGACGTCACCGTGTAGCGATTCCACAACTACTCCAGCAAAAACGGAGTCTGGAAACTCCCGTAAAAATTTGAGGGCGATCCAACGGTCGGATCAAAAGTTATGACCCTTACAAACCGGTACTCAGGTTTGGAGCACGTAGACATCGGCCTCACCAAGTAGCGATTTCACATCTACTCTACGTAAAACGTCGTCCAAAAACTCCTGTAAAAAATTCGAGGCGATCCATCGGTCGGATCAAAAGTTATGGCCCTTTCGAACCGGTACGCTAGTCTGGAGCGTAGAGACGTCCGTTCACCGAGTAGCTATTCCACATCTACTCCAAGAAAAACGGCGTCCGGAAACTGCTGTAAAAATTTTTGGGGACCCAAAGGTCATATCAAAAGTTATGGCATTTTCAAACCGGGACTCTGGTCCGGAGCGCAGAAACCTCAGCCTCACCGAGTAGCGATTCCCCATCTACTCCAAGGAAAACGGTGTCCACATTTCGAACCAGCACTTTGGTCTAGAGCAAAGAGCCCTTGGTCTGACAGAGTAGTGATTCCATTTCTACTCCAAGGAAAACAGCGTCTAGAAACTCTTGTAAAAATTTGAGGGCGATCCAACGATTGGATCAAAAGTGATGGCCCTTTCGAACTGGTACTCTGGTCTCGAGCGAAGAGAACTCCACCTCATCGAGTAGCGATTCCACATCTACTCCAAGGAAAACGACGTCTGGAAACTTGTGTTAAAATTTGAGGGCGATCCAACGGTCGGATCAATAGTTGTGGCCCTTTCGAACCGGTACTCTCGTTCTGGAGCGCAGAGACCTGCACCTCACTGAGTAGTGATTGCACATCTACTCCAAGGAAAACAGCGTCTGGAAATTCCTGTTAAAATTTGAGGGCGATTCAACGATTGGATCAAAAGTTGTGGACCTTTCGAACCGGCACTTTGGTCTGGAGCGAATAGGCCCTGGCATGACAGAGTAGCGATTCCACATCTACTCGAAGGAAAAAGTGTCTGGAAACTCCTGTAAAAATTTGAGAGCGATCCGACAGTCGGATCAAAGTTATGGCCCTTTGGAACCAGTACTGTGGGCTGGAGCAAAGAGACCTCCGCCTCACCTAGTAGCGATTCCACATCTACTCCAAGGATAACAGCTTCCGGAAACTCTTGTAAAAATTTATGGGCGATCAACGATCGGATCAAAAGTTATGGATCTTTCGAAGCGGTACTCTTGTCAGGAGCACAGAGACCTCCGCATCACCATGTAGCGATTCCACATCTACTCCAAGGAAAACAGCGTCTGGAAACTCCTGTAAAAATCTGGTGGCGATCCAACGGTCGGATCAAAAGTTATGGAACTTTAGAACCTGTATTCTGGTCCGGAGAGCAGAGACCTCCGCCTCACCAAGTAGCGATTCCACATCTACTCCAAAGACAACGGTGTCCGGAAACTCCTGTAAAACTTTGAGGGCGATACAACGGTCGGATTAAAAGTTATGGCCCTTTCGAACCGGTATGGTGGTCTCGAACGACGAGACCTCCATCTCACCGAGTAGCGATTCCAAATCTACTCCAAGGAAAACGGCGTCCGAAAACTGCTGTAAAAAATTTGAGGGCGATCCAACGGTCGAATCAAAAGTTATAGCCTTTTCGAACCGACACTCTAATTTGGAGTGAAGAGCCCTTGGCCTGACCGACTAGCGATTCCACATCTACTCCAAGGAAAACGGCGTCCGGAAACTCCTGTAAAAATTTGAGGGCAATCCAACGGTCGCATCAAAACTTATGGACCTTTCTAATCGGCACTCTGGTCTGGAGCGAGGAGCCCTTGGCCTGACAGAGTAGCGATTCCACATCTACTCCAAAGAAAACAGCATCTGGAAACTCCTGTAAAAAATTGAGGGCGATCTAATGGTTGGATCAAAAGTGATGGCCCTTTCGAACTGGTACTCTGGTCTCGAGCGAAGAGACCTCCGCCTCACTGAGTAATGATTCCACATCTACTCTACATAAAACGTCGTCCGGAAACTCCTATAAAAATTTCAGGGTGGCCCAACAATCAGATCAAAAGTTATGGCCCTTTCGAACCGGTACTCTGGTCCGGAGGGCAGAGACCTTCGCCTCACCTTGTAGCGATTCAATATCTACTCCTACAAAAATGGCATCCGCAAACTCTTGTAAAAATTTAGGGGCGATCCAACGGTCGGATCAAAAGTTATAGCCCTTTTGAACCGGTACGCTGGTCTAGAGCGTAGAGACCTCCGCGTCACCGAGTAGCGATTCCACATCTACTCCTAGGAAAACGACGTCCGGAAACTCCTGTAAAAATTTGAGGGAGATCCAATTATCGGATCAAAAATTGAGGGCCCTTTCGAACCGGCAATCTGGTGTGGACCGAAGAGCCCTTGGCCTGACCGAGTAGCAATTCCACATCTACTTCAAGGCAAACGTCGTCCGGAAACTCCTGTAAAATTTTGAGGGAGATCCAACGATCAGATCAAAAGTTATGGCCCTTTCGAACCGGTACTCTCGTTTGGAGCGAAGAGACCTTAACCGCACCGAGTAGCGATTCCACATCAACTCAAGGAAAACGGCGTTCGGAAACTCCTGTAAAAATTTGAAGGCGATCCAACGATCTAATCGAAAGTTATGGCCCTTTCGAACCAGTACGCTAGTCTCGAGCGAGGAGACTTACTCCTCACCGAGTAGCGATTCCACATCTACTCTAAGGAAACAACGAACTGAAACTCCTGTAAATATTTGAGGGAGATCAAACGATCAGATCAAAAGTTATGGCTCTTTCGAATCGGTACTCTCGTCTGGAGCGAAGAGATCTCCGCCGCACCAAGTAGCGATTCCACATCTACTCCAAGGAAAATGGCGTCCGGAAACTCCTGTAAAAATTTAAGGGCGATCCAACGGTCGGATCGAAAGTTATGGCCCTTTCCAACTGGTACGCTGGTCTCGAACGAGGAGACTTCCGCCTCACCGAGTAGCGATTCCACATCTACTCTAAGAAAACAGCGTCCTGAAACTCCTGTAAAACTTTAAGAAAGATCCAACGATAGGATCCAAAGTTATGGCCCTTTCAAACTGGTACTCTGGTCTGGAGGGAAGAGACCTTCGCTTTGTCGAGTAACGATTCCACATCAACTCAAAGGAAAACGGCGTCTGAAAACTCCTGCAAAAATTTGAAGGCGATCCAATGGTCGGATCCAAAGTTATGGCCCTTTCGAACCAGCACTATGGTTTGGATTGCAAAGCCCTCCGCCGCACCGATAACGATTCCACATCTACTCCAAGGAAAACGGCGTCCGGAAACTCCTGTAAAAATTTGAATGCAATCCAACGATCGGATCGAAAGTTATGGCCCTTTCGAACCGGTATGCTGGTCTTGAGCGAGGAGACTTCTACCTGACCGAGTAGTGATTCCACATCTACTCTAAGGAAACAGCGTCCTGAAAGTCCTTCAATTCCTGCTTTAGCTTTCTAAGTTTGCAGCACAATTGATACATTGGACAAACCCCCAAATTTTGATCCCATACTTTCTTCACAACGGGCATGAACTTGTCATGATTCATCCACATATCGAAGAATCTGAATGGTTTCTTTATTTCTCTCCCTTTGATACCACCTCTCCTTTTGAATCATCATTTTCTTTTGCCATAACACCTCATCACAATACATGAAATCCCTTCGGTTTCTAGGCTGCCAAAAACCTTCCCAATGGCCTATGGTCTCATCCTTAAAACCACCATCACCAATATCATCAATGTCCTCCTCAGAATCCGCATAATCAACCCACCTTGGCCTTTCAGCCCCACTGCCATTGTTTGATTTCGATTCAGCCCCAAACTTTCTCACATCTTGGTTACATGTTCCAGCCATGTTACCATATTTTCCCACCTTCTCAAGTCTGTCATAGACGTTCCCCGTCACGAAATTCATTCTTTCCATCATCTTCGTCATGACTTGCATTTGGAATTTAAGTTCTAAATCATGAGGGGGTGGTGTGTTTTTTTGATCTGACATGATAATACCTGCAAAAATTGGTTAGTAGTAAAAAAATAAAATCCTCACATCGCTCGTGTTTCGCTCAAACACTCTTAATATCCTCACACGCTCACACCTCTCGTCTCACCTTCTTGTGGAACTCAAACCAACACCAAATAGAACCAACTTCGCAGCGCAATCCAAATATGTATATATGACTCAAGAAGCAATAAAAACCAGAAAACAAGGAAAAACAAAACTGTGATAATAGTCTCGCGAGTAGCAAGTGAATCTATTCGAAATATGAATGAAACTGAAGACTCGAATAAAAACAGAAACAAAATATGCAAAATGATGAAATGACACGACCAAAAGATTGATGTCTTCTCCCAAGTGTAGAAGTGTCGAAGTAATAAATAACCCGGTAAGACCGGGGTCGAACCACAGGGAGGTTAATTGTATAAATTATAGAAAACAACAATGATATAACAACAATAGTAACAACAACAACAACAACAACAATAATACTAGTAGTAGTATTAGTAGTAGTAGTAATAGTAGTAGTAGTAAAAATAGTAATAGTAATAGTAATAATAATAATAATAATAATACCAATAATACTATTAATAATGACAATAATAAAGATGATGAAGAAGAAGTTGATGAGAACTTCGAGATGGAGGATTAACGTAAGGATTAAACAATGATAACAACAAATGTCAAGGTTAGAGGATCCACTAATGGTATTTCAAACAAGTATAGTATAAACTCTTTTTATTACTCAAATGGAAACCACACATAAAGGAGGTTCCAATCATATTATAAATTGTTAACATGATTACATTAGTTATCTTATTCGAATAAGGCTAATACTTGTAAATGTTGTCAGACATTCATGATTATAACTTATGTTAATAACAAATCAAGTTCCTTTCATAGCACAGGTGTCGGTTATACCATACAGTATGAGCTATGAAAGTGCCAAGTATTTGTTGTACCAAGTGTTATACAACATAAATCTAGATTAACCATTTAACAAGCAAAGTATTAAAAGTGAACAAGATAACA
>Ga0325411_1006361_pt1 | contig 12978 bp, 3 predicted proteins | sample PopdelMetagenome_13_FD_206181 | JGI IMG/M metagenome (GOLD analysis project Ga0325411, IMG submission 206181) | Populus deltoides microbial communities from Bellville, Georgia, United States - Xylem-PdIQD-R4 | ecosystem: Host-associated > Plants > Phyllosphere > Stem > Wood/Secondary xylem... | reverse complement strand
TGTTTTTCCTTTTCTTTCTTTTGAAATACTAATTTTTTTATGGTTAATTGTGTTTTTGAGATGGTTAGAATTTAAAGAAAAACAATTCTGAGTTTTTCCAGAAATAATATGGGATTGTTAGTTTTGTATCTATTTTTCTTCTTCTTCTTCTTTTATTACATTATATATTTTCAATTTCTCTTTTTTACATATTTTTTAATATAATATTTTTAACATTTGTAATTAAAGTAATCTACTGGCTTATCCCTTTATTATGAGACTGTTCCAAAGTACTTCAGCAAGTTAGATAAGCCCACCAAAATCTGAGTCAACTGAAAAGGAAAACAATAGACTATTGGAGTTCTACAGGTCGGCTTAAGCCCAAGAAAATCTCATTCCACTGAAAAGTGAAAATCACTGGACTTTGGATCAGAAGTTCAGAAACTCTCTCCTCCGCAGGAACAGTTATCCTGCAAAGCTCTGAGCAATGCTTTAATTGGAAAATCATCGCATTATTATTAATTTTCACGAAAGACAGGAAACGAGAACTTCTCAGACAAACACCATCAGCTACATGTAACAGAATACCAAGGATTAGTTGCAACTTCTTGAACGGGATTACAATCTGTAACCCTACCATTTAGACAATTTGATCAACCAACTCAGCTGGAGTATGAGCTCCATTGTTGTGCATGCGACCTTGGCACACCAGGCTGACCTTAACATGGTAGAAAGAAAGTAAATTATTTATGGCCCATTGAAACTCAATTTCCAGTTATCAACATTATAACACCCATATATGGTTCTGTTGTAATTGCGTGGATTTAAGGGAGAAGCTAAATGTAATACCCACACACACACACACACACACACACACACACACACACACATACACGCTAGACTTGGAGAATGACATGAAGACATTGTTTTTGCAACATCATTCCATTACAAGAAAAAAAAAGAGAGAGAGCTTCCTGTCTAGAGCACTTATTCCAGAAATTGCTGCTCAAAAATCGCATGTCTAAAGAGACATTACATGACAAATAAAACTTGTTCACACCTCCCTAATTCGCAGTGAAATGAGATTCGCAATGCAATGCAATGCTGGCCCCTCTATATGGCAGCAAAGTAATCCTTGCTCAGCTTTGGATCAGGCTTCATGGACTTCTCACCAGGCTTCCACCCAGCTGGGCAAACTTCATCTGGATTTTCTTGCACATACTGCAAGGCCTGTAATAAATGCAAAAGCAATCAATAAGAATGAATGAAAAACATATGCCGAAAGGCACTTCAGGTGTACAATCATGCCAATCCTTAATTTACAAAATCTTCCAGTTTTAGAATATCTTTTCCCTGTATTTGTGAAATCACCTGGAGTGTCCTCTTCGTCTCGTCAACACTACGCCCAATGGCAAGGTTGTTAATGGTGGAATGTTGGATGACTCCTTCTTTATCAATGATGAAAAGTCCTCTCAGAGCAACTCCCTGAAATTAAAACCAAGTATCAAAAAAAGAAAATGCGGAGGCAGAGGCTCCTCTTCCAAGCACTGTGCAGAGGTTAAGGGGCAGTGGTGATTAATACGAGAGAGCCCTTTTCTCAGCATTGTCTGACAATGGGAGTGGCATTAACCACAGGATAGATAAGGCCACTAAGAGAATAACAAGGCAACCTGATTCCCATTCAACAGAGAACTAGATGTGAGCTAGACCTAAGTCATTATGGTTTAGCTTGATACTGAGTCGTGCCAGTAACAAGCAACAGACAAAAAAATGCATGGATGTGCATTTGTACGTGTACACGGTTATGCAATAACAAAGTGATATTAAAAAAATGAAGGTTTTTAATGAGTTCATTGTGTTTCTTTAGAACAACATTAATAAAAACATCTCGTACCTGATCAGGAATTAGCACTCCATAAGATTTTGAAATGGATTTGGTGACATCAGAAATCAAAGGATACTTCAAATCTCCAAGCCCACCAGACTTTCTATCTGTTTGGACCCAGGCAAGGTGCGAGAACTACACAGAGAATATCATGACACGCTCAACACCAATAATCAATTTATGATTTTTTAGTCCTATACCAAAATCAGCTCTGATACAACAAACAGATAGTGGATGGTTCCAATTTTGAAAGCAAATGTTTATGTATTTTATCAGTACAGACAAAAGCTAATGAAAATTGGCAATGACCAAACTTGCAACCAACAAGGTTGCATTTGCATTATATGCAGAGGATAGCTTCTATAGCTAAAGTCAATGGATTTATAACGAAAACCAAATTGAGATTCTTTACAGTAATTTTCAGTTCTTAGTTTCTTCTACAGCCAAGTTACTTTTTGTCCATTACAATATTCACTTCAACTTATCAACTCAGAATGCTGTGATTTGAACCATACGTTTTCAAAATACATGCAAAGGCCACGCAATTTTATCAATTGTGCTAGCAAGCATGGCTCACATTATTTATATAAAGGAAACCGATATGAATAATACACACAAATTCAAGTCAAAGTCAAGTCAACCCAAGCTATAATCCAGCTACTTTAGGTTGGCTACAAGAATCCTTACCCCCACCCCACTGAAACAAAAAAATTCAATTAGACTATCTAGAGACATATAGAGACATGTTATATAATCCTAAACGTGTGTGTTGTGTGCGGGAGTACGTGCTCCAACTCATCAAATAAAAGTTGAAAACTTGAAGTGAAAACATAAGATCCACTAAGATTTCAGGCCGAAGTCACAGGATTCCTAGAATTTTCTTTCTTGATTTTGACAAAAGAAGATATATACCACACTGTCGATTGAAACACCCAACACTTCTGTGTTTATCTGCTCAAATTCCTCATGACGGTCACTAAAAGCAGTGATTTCTGAACACAAGTGAAACAGAAAAAATATGAGAAGAACAATTAGCATCCACAACTCGTCAAAGCTTCAAACGACATAAGCTAAGTTCCAAACAAACCTGTGGGACAAACAAATGTGAAGTCCAATGGATAGAAAAATAGAATCACATATTTCTTCCCAATATAATCAGACAGTTTAACCTGAAACCAAAATTAACCAATAAAACATAAAAGAGTTTGAAAGAATAAGACACAACACAGGAGCACAAATGCAAGCTCAATTCACCACACGATTTTCATAGCCAATCAAGCTAACAATTAACTGGCTTTCAAATTCTACGATTTTACAACAATCAGAGTAGCAATTACGTATTTAATCTATTTTTTAAGACCAAATTTCTGTGCAAAATAGAAACATTGTAATCATACAATTCCTTCAATGTAAATTAAAATTTAATTTAATTTAAAAAAAAAAGAATGACATGACATCAACTCCTTATAGTCGATAACATTGTCAGCACAAAGTACATTAATGAACTCTTGATCGAAGACAGCCTCCGCCTCGAAATCCGGTGCTATGTTTCCGACCAATGGAAGTTCGCTCTGCACAGAAGAAAACGAAAGCAAACTTAGTTAGAGGCTGAATCAAACACAGAAGAAAAGCTCTTTCAAATAGTTAATGAAATGGGAATTTGGGTCATAAAAACCAACGAGTCTGAGAAAAAACTTACAGAGGCTTTGACAACGAAGGTGTTTCTAGAATGAGAGCCACGAGTCAAGGAAATGGAACGAGGGACGCGAGATTGGAAGGATTTGCGAGTGCCAAAAAATGAGTTGGGGAGAGTTACGTTTTTAGAGATAGGAAAGGCCATGGATTTGGTGGTGGCGGCGGCGGCGGCGGCGATAGAGGAGATGAGAGTGGTGGAGGTAGCTGAGCAGGCCATATTCTTGGGGGGGGGAGAGAAGCAGGTAAGTGTTCCTTCTCTTGGTGTGATGAACAGTAGTGGTTGGTGTGGGTAGAGCTAGTATAAGGTTGAGAAATGGCGAGTGATAAGATAAAACTAAAACTAGTGTTGTAGGAGTCGATGGACCTGTTTTCGGTTCCTTTGGTTGTTAGGATTCTTTTTATGTTTTTTTTTTTTTTTTTTTTTTTTTTTTAAATGTACGGGCAGAGGGGGTGGGTTACCCGTTCGTACATTCCGGGGCATCCGGAAATCTAGCTAAGTGCAATGTCAAGCGAGTTCTGGTTTGTGAGGACCCTGAGACCGTGATCTTATTTTTTAGAGTGTTTTATTACTTTCTTGCGTGATAAAAAAAATAGATAAGATAAAATAGAAAAATAAAATGGAGATAAAATTATTTTTATTAATAATTTATAAGATAAAATAATTATTTTTATATTATGTTTGATTATGGTGGATAAACATAATAAAATATAAAAAAATCTATTTTACTTTTAATATAAATTATTTTTAAATTTACATAATTAAATAGATAATTAGATATTATTTTTTTTATTTTAGTTTATATTGAGTGTTGAAATTAATAATATTATAATAATCTTAATTATAAAATTATGATTAACTTGATGAGCTGACATGAGGTCTAGATCAGTCCAAATTTTTTAAAAAAAACAAAGAAGTGATTAACTTGACCTTACACGGATAAAAACTTAGGCCAGCTTGAAATAAAAGACGGGTCAAATTCCATTGATTTTTTTGAAAAAAATGGTCAAAAGAAGGTTATTCTGATTATTTTAAAAAATTAATTTGCTAGATTGGCTCTTCAGACCCATAACCTGAACTTTGTCTCGGGTTGACTCCTGAGTCCGACTTTAAAACTATGTTAATAAAAAAAACTTATTCATATGTTGTTTCAGGTCAACTCATGTTGACCCTCTCAACCCGCGATCCGAGTCTTGCCCTGGTCAACCCCAAATCAAATTTTTAAATATGATGATAATAATTTTTATCTTTACATTGACTCAGGCCAGCTTAGGTTTACCTTTTTAATTAATGACCCCTGCCTTGTCCCAAGTTGACTATCGAATCAAGTTTTAATATTATGATAATAATCATTTTTATTTATTTTGACTCGGGTTGACCCTCTTAACACACGTGACTCGAGCCTAAGAAAATATTGAAAAACAATTCTAGCATGCTTACTAAAGAAAAAGGATTAAAAGACATTATGAAGTTTTATTATTGTTAATGATAAATTATTTTTCTTTAAAAAAATTTATTGCTCATTTTTTATACAAAAAATATTTGTAATAAGCCTTTCAAGATTTCAATAACATTATCTTAGTTTATATGTACTTCTAAATAAAATATTGAATCAAAGATTATATAACTCAAATATCTCTTCATAAAATAAATATGAGCTCTAGATTTAAAAAGAAAATCAAAGTATAAAAAAGAGAAGAAAAGCACTAAAAACGAGATGAGGAAGAGTATATAAAAATCTAAAAAATATTATATAAAACTCTTTCTTCATCCTCCTTTTGTAGTGGATTTTGAAATCTAAAATATTAAAGAATTAATTCTAATAATAATTAAAATAAATTCTTAATATTATTAACCTACATTATCAATTTTTTATTAGTTATCGTAAATCAAAAATTAAATATAAATATAGTGGGTATAAATATGAATTCTTGAGTTGAAAAAATTATTTAGATTTTCAAAAAATATATTTGAAAAAGAATTTTAACATTCATGTTTGAACTGGAACAAAAATAATTCACTGGAAGAAATAATGCTTAATGTGAATTATTTAAGCAATCTAAAGATTTGTTCCTCTCGATACCACTAAAATTGGTTTGGATAATAATATATTCAAGAAAAGAACATGGTCCAGGCACAGCCAGTTTATGGGCCATAAACGAGCACCATACAGCTTGTACAGCTCAAAGAGGCCAGTCCATGGAGCTAGGCCAGTCTCTCTCTTATTCATGGGAGTATGGGACAAACAAACCTCTATCCAAGTTTTCTAATTTCGATCAGATAGCACTTGCTCCCCATCTCCAGATCATGTTATCAAAATTTCCTGACCCTTCTCCACCACAATTTCTTCCACTGTCTTGAACCAAGGAAAAACACCAACACGAGAACCCCCTCACAGTCTGTGAGCCATGTAACTCAACACCATGGAAGACACACTCTTCCATTTCCTCTCCAACATCAAACCCTCCCCACTTCCTTATCCCAAAGCCCACAGCTTCCCCTTATCCCACCATTATTATTGCCCCGCACTTTCTTGCCCAAGAACCCTCCATTTTCCCACTCTTTCCTCCAAAACGAACACCGCTTCTCTCCCTCCTAAGCCTTTCAAAACTCCAGAAACCCCCTCTATATCCTCACACCATACCCCTCCACCGCCGCAATCCCAAACCCATGAACCATCCAATACCGAATTTCAAGAAAAAATCCTGTACCTCGATTCACTAGGCCTAGACATATTCTCCTTAATAAACAACCACCGTCCGTTCATCCTCTCGGCCTCCTTATCAAACATCAAATCCATCATTGATTTACTCACCTCCATGAACTTCACTCCACAAGAGTTCCGCAGAATCATCTCCATGTGTCCAGAAATTCTCGCCTCCACTCCTTCCACTTTCACCCCAGTCATCACCTTCCTTCTCCGTGAAGCCCGCGTCAACGGCTCTGATTTGAAACATGTCATAAACCGACGGCCCAGATTACTGGTATCCAGCGTCAAATACTGCTTGCGCCCCACACTCTATTTCCTCCAAAGCATTGGCCTTGAAGAGGTAAAAAGACACACATATTTACTGTCTTGTAGTGTTGAAAAAAAACTCTTGCCCAGAATCCAATACTTTGAAAAAATTGGGTTCTCGTATAAAGATGCTGTTTCCATGTTTAGGAGATTTCCACAACTGTTTAATTACAGTATTAAGAATAATATTGAGCCCAAGTTGAATTATTTTGTTGTGGAAATGGGAAGGGATTTGAAGGAATTAAGAGAATTTCCGCAGTATTTTTCATTTAGTTTAGAGAATAGAATTAAGCCTAGACATCAATGTTGTGTTGAGAAAGGTCTGTGTTTTCCTCTACATACGTTGTTAAAGACAAGCCAGGAGGAGTTTATGAGTAGAATTGATGTTTGTTGTAATTCTTCTGTTCCTTTGAGAAGTTCTCCTTTGTATTCTGTAAATTGCGACGTTGATTCTTCTACTAATACAGAATAAATTTTCTTTTTTTTTTGGATTTCTGTGTGGCTGGATGGTGTTGCTGCTTGTGTTTATGTCACTGTTAGTTTTGAATAAAATAATCGATTCCATAGAGTTTATGTAAGAAGGTGTCTGTCTGCTGAATTCGATGAAAATATTAGAATTTCCCAGCTGCGGATTTGCATCTTTATGCTATCCTTGTTATGGAGTTGTTTCGATTAGGAGTTCTTTCTACAATAAGATATAGTATCATAATTGCAATGTAATGGAAATAGTGTTCCTTCGTTCATTACATCACGTTATGATTTAGAGTATTACACTGGACTAACCTTATTTTGCTTGTGGATGTCTATGTTGCGGAAGATTTAGCCTTTTTAAGTTAGCTCTATGTTGTCAAACTTGATTCACTACGGAGCAATGATACCAGGAGGCTTAAGATGGAATTTCTATGAAATTTGAGTTTTATGCTATTGCTACATATAGGTATTTATAATGTTTGTGGAGTGAAAGGGGAGGACACTGGTACAGCAGGAGCTGGTAGTAAATAATTGGGAGGGGGGCTAGTTTTCACAATTATAACTTTGCATTACTTGTGTTGTTGATTTTCGACTCAGGAAAGCAGGTGATTGTCTGTATTGTACCCAAGAATAGGTCTTATCGGTTGCAGCATCTGGTGTTTTTCAAGGAGAAAACTTTTATGATGATTACTTGAGCTGATAATTTTCCCCGTAGAGTTTAGAGTTCTTTGCTGGTATGGTGTGGAGGTAGGAATTCAATTTGTTTTAAAGACATGTTCTTTGCAAGGCCAAGTTAGACTGAACTGGATTCAATTTGCCATTCCCTCACCATGCATCTTAAAAGACCTGTCTTTCTCAAGACCAAGATCTAGCTGAGCAGTGTGGCACCATTTACAATTTGTTCCCATCGGTATGTTCTAATGACTTGTCATTTGTGAATCATCCCAAAGATGGATTCTTTTTGGGCGATACAACTCAGTAGCAGCTTGTTTTCCTGGAGAAAGCACACTGAAATTCTAAAAATTAAGTGTTGCTTTTTCTTCTTTTCCATCAGAGCACCACGATTCGATGCAATGATGGCTTAAGCAACTATGAACCCACTGATCGTCCATGAATTCTCTCTTTCCTCCGGTGAAGTGTCTTTTTTTCATCTTCTTCTTTTGTGTGGAGGATCTTGAAAACGCACTTAGAAGAAAGAAAATATAATTTCTTAATCATCATATCAGTTCCTTGAAGTCAGGTTTCTTGAATTGATTTTATATTCTTCCTTCTCTATCTCTACTCCTGGTGACCCTGGATCAACCGTGACCGCTAAACCATAAGGGAAGAAAAAACCAGTTAAACTGCAAAGCTAGGGCGAAGGCCTATTAGCATTATGAGCAGTCTTTTGTCCAAGAGGAGGTTTCTTCGGAGCGGAACATGTGGCTGCATCCTTGACGGCAAATGATTTGGTTTCTGGAAACAGAACTCAGGTTCGGTGGATGATATGAATATAATGTAAAATAATGGTATGATTGTAAATAAAATAAGTAAAAGTGTTCCCATGTTTGCTCGCTGTCAAATAATCACTCAATAATATTCATATTTTTTGAAAGTTCCGGGGATTGTTTTCGTTGCCCCTCAAGCTAAATGCACAAAAAATTATCGATGAAAAAGAGAAACTATATAAATGAATGTTTTATAGGAATATAAATGGACGTAAAGTTATTAAAATCATGAGTTGATTTATCAAAATTTATAATTTTACTGATTAACATATACTTATAATGTAAAATCATGTAAAAATAAAATAAAATCAGATTGAAATTGTATAAAATCATGATTTTATGATAGATTTTATGATTTTACAATAATTCTAAATTTCAATATCTATGGATTAGTGTAATGATGAAGGAAACATAGTCCTGCTTAAACTCTTTCTAACAAATAAAAAATTATTTCTTTATTATTTTAAAGGGATATCTTTATAGATAATAGTGACAGATTATATTTTGAAGTCTGATCCACCATTTGGTTATGCCTAAATAACATAGTTTTTTCAATAAATTTATATTATTATGATTTCTCTATAGAAAATCCCATAACTTGTCTAAGATATATGATATAAGAAGGAACTAGACTTTAAGATTAAAAAAAATGACCTATTTTGAATGGTTTAATTCATTTGTTTTAGTTTATACAAACAATATCTGAAACTTCTAAAAGTATAACAATATCTAAAAAAAAAGCATGATAATATCTAAAGTGGTGTATTATTCATCAAAGAAAAAGATATTGGATAAGCTAAAACTATCACTATAGATGGTCATGTATTTGCAGGGAACATCAAAACTGGTGTTGGTCAATAATAGAGTATAATCATGAAGACATAATTATTTTCAATGTTTTTCCTTGGATGTAGAGTATCACCAATCACTTCTAACGTTTTTCCTTAGATCTTACATGATAGGATTTTATCATGCAAGAACAAGTACACCACATCTTTATTTATAGAATTGCTTATTATTTGCATGAACCATGTATGAAAAAAATAGTTATAATTTTACAATTTTATGATGTGTTTTTACGAACCGAGTGTACATTTTATTTTCCATGTTGTGCCAAAAAAATATTTTTAACAACCTTGAATGGAACACTAAACAAATATTGTGTTCTAACAATTTAGTGGACAATTGGATATATAAAAAAAATCTAGCATAAATAGTTGGAAAGAAAAAAAAAATTCAACCAGTTTGAAATAACATAGTGAATACAGTTAGCCAAGAATGCAAGTGTGGTTGTGGTGTAACTTGCGTTTGTAAACGAACCCTATACAACAAATCATTCTTTTAATTTTATAGCGATCACCTTAATTTGTTGTTATTATGTAGTAACACTCCAAATGCTTTAAATAAACTTAAGTCATCTCTTTAACAAATTATTCATTCACTTACATCTATAGAATTCCTTTATTTTATTTCAATACACACCTAAGAATAAAAAAAAATTGTTTGGGGAAAAAAATACACACCTAACAATAATATCTATATGATTCATTTTCTATTATATTGTTTATGGCTTTATGCAGGGTACGAATTGTAGTGCTGCTAAGAACTCTCTTGTTTGACTACACACTTGGTATTTTCGGTGTTCATTAAAGGATTTTATTGACTTTGCATTAATAATCTAAATTCAAATCTTAACATTCAACCGGGACTCAAAGCATTCAAATTCAAATAATTTTATTAGCATTCTATGTTTTTACTAGATTCATTTTCTCATGTAATGCATTTCTTAGACTCTAACATTCAATGAGTTTTAATGAAAAGGCTTAAGATAGGAGGGCACACGAAACCACATTGTTGATATTGCAAATTGACTAGAGTTTTGCTATTTAAGTTATTTTTTCTTTCATGTATTTATAACAAACACAATATTAAATAAAGTAATTATAAATATGCATAATATTTTCACTATTCTTAAGATATCTTTTGATAATATATCTAGCACCATATTTTTAAGCCTTCTAAGAGAGACCAAATAAGCCTCATACTTGATGGGTTATTACTTGTTAAGCTTGGTTGTCGAGCCATTAAATATGACAATTAAATTTGGGCTTCTTAATTACTTGCAAAACAAGTTCCTTGACAAGATCAAGGAACCCTATAATACTTAAGTCAGTATTTTTTTTAAAGAATGTAAACCTTTTTAGGTTGTACGGTGCATGCACATACTAAGGTCTTAAAAAATAGTAGTTAGAAAAGAAAATATAATGTTTTATACATACTTATGTTTGTTCTCATGTTTCCTCTTTCTAGTAATTAAAGAAAATTTTTATATATCTATAAGCTACACCCACTTGCATGAAGTAGTGAGGCCATATGAATGAAGGTTTTATGTCTAAATTACTCCTAATGGTGAGGTATTGAGTCAGTATTAACTAATGAGAACCAACAATGTAGAAAGTTAATGGCTAAAACCGCCCCCTAGCATTGACTCTTGCCTTGAAAACTCATTAGAAGAGCAATTAAGGCTCGTTTTTATTTGCATCATTACTACTACTTTTTTTTACATGACATCCAGAGTAACATAATAGTTAATAGGTTTAGGGAACTGGTTAGGGAACCTATAGTCTTTGCATGCCAAAAACTATCGAGGCTCATCTAGGAGTTGCTTATTTTGTTGGTTAAAAAATATCAAGTAATATGAAGAAAATATATTGGTATTAACCTTAAAGGTAAGATGGGTTTTTCCTAACCACATGTGAATGCTTAGGACAAGTATAAGAACAAATCTCATGTCAAGGGATTGTTTAAGCGATGATCAATCCCTAAATGAAAGTGTTGATGTAAGTTTTGAGTTCATTTTGTTAGAATGGGTAAGAGTTTAACTATAAAGTCTTTTAATATATTTATCAATTGATCATGGTTACTTAAGTGTTCCTAATGGGTTCATGCAATCGTTTTTGTCAAGAGAATCTCAAGTCTTTGAGTAATAAAAGTGTTGTCAACAATTCAAAATGATTCATGAAGCTTGTCACGAAGATCATATCTTGTGAGAGCTGTGCGAATGTTTATCGAATGCGTTGTTTTAGGTAGCATTAAGGCTACTGGTTCTTAGGATCCTAGTAGGGAATCTTGCAATTTTTGTATAATCAACACATTCTCAGTCCATATAAGAGTTAATGAGTTTTGTCAAATAAAATTCATCATTTAATGTAAGAATGTTATGTAGGTAATAGTGTAAAAGATGCTCCCCGTGTGGGGATGAAGCTAATTTGACTAGTAATGATGTTATGGATAATTAAGTTGAGTTATATGTACTTATGATAAGGCCTGCATAGATGGGGTTTTACCTCAGTACTGAGTGTGAGAGTGACGTTAATGTCCTTTATAGGAGATGAACCTTCTTGGTTGGAGTGATCAAAGTCAACCACGACTACACTTGTATATGGGCCATTTTGCCACTTTAAAGCATGATGATGACTTTTGTTGTTGTCTGTCATGAAAATGTAGTTATATGAACAAGGTATTGAGTCCTTTTATTGGTAGTGGGTTGTAGGATTATGCTTTATAGGTATTGTTTATTAGGAGGTACCTGTTAAAAGGTGCAATCAATGAATAATATAAGAGGATAAGTATAAATGAAAGCAATTTGGCTTATGTATTTGTTTAGGAATGCATTTTAGGGAGAAGTGTCTTAGATGCTATTAGAGATGAGTGGTCACAGAAACCTAAAGCATAAAGAACAATCTCATATCCTTTTAAAAAAATTTAGTCATGAGACTTAGAGAAAGATCCTTAATCCTTTTTTAAATAAACAATAATTGAGATTTGGAGCATAGAGAAAAATCCCATATCCTTTTGAAGAAAAACTAGTAATAGGGACTTTGACCATAGAGAAAGACCCGATATTCTTTTGGAGATAAACGATTATAAAAACATAGATATAGATCCCTAATATTTTTGAAGAAATCTGCATAATATGTATTGGTATATAAAAGCACTAAATCCATGACATAGCATGCCCTTAAAGAGGTGTTGTCTTACATATAGGATGAGCTATATTTGAGCTTATAGCCTCATCATTTAAGTTTGTCCTAAAAAAACACCTTTTAAAGAGAGAAAAGGCACCTAAAGTTGATGAGCTATTAAGGTGACGAGCAAGAAAATAACAAAATAAAAGATAACATGTAACAAGGTAAAGAGATGGCTTGCACATTTACGTGGAGATGGAAAGATAGATTGTGAAATTATTTTTTAAAGTTAATTACATGAATTATGTGTTAAGTTGTCTTTTTTGTGTATGTTAGAGATGAGTATCTTTATGCAACTATAAGATAAAGTTTGATTTGAGGAAAAAATCAAGAATTTTGATTGAAATATTTCTTGATTTTTTTCAATATTGCAGTGAAAAGATTTGACTGAGAATTTTTTTAACAAATATATATTTTTT
>Ga0325411_1006360_pt1 | contig 12979 bp, 2 predicted proteins | sample PopdelMetagenome_13_FD_206181 | JGI IMG/M metagenome (GOLD analysis project Ga0325411, IMG submission 206181) | Populus deltoides microbial communities from Bellville, Georgia, United States - Xylem-PdIQD-R4 | ecosystem: Host-associated > Plants > Phyllosphere > Stem > Wood/Secondary xylem... | reverse complement strand
TCATATGATGTATCGTGTTGTGTTGGGTAACTTCGCTTTTTCAACTTTCAAGTAATGATGCGGCGATGCTACGAAATGCCCCACGAGGTTAAAAATTCAATGTACCATATCTGTTCACCGATGACACACCTCCCTCTGTTAAGCATTGTTGTAAAACCGGTTCGCAGCGGGTTAATTTAGAACCCGGTTGATCCAAAACTAAAATAGAATAGAATTTAAAAAAATAAAATAAGTTAAAAATCTAGATGATCTGGTTGATCTAATTAGACCCAGTTAAAAATCTAATTGTAATCTGTTAATTTTATATTTTTCTAATCAAAACAATATTATTTTAATTTATAAAAAAATTAAAATTAATCTTAGTTATCTAGGTCTTGAACCGGATCATCACCGGGAAGGTTTAAAAACTCTACTTTTAAATATAAAATAGAAAAAATAAAATAAATTACATGTATAAAAATATTGGAAGTATATATACAGTAAATTACTGTATACCACATAGTATCTAGCGTGTGTATTTTGGCATATGGAGAAAATGTAAGGTAGGTAAGTAGGTGGTAGGGAAAGGATATGGCTTTTGGGCTGGGGTCATGGGCTTAAGGTGTGGTTTGATTATAATATGTATAGGCCTTGTGGCAACTAACCATGGGCTTTTTTACTATTACTAATTAGTAATTTATTATTAATTATTACTTTCTAATTAATAAGACTCTAAATAGTGTGGGGAAAATATTTTATATCTAGGTATAAAAAACTATTCATTGTCAGTGTAAAATTACTGTTTTTTTCTTGGATGAGAAATTAGATGTATTAGCTTCTGGGGTGAAATGGTATTTTCATGCATCTAAATTTTTTTGCACAATTAAATTACTTTGTTACTTTTGAAAAAAAGAAAAAAAAAACTCAACCATGATTTTTGGGAATTTTTTATGTTTTACTTTTTTAAACATAGTATAATTATTATATTGCTTTTATATTCAAAATTCTAAAAACATGCGTTCATGAGCTTATTAGTAATTTTATAATGGTTTTCTTGTAATAATTAATTGGTTCTAGTGGCAGTGTTGTATTTTGATAAATAAATAAAAAGTGTGTTTGCACACATCAGCGCATCAATTGTTCCACTGTCTTTGAACGGCACATACGGCTGACTCAAATGGCAGAAACCATGATTCTGACGCCTCATTTGAGTATTCTCGGTGTCCTTTTTCTCCATAAGCAACACGTGCAAGGTGATTCTGTTTGGTTTAGTGCTAGTTTGATTTTCTTTTTTGTGCGCTACTCCTTAAAAAAATCATAGCAGCCCTTCGATTTCTTTTCCCTTCATGTTTAGTCTTTCATCTTTTAATTGCATTTTTTTATGAAAAAATTATTTCAACTTTGGAATTATTTTCAATTTCATCATCTTTCAATGTTTTGTCTCTCAGATTTAGTCGTTATTCTTTAGATTGCTATTTTTTTGCGATTTCACCCTCCTTTATTTTTTTTTCTATCAGGGTTGATCCTCATTATTTTTATTGTTATCTTTCTACTTTGACAAGTTTTTTAGATTGATTTTTTTTATTTTAGCATTCAACATTAAAACATGTGGCATTACGTTAACCACCGATATAGGTTTACTCGAGTCACTTTTGTTTTGACCTTTTTTATATTAAAATTTGTTTTTTTTCTCTTTCAGCCTTTAATATTTGGTTCATTATAATTGGGTTTTATAACTTTTTTCAATACGGGTTCCATAGTTTTATCACAATCTCATATCCTAGATTGCGGTTTTACAAGTTAACCATAGTTGGTCCAAGTTGACAAGATGTGTTGTTGTCTCAATATGTTTTACAAAGCTTATGCTTATGGTGAGTGCCTTCAAATTCCATTCATCCAAGCATTGACTCCCTTCTATTCAAATTACATCTTTGTTTTTATTTGAAATGATTGTGTTAATTATCAAATTATTTCAAGTTTGAGATGTTTGAGTTAACTATATGATGAATCTTCTTATTGTTTAGCAATAATTGATTCATACAATAAGTAAAGAGTCTTCGTATACATACTTTATTCCTAAGGCGACGATAGCTTTAATGAAATAGTAATAAGAAAAAGTAGGGAATTCTTTTGCCTACTATCTTTATCATTTACCTTATGGCTCATTTGTAGTCGTTTTGCCTAATCTACCTTCAATAACCACAATAAGAGTCTCAAACTTCTTGGTAAAAGCCTACGTTCATCCCAAGAGAGTGACATCTAACCCTTTCCCGCCTCTCTTCTCCAAGAAAAATAATGTGCTAATACCTAACCATAAAACTTTCAAAGTGACTCTCGATGAAAGAATTTAGGCTATTCAGGAATAATGGTTGCAATTCTTTAATCTTAACAAAGTAGTTTTTTTGGAATCCAATGAACCATCCTTGAGTTTTCTATTAAATAAAGGTAAGAAGGGATAGTTGAGGGGGTAAAAAGATTGATTCAATTTGGACTTTGTTTTGGGGTTTTCTAAAGCCCCTGGATCATTTTTTTCTAACAAAATAAACGCAAAGCTTGTTCTGGAAGTGGATATCATCCAACATGTCACCATTTAAGTTTTTTTTTAATGTTTTGGCCAATATACATCCAATTTCTTGCTTCCTAACATCTTTACATCTTTTTAAGGTTGAAAAAAAAAATAATCTAACCCACAGTGAATCGCAGGTCAAAAAACTAGTTATTACTAATTACTGTTATTAAAAAACTAAAAAGAGTTGGGTATTTGAGTAGTGTTCACCCTGACCATAACATTGTGGACTAAGTTATTCATTTTTATAGTGCAATGTTTTTTTTTTCAATTTCGGTAATTGAACAATTGTTTCTTTGCAATCTTATCCTTCCAAGTTATATTAGCATGATTTTATATGTTGAGTGTTTTTTAACTTTGCATGCTCTCACATATAAAAGTATCATAGAATAGTCCAATATTGAATTAAATATCGATAATAGAAGATAGAGTTTTAGGTTATAAAAAAAAAAGAACAAGAACCAAAATAAACAAATAAAAAAAAAAGACATAGCTTAATTTTCAAAAGGCATGAGAAACTTCAATTTGGTCCTTAAAGTTTCAATTTGGCATTATTTGATTTCTAAAGTTTTAGCATTTTACAAAGAGGAGTTCCATGAAGGTGATTTAGATTTTTTATATTGTCGAGAAAAGTACATTAATTCTCGTGAATGTTTTTTTTATTTAGTTTAATCTTGGGTTTTTAGATTGATTAAAGGATTTTTTTTTTTTGTTAAAATGGGTTTAATGAGGTCCCTATGGTTTTTTTTAGGTGTTTATAGTCTCAAAACTCGAATCTCAACTTTTCAGTCGCTAGAGATTGTTAAATTCTTCTTTAGAAAATGATTTTTTTCTCCTTCAGCCCCAATTTATATCAAGACAACCACCACATTTCTCTCCTTGATGAGTACTACATAACCAAATAAGTCATGTAACCCAATGACCCTTGTGTGAGCAACTAGAAAAAAAAAACTAAAATAGTGAAGACAAAAACACAACTACCAAAACTTTCAAGTATTAAATCTCTTTCACTGACTGGTGATGACCTACATCACCACCATAAGAAGGTGGAGTAAGAAGTAGTGCATTATATGGGCTAGTTCATGCATCAAGTAGACATTGGTGGCATATGAAACGACGCATTAATAATGATAACCCTCACTAATGTGAGGCTGTCATATGCAACCCTTGTTTTCTCCTATCTAACCACTACTTTTTAGTCAACCTCGGCCATCTTATAAGGTCTATTTCAAAACCTAAACATCTTTTGAATAATTATTTTGGTTTATTGTTGATTTTGATGTGTTTTATGATGAACTTTTTGGGATTGAGTAATATTTATCATATTGATAATTTTGTTTGAATGCATATGGTTGAATCCTTTAATCTTGCATCTTATTTTTATTCATGTCCTTGGTCATTCCCCCCATTATCCTTAGCATTGCAACATGTTTTTCTTTGTGTACGAGCATTGATATATTCAACAATATGTATTGACATGGGTTTTTTGGTTTAAAATGATAAAAAGAAAAAAAATCAATGTTCTTGCATACATTTATGTTGGGTTTTGTATTTTAGTTTAGTTATAAATTAAACCTATTAAGGTTTGAGCCCATATTAAAAATCTTTCAAAAGGCCCACATTAAAATATTTTAACAAATCCTCTATTTGGCATAGATATTACTTGTTCACTTTTCTAAGAAAAGTTGTTAATGGTTAATATGTTAATCACCGATAATATTTAAAGGTAATGAACCATAATGGGTCATTACTTTGGACGTTGATAAGGACTAATACCTTCATTTTATACTTAGTTTTTTTTCAAAATTCAAATCTTCTTTTGAAATGCAAAAGTCATATACATCAATAATTCCTAGTATTAATGAATCCTTAAAAGGCATTACTCTTAGGTATCGATTATGGGTATCAAAGTGAAACATTTATGTATGATGTAAATATTTTGTCCTTGAATGATTATCCATTGACAATGGTTATACATACATAAATCTTCACTGACTGGTGTGCATAAATATATATTAAATACAATATTCTAAAACTGAACCATTAATATAATTGTTCATAGTAGCAAAACATCCTTTGAAAAATGAATCTATAGAGGTCATTATTGCATAAACATAATGTTTGGCAACAACTCTTTCTAGGCGAGGACTGGGTTCAATGAGCCTAATAAAGGCTCACCTAATTAATCATTGACATGACTTGATAAGTTATTGTGGGTCATAGGTAATGGTCAGGAGTAAATAGTTGTAAATACATCAATTTATTAAGTAATTTTGGAAATGAAAAAAATGACCTGGACTTAGAAAAAATAAGATCAAACTCTTACCTAGATTTTAACTCATTATAGTAGACCTATTCTCACCCATGTTGATAGATTATTGGTATTAGACAATTGACCCATTATGAATAGAAGACAAACAACAATGCAACTTACCTCAGGTAGGATATTTTAGGGTGATAATATTTTTTCTCTAACATAACTAGTCCATTACTTTAGAATCTTGAATACCAGTTAGGATTTTTAATAGTCGTAATACTAGTTAGCTACTATTTTTTTTATATAAGTTTTAAACCTTTCTCCCTTGTAATAATAATAAAAAACCTTTCCCTTGTAGGAAAAAAAGAGGGTTACCACAATGTTAGGTGTGATAGAATGACAACTCAACTAGAAACTTTAGAACTAAGCTTTGCTTTCTTATCTTTTATCATTAATGTGCTTTTTATTTTATTTAATTTACTTTAATTTATTTGTTATTTTCTCAACCTAACATTCATATTTTATTCTGCCATGAATATATTAGATATGAATCCATGCCTTCATATAAACACAACACTATGTGAGAGCACACACTTTACTTTAGGTTAGGTGGGTAAGTAGCAGTACCTCAATAACCATCAACTTAGGTAAGACTTTTGAAACCATAAACTCCTGTGTGATTGTCAACTTGGATATGGTTAGTATGCCTAGATAACATGTTAATGACCTATGCTTTCACACATCTTGTAGACCTTATATTGACTTTTAAAGGATGGTCACCGAGTATCAAGAGATCCTTTGTGACCAATTAATAAGTAATCCTATTCATGCATGTAATGGCTGTAACCTTTTTTTAGGGTGTGTTTTTGTACTATTACCACTCTATATTCAATGTCTAGCTTACATCATTACATATTTTATTTATTTTTATTTGTATATATGTTAAACTCAATTTATAGATAAGATGTAAGTCTTTTAAAATCCATCCCTTCTACAAGATGTACAATACCTCAAGAGATTCAAAAAAAGCAAATGGGAGACAAGAGAAAGAACTCAATAGAGGTAGAATCAAGTCAACTTTTAAAAAATAAAATGACTTAGCTAACTAATCTTCTAAAACAAATCATTTTCTTTGAAAGGTTTGAAAGAGGACCACTGCACATAGAAACTAATAATATAAAGTTCAATATGGAAATGCCTCTCTCTCATTCTTCTACGATGTCCAAAATCTCTCTAATGATTCCTTCTTTTTATCCCTCAACACACCCTCATTAAAAAAGAATATGGTCTGCCTCACATGTTAACCAACTCAGTTACGACACATAATTGTTTTAAAATAATTAAAAACATATATTAAGGTTCTTTATTATTCATATAAACAGTAAAACACCTTATTGAATCCCAATTATATTAGAGTGTTTAGATGATAATTTTCTTGTCACATTTGTATGTTACTAAAAAATTTATAATATTTTTAAATTTTTTTTTCAATATTTTAATATTAATATAATATGTCAACAAATATCTTGATTATTGTATCCTATTAAAATATACTAAAAGAACTTGGTTTTTCACTAGAACAACAAACTTTGAAAAGTAAAGCACTTTTTTATTTTGGTCCCCAAAATTTTTTAGCATTCTTTTTTTATTTCAATTTTATCCTTCAACGTTGATTTTACTAAGTGTGTGTGTGTGTGTGTGTGTGTGTGTGTGTATTTAATTTTTTTATATAGAGTTATCCTATTCTCGTAATATAGGTCACGGGTTTTGCGGGGGTAGCCATGTTAACTGGTTTTTTTTTTTAATTTTGTCAATTTCATCCTTCAACATTGGGTTGATTAAGAATTGAACTTTATATTTTTCTTTGATTCACTTTTTATAGGATGATTTCATTCTTCTAACATAAGTTTTGCAAGTTAACTCGGGTTGATTTAGGTATTTTTTTAATACTTTTATTTTATTTTATTTTTAATTTAATCCTTCAAAATCGGGTTGATTGAGAATTATGATATATAATTTTTTTTATTTACTTTTTATGGGTTATCACAATCTTATAACCCAGGTCGCAAGTTAGGCCAATTGACTCGAGTTTTTGTTTCTTTTTTTAATTGATTTTTTTAAAAAAATTTCATCATTCAATGTTAGGTTAATTAAGAATTAGACTACATAATTTATTTTGGTTTGCATTATATGAAGTTATCTCAATCTCATGAACCAAGTCACAAGTTTGGTTGGTTGACTCGAGTGAGTTTTTTTTTTCTTTTTTTAATGTCAACCTTCAACATTAGGTTAATTGAAAATTAAGTTTTTTAATTTATTTTTTTTTCTTTCTATGGAGTTATGGGCTTATAACCCATATTTGATAGGTTAACTATAGTTGAATCAACTTGTTTTTTTAGTTGAATTTTGTTTTCAATTTTACCATTCAACATTAGGTTGATTAAGAATTAAGTTTTTTTTAAAAAAAATATTTGTTTTATATAGAGTTATCAGTGTCTCATGAATTGAGTAGCAAATTCGATATGTTAACCCAAATTGATTTAAGTTGATATAATATATTGTTGTTTCAATATTTTTTTTAAAAAGATGTTATCCTATTTTTTTTTAAGTTAAACTATGTTTGTATCGATCATTAAGGTTGTATTTGAATCTGTTAAGTCAACTAAATTACATCAGGTCAATCTCCATATAATTTTTTTGGCTAAAAATCACATTTACAGCAACTGCATATTTTTTTGCGTTAAAAAAATTGATTCGACTTGCAATGTGGTGTGAGCAATAATCTAGTATATGACACTACTACATCACCAATAAATATATATGTATTCTCTAAAAACTTTGTTTATTGAATACTTCAATAACTAAAATTGAAATGAGATTAGTTTTAAGAGAAATGATTTAATCTAATAGACAAGTTTCCAACATTTTTCTATCATGTTTACTATTTTCTCGTATAGTATTCAATTCTTTATTATGTTGTTATATCAAGTTTTTTTATATCCATATTGACATAATTATATTTTTTATTCTAAAGTTTTCCTTGAACTATACGAGAATATAATTTTATATTTTAAAAAATATTTTCTTATTTTTAAATTAATGGTTGAGTAATTTCAAACCTTTTTTTATATATATATTTTGATCAATTTTGAGCTATTTTACTATATACGAGATGGCATGCCCGCGCGTTGTCGCGGGCTTATAAAACAAATGTACTTGATAGTGTTATAATTGTGAATCAGCGCTAGATAAGTAATAAAAACTAAAGGTATGATGTGGCCAATATTTCATGACAGAAAAAAAGTTGTGTTGGTGATCAAAAACTTAAAGACTGAACAAAATGATTTGTAGCAATCCACAGTGTTTTGTGAGGAAAGATACAGTGCTTTCACCACATGATTTAGCTTTTCTATTAATAAAAAGCAAAAAAAAAATCACAAAGCTAAATTCTCTACCAACTTAATATTAAAAAAAACCAACAAAGATAATTTTGGAAGGGAAAAAACCCATGAGGAAAAACGTTGTAGCAATTGATAATGTTTTGTGAGGAAAACTACAGTGCTTTCTCCAATAAAATCGACAAAGATAATTTTAGAAAAAATCATAAAAAAAACCATTTAGATAAATATTGTAGCAATTCACAGTGTTTTGTGAGAAAAGCTACAACGCTTTCCCCATATGATTTAGCTTTATTGTAATTATAATTCTTAACCAACTCAATATTTTTTTAAAAAAATCGACAAAGATAATTTTAGAAAAATCATGTGGGAAAACACTGCAACAATTCAAAGTGTTTTAAAGAAAAAAATTACAAAGTTAAATTTTCAATAAGCTCAATATTAAAAAAAAATTGACAAAGATAATTTTAGAAAAAAAATAACAAAAAAATACAGAAAAAACAGGAAAAAAAAACCATGTTGGAAACACTGTAGCAATTCACAGTGTTTTGTGATGAAAGCTACAGTGCTTCCCCATATATTTAGCCTTATTTGTAATGACTTGTAATTGTAATTATCAGCCAACTCAATATTAAAAAAAATAAAATTGACAAAGATAATTTTGAAAAGATCATAAGAAAAAAAAAAACCATGTTGAGAGACACTCTAGCAATCCATAGTGTTTTGTGAGGAAAGCTACAATGTTTTCCCCATATGATTAAGCTTTATTACAAAGTTAAATTCTAACCAGCTTAATTTTTTAAAAAATAAAATCGACAAAGATAATTTTGAAAAAAAAATATTACAAAAAAAGAAAACACAAAAAAAACTGGAAAAAAACCACATGGGAAAAAAAACTATGGCAATTCACAGTAATTTGCGAGGAAAGTTACAGTGCTTTTCTCACATATTGTAACTGTAATTTTTAACCAGCTCAATATTAAAAAATAAAATTGAAAAAGATAATTTCGGAGAAAATCATCAAAAAACAAAAACAAAAAAACCATGCGGAGAAACACTGTAGCAATCAATAATGTTTTAAAAAAAATTACAAAACTAAATTTTCAATCAGCTCAATATTAAAAAAATAAAATTAATAAAAATAATTTTAAAAAATAAAAAAATAAAATAGAAAAACCATGTGGAAAAATACCGTAGTAATCCACAGTATTTTAAAGGAAAAAAATTACAAAGTAAAATTTTTAACCATTTTAATATTAAAAAATTAAAATCGAAAAAAATAATTTTTTAAAAAATAAACAAAAAAAGAGGAAAAGTTGGAAAAAAAGAAATGTAATTTTGGAAAAAAAAGAAAAAATAAACAAAAAAAAGAGAGAAAGTTGGAAAACAAAAAGAAAAAAATGAAAAAGTAAAAAGAAAAAGAAAAAAAAAAGAAATGCACTATAAATTACTGTTATAATCCACGATGAATAACCTATCCCTTTAGTTTATTACTTTTTTTTATATATATATATATATATATATATATATATATATATATATATATATATATATATATATATATATATATATCCAGGTAGTTTTGGAATGAAGATATAATTTTGTTAATTTGAATAGAAAAACTTGACCGAAGAATATATTGGAATTGTGTACTCTACAAATTAAAAATATAGGGATATATTGAGGTCTTACTCAATCATATTAAAACAAATTGAGTTGCTTATGCTAACTTTTGCAATATGTTTGGAAAAATAAAATAAAAATATGATGGTAAACATTCTAATATATTTTTTTTAAAACATTGTTTTGATTATAGAAATTTAGTAAATTCTATAGTTGAGAACTCTCACAAAAGTTCACGAGAGAAAAATTAATATATTATTGAATGTCACATATTAATATTAATATTTTAATGGTGTGAAATCGAAATGTATTTTTCTACATAATTACTATCATCATTATAACATATCTAAATCCTTTTGTCTTAAGGAATCCTAGATTCAAATATATAAAATCTATTTATTTATACTTAAGGCTCTATTAATTTTAGTATATTAATAGCAACATTAGCATTTTATTATTTTTAAGTCATTTTATTTTAAATAATTAATTGTATATGATATGAATAAATTAACAATACATACACTTTTAAGACTTTTATGAATTTTTTTTTTCTTTCTATATTAACAAAATATGTTCAGAAAACAGTACAAATGTCATGAATCATTTCATTCAAAAAAGAAAAAAGAGAAGTAATTCTTGACAAATAAAAATTAAATACCATATAAAAAAGATTAGGATCCAATTTTAATGATATTGATTTTATTTTCTATATCAGTAGACTTTGTTAAAAAAATAAATATAGATGTTATTTCTATTCCTCCAACCCTTCTTCCTTCCTATCCAGCTTTCATTCCTTTCTCACAATAGCGAAACTAACGAAAGGGTCAATTTATATTTAACAGGATGCTAAAGTAAAGGAGATAATATGGAGAGTTTTAAAACATGAGAGACTAAGTTATAGCTATATAAAAATTCAAGGGACTAAAAAATTGCAGGACATAGTTGTCAAATCCGGATTAATTGAAAAAAAAAAGTATGGGTTAATGGTTTAGTATTTGTTTGGAAGTCTGACACAAGTTGTGTTTCAAAGTGTTTTTTACTAAAAATATATTAAAATAATATTTTATTTATTTTTTTAAATTTATTTTTGATATTAACACATCAAAACGATCAAAAAATAATTTAAAACAAAAAAACTTTCAAAATTTTTAAAAATCACGGTTAAACCATGATTCCAAAATACCCTTTTACTATGGTAATTTAATTAAATATTTTTATTAAAATAACATCATTTTATTTTTATTTATTTTATATTAACAAGTGGAGTTTAGCTTTGGCTTTGACTACATTAAACAAATTACTGAATATATAACCGGATTAAACAAGTTTTATTAAAGTTAATTAGATTTTAAATCCTATGTTTGATGGATTAGTATACTAAAAGTCCATTTGTTTTTGCTTTTTAAAAATAATTTTAAAGAAAAATAATTTTTTTATTCTAAATTAATTATTATTTTTTTATATTTTTAGATTATTTTAATGTATTAATATCAAAAAGTATTTTTTTAAAAAAATTAATTTAATATATTTTAAAATAAAAGAAATATTTTAAAAAAAACAATTGATTCAATATTCCTAGAAGCTTGGTCGAGTTTTATAATTATCACGGAGGAGGTTTAGAAACTAATAGAAAAAAAGAGAAAAAAAGAAAGAAAGAAAGAGGGACGCACGCAGGGAGAGAAAGGGGCCCAGTCAATGAAAGAAAAGCGCGTCCGAGTATACGGAAGTGAGGGCCCTCAAATCACCACTCTCTCTTTCCTAAACTAAACTAAACTAAACTAGTCGATATAATATATAACTCAAAACCTGACCGTTGGCAGTTACACTTCCTTCCTTCCCTCCACAAAAATTATACTGGTACTCACCTACACTCCCCTAATAAAATTATATAAAACTCTTTCTTTCGATAATTTTTAAAACTTACTACCAACATTTATTAAAGAAAAACTAAAAACTAGGCTTGGGAATTGAGGAGAGAAAAGTTAAAAAAGAGAGGGAAAGAAAAAATAGATCACTAAAGATACACCGAATCTATAAAACCACTATTTATTGTTATAAAAAAAAGCCTCGATCATGATGATTTTAATAACAACAAGAAAGACTGTTGTAAGAGCTTTAAGAAAACCAAATGCGCTTCTCTGATTCAATGCCTTCATCATGCAATAGCATATATGTCACAAACATTAAATATTTTTTTATTTTTTTCGTTCAATTTAGTCTTTAATTCTCTAATAACTCTTCAATTTAATCCTAAATTTCATCCCACCCTACTCAAATGAAGGCCCAACAAGGGAGGAAAGAAGGGAAAGGAAAAGAAAGAGACAAATGAGCCTATCAGATTAACTTAAAGTTTAATTTAAAACTTGGTCTAAGTAAGAAGTTGGTTTAAGAGGTTTCAAGGTTAATCCACTGGGTCAAGATCAATGACACATTATCAAAGAGTTCCCTACAACCTATACATTCTTTTCTTGTATTTAGAATAACAAGGTCGTATATTTTTTTAAAAAAGTGTGAATAACATTATTTTAGATCTTTTTAAGTTAAAGTTTCAACCGAATCAACTTGTTATGTTATGAATTTACACCTTTTGCTTAAAACAATTATGCTTACAATAACATCCTAATACCTTAAATCCATACCATATATAATACGTGCAACAAAACTAGTTCTATCTAAAAATGTTGATAATTAACTATTAAGAAATTCTAAATATTACTGCTTTATCGCATTATCTAAAAATGTGACTATTCTTTGGTTTTATAAACTATATGTAAACTATAAATACATATTATAATTTGATATATATGACAAAATCAACATTTATGTCTAATACATACATACATACATATATATATATATATATATATATATATATATATATATATATATATATATGTATGTATCTCCATTATATTTTGTTGATCTGATAAAACCAACATCTTATATTTAACACACATACAAACCCTTGTAAATTAGAGAATAAATATTATACTTTGATTCGCATGATAAAATCAACATATTAAAATTAGAAAAATACTAAAACAAAACTACTTTTATCGTGGGTTCTATCTTGAAGTAATGTGAATTACATTGTTTATTTTATAATGCCTTCTTTTTTTCTTTATCTTTTTTTTTTGTTCCTTTAATTTGATTTCT
>Ga0325411_1006359_pt1 | contig 12981 bp, 2 predicted proteins | sample PopdelMetagenome_13_FD_206181 | JGI IMG/M metagenome (GOLD analysis project Ga0325411, IMG submission 206181) | Populus deltoides microbial communities from Bellville, Georgia, United States - Xylem-PdIQD-R4 | ecosystem: Host-associated > Plants > Phyllosphere > Stem > Wood/Secondary xylem... | reverse complement strand
GTTATAACTCTCTCTTGCAATTAACCTCCAAATTACCTCATTTTCATAACTCATCCAAAATAAATTTCTTTGTGGTTACTCAGTAAGAAATGTAAAAAATGAAAAGGAAGAGGTAAAGATGAAGTTGGGTGAAAGAGATTGAACCTAAGAAAACAGGCTGACTCAACCTGTGCGATGCATTATATATAAGAGAAAATTAAAATCAATAACTAGTTAGGTTAGGTTTGTGTTGATGACTGTGTGTGTACCAACTCTGCTTCATCTTCTGTCAAGAAAATTTGGTGGTTGTTGGAAACCTGCCATATTTGGCTTGGTTTGAACCAGGTTATAGGAGAGTCATGATGTTTTCCATTTTCAATTGCCATCTTTGCTCTTCTCCAACTGCAAAAATATTTGGTTCTTTTGTTCCGTAATCCAAAGGGCACATTTCATTTTTGCTTGTGGAAGCCAGGCGGCGCGTATTTTGAGTTTAGCCTTTATATGTGTGCGATTTTCAATGGTGGCCTGCGGCTGTGGGAGAAATTCACTGGTGAATTTATTGTGAAGGTGGCGCGTGCACTCCATGTCTCTCATTATCAGAGCCGTGAACGACTATTGGGCAGTGCTCGGCATGAGGAATATTTTTATTACATTCAAAATAATTTTAATTCGACCTGCGCCACTGAAATACAAGGCTATAAACTTAGTATTGAGTAATTAGTTTTTTAATCGGATAGACTCGAGTAGCTCTCTCTGATGTATAGTCACAAAACAAATAGTAAAACTCCCCTAAAACGATTAAATAAATAATCTAATTATATTGATCATACCAAGTGTCCTGATTAAAGAAACATTAACCTTGATGAAAGAAATATATATTGGGCTCCACGTCAACAATCTTTCACGCATGAGACGCCAAATGGTTCAGTTACGTCATGAATTTTTTTAAAACTATTTTTTTTATTTTTCAGTAATAAATTAATTAAAAATTAAGTTTACGTAATTTAATTTATTTTTATAGTTTTATAACTTTAGCTGTAAGTTTTGCTAGTTAATTCATATTGATTTAAGTTAATTCAATATTTTACCATCTCAATATTAAAAAAAAATATCATTTAATGTATCACCATCTCAATGTATTTAATAAAAATATTGTCTAGCATGCAACGAGTTTTGAATTCATAGTTAAAATCTTCTACAAAATATATTTTCCAATAGCCATAAAGCCAGATGTTAAAGGAAATAGAATAAAAAAAATTATATAAAATGCTTGATCATCTTTTTTGGCTAAATGATTGAAATAATTTCTTGATTGCCTTGAGTTTTTTAATTCCTTGATTTTTTTATTTGAAAATAATTTAGAATATTTATCTTGATTATTTTCTTAACATGTCTCCTCAAACTTATAATAATTTGATTTTCATGAATTTGACATATAATAAGTACACCACTTTTATTGTTATTATAACCTCATCTAGTTGTCAAAGTTATCACCAACAATAAACTATGTTAATTGATTAATAATTAGGTTGAGCTTATCATATGTTCTTACAATCATAAAAACATCAAGATGGACAATCATGAATCAAACCCCAGGTCAAACTCTCAAGTTTGCTACTTGGATATAACAATTAACAAGGAGAAAATATTCCAAATTGAAAAGAAATGCCACAAAAAAGGACACAATAATGCTTTTTATAACAATTAACAGTGAGAATATTTTAACTATGTAAATAATAAAGATTAAAAGAAAAATAAATTAATAAATCAAGAGTTGATGTATCATTGAAAAAAGATTATTGAAAATAAAGTGTTTTAAAGTGGTCAAATGGGTGGTATAAAGTCACTCGTCAATAAATCAAAAACTAATATTTAGAGTATGATATGATAAATCTACTCTGATATCATATCAAACTAATATCTAAATCAAAAAACTTAAGTTTTTTAGTAAGATCCGATGATATGATTTATATTATTTTTTAACAAATCTTCTTAAATGAAAGTTTTTTAGGTTTGAAACTTATAGAAGTTTATCATTGCATTTTACTTAATTTTATTAATGAAAATAGAAATGATGAGATTTAAATTTGTGACCGTTTAATTAATAAAACTATAATACCATGTAGAAACTTTGCTCTATAAGTCAAACTTAGTTAAAATTAATCAAACTTGATCAATTCGATAAATTTAGACCGAGTTTACCGAGTTTGATAAAATTGGGTTTGTCAAAGAAGAAGATGAAGAAGAAGCATGCAAGTGTGGAAATGGTGGGTCTTCAATCGCCAAACTCATGGTTTTTAGATCTTTTTATATTAAACCAGTGGCTTTCTCTACCTGCTCTGCTCTGTTAAAGAGAAAAAGCATCATGGGCTATTCCTCTCTCCCTCTCTCTTCTCCCGAGCTGGAGGAGACCAATCTTGTAAGCAAAGGCATAGAAAGATTTTATGCTGTGTTCATTGAAGTAATAATTAATCCATATGCATCACCAGTTTTTTTTCCCTCGCACTAAAACAATTACTATTCAGAAAGAAGAAGACCTGCATGCTTCTTCATCATCTTCTTCTATTTTTTTTTTTAATTATTATCATTGAAAGATAATAATTATATGGCTGTCAACAAAAGAGCCCGGAGTTGGGGCAGTCAAAATAAAGCAGATGTTATATGGCTGTAAAAGAAAAGGAAGACTGAAAACTCTTTACTTTTCTGGATCTTTGATTTTTTCTTTTTGAATAGGTGTGCTTGTTGGAACATGAATATTAACGGCTATTTGGTTGGTGTGGAAATAACATGTATGGTATTTTATTTTTTAAGAATAAATCTCCAGCTAAAAACAAAATTTTAATTCTCTTAGGAATCATAAAAAATAATTTCTTATGATTTTATGGTTTTACAATCTGTTTTTACAATCTGAATTTATTTTGTATTTTTCATATTTGGTTAAAAATACATTTTTAGGGACTCGGAGGAATGTATATAATATAAAGTATACATTGCGAAAAGGAAGAGGAGTTCACCAATAACAAAAGGGCAGGGGAGGCTGATGCGTCAAGGGGAATTGCCTGCTTCATGGTCCACAAATAATAATAGTATGAACGTAAGGAAATAGAGTAAACAAAAGCACAACCGACCAAGTGATAAAATGAGGAATCTTCATGTTCTATTGCAACCTTGCATAATGCATAATGCCTTACCAACAAAACAAGAGAGAGAGGTGTGTAAACCCTGGCAAGATAAAAATAAATAAAAAAGTGCAGAGTGATCTTTTAAGGTAAGCAGAGAGTAGTGGTGCGTGATTTCTGTGCGTAAAGCAGAGTGATCAGCTATCGGATGCCAAAGTGCTGTGACTTTCTGATTGCCTCTCGCGTTTTGAGTTCTTAAGCAAAGAAGTGGAATCATGCTCACTTCCAATGTTCACTCCATAGGCCAATGGATGGCTCCTTCCGAGTAAGATTTGCAAAACCTCCTTCATGTGAGGCCTAGCAGAAGGATCTCTTCTGGTACAGTTAACCCCCAATTGGAAAACATTGCTCTTTTCATCCACGTAACAAGGTTCCTTTATCTCCTCATCTAAGGCATCGACTATAGTTTTTCCTTCTTGCATGTGACGCAATGCCCATTCGGCGAGGCCTGTATCACCATAATTTGCTGCTTTTCCCGTTGTTAGTTCTAGAAGGACAACCCCAAAGCTATAAACATCAATCTTCTCATTTATTCTACTTGTTTGAGCATACTCTGCGATTCAAGTTATAAAATAAAAAAACTTCAATATTTGGTACTGGAAAAGGAGGGCAAGGAAGCAAATACACAAGGATAAGACCTGAAGAGTGATCTTTTACCTGGAGCTATGTAACCAAAAGAACCGGCAACATTTGACATCGTAGCAAGTTCTCCCTGCATTTTCAGCATCTTTGCTAAACCAAAATCAGCGATTTTTGCGTTGAACTCAGAATCCAACAGTATATTGCTTGACTTGACGTCTCGGTGTACTATGGGAGGAGAGCAGTCATGGTGCATGTAGCACAGACCCTTGGCAGCTCCCACTGCAATCTGCAGCCTCTTCGGCCAGTCCAGAACAACATGATTTGCTGAAGCTGATGCACTGTTTGATCGCCTTGCTGTATGCAGCCATTGATCGAGACTATGATTCACCAGATACTCGTAGACAAGAAGTTTCGAATTGTCATTGTCAAGAAAACAAAGCAACTTCACTATGTTCAAATGCCTTATTTTACTCAGTATCTCAACTTCTGCAAGGAACTGCTTTTCAATTTTCTTATCCACCGGACTGTTATTCCAGATTTTTTTCACAGCAAGAACACTCCCATTTGCAGCAACACGATATACTTTTCCTGATCCACCGCTTCCTATCAGGTTGCTTTCTGTCAATCCTGACAATATGTTTGATTCAGTAAAATTCAAACTATGGAAGTTTATGAACTTCCATTCTGAACCCGATCTACGGTTTCTCTTCCAGTGACCTCTAAAAATGATGAAAGCAAATAACAATGCTAACAGAAAAGCTATAATCGAAGCACTTAATATCAAGGCTAGGAGTTGGGTTGAAGTTTTGCTTGATTTTTGGGGTCTGGAAATACAAACCTTAAGGTATAGCGATGGCCTACTTGCACAAATACCAGGATTGTTCAATAAGCTACTGGAATATGCTGCATTTTCATACTCAGCTAGGATTTTTCCCACGAGATGATTTGAAGAGAGATTGAGATATATAAGCCTCAGCAAACCGAGTTGAGGTGGAATTTGGCCAGAAAATTGATTATCTGACAAGTCCAGTTCGACCAGGTCAGGTAGGGTAGCAATCTCCTCCGGAATCTGTCCAGAAAGATGATTTTGACTGAGGTTTAGAATAGTTAAAGATTTCCATGAGATGATGTTGGGTGGAAGGGCTCCTGTGAGTTGGTTCTTATCAAGTAAAAGAACCGTCAGATTAGGAAGAGCGGTTAATTCAAGAGGGATAGTGCCAGTAAATTGGTTATTGCTCGCTTTGAAGACTACCAGATTCCTCCAAGAATTCCCTTCAATGGAAATACTCCCAGAGAACTTGTTGTTACTTATCTCGAGCCGTGAAAGACTAGTTGAGACTTCATTAGGAAGCTCTCCAGTGAACAAATTATCACTTATCATCAGTTGTTGCAAATTTGAAGCTGTCCATAAACCAACAGGAATATTGCCAAAAAATGCGTTATTTGAAATTCTTACAACTAGCAAACTACTGCAATTCTCAAGTGATTTTGGCAACTCTCCACCGAGCTTGTTATCAAAAGCTACCACGCCTCTTAAGTTACCTCCATGGCATAAATATTCAGGCAGTTTCCCTGTAAGCCTATTGGAAGCAACCTGGAAGCCTTCAAGGGCTGAGTATCGCCCAAGATCTGGAGGGATTGACCCTGATAAATTGTTGCTAAACAACTTAAAATCTTTCAATGCCGGAAGACGACCAATGCTTTCTGGGATCTCACCAGATAACTGATTGAAGAACAAACTCAAACCTGATAATTTGTCAAGCTTCCCCAAATCAACAGGTATTGTACCAGTGAGATTGTTCTCCGAAAGATCGACGGAAGTCAAATTCAAAGCTTCAACAACCCGAGGAATTTCCCCAGATAATTTGTTCTTGTGAAGATATAGCACTCTCAAATTCATCAACATGAACAAACTGCCAGGAATAGTCCCAGTTAGTTTATTAGAGGATAAATCCAAGTGCTCCAATGCCACCATTTCTCCAATCATTTGTGGAATCTCGCCAATCAAATTCGCTCTGGAAATCCACAACATCTTCAGTTTCTTCAGCTGGGTGAAACTGGAATGCAACCTTGATGGAGAAAAGCCATTGTGAGCCATAGATAACTCTTCAAGCTTAGACAATTTGCCTATTTCTGGAGGGAAAGTGCCGTTAAACTGATTGTCTTGAAGCCGGAGAGTTCTTAGCTCTGGTAACAGTCCGATGGCTGCTGGAATATTACCGGAGAAGTTATTTGCATAAAGGTTAAGGTATGAGAGGCGAGCCAAGCAGTCAATATCATCAGGAATTGTGCCAACAATATGGTTCTGAGAGAGGTCTAAGATCTCCAACATGGACAAGTTATGTACAGCCACAGGGAACTTTCCAATAATATTGTTATTAGAAAAGTTGAGAAATGTGAGGTTCTTAAGGTCTGAAAGAAAGGGTGGGATGGTTCCAGAGATGTTCTTGTTATCAAGGATGAGTTGAGTGATGTAGTTATCGGTGCAGACTACTCCAGGCCAAGTGCAATGAGAGGAGTTTGATGGGGTCCATTGCTCAAGAGACAACGGATTTTGCCAGAGTTGTTTCAGTCTTATTAGAACGGCTTGTTCTTGATCATGAAATTGGGAGTTTGCATGAAGGAAAAGGAAGGGGGTGAGGAAGTGAATTAAAAGCAAAATTGGGGTTATTTCAGACATTACGGATGGTTTGAGCATGTTGTTCTGGTTTGAACTCTGTTTCGCAAGATGAACTACAGAGAAAGACTGATTTGTAGAGATGATAATGCTAAGATTTCGGGCATCTAGATGTATTGTATCTAATATTCAACTTGTTTGACCCCAACAAACTCCAAGGAGTTAGAAGGTCATTTTTCCAACATATAATAAAAACCCGAGAAGGATTTCTCAAATGATTAAAATATAATACAATAAATCTTATATATATATATAGTTTTTAGTTATCCCCTCGACTACTCAATAATTGGTATAGAGATATGTATGCATGAATATAATTAATTAAATCTAGAAATAATACTATATTATTCTCTAGCAAAATTAAATGTTATAGTTTAATTTAAGGCTGCCCCATTAAAAAGGAGAATGCTTGTTTAATAATATTCTTTACTTTTCCATATAACTATATATGTAATAGAATTATATAAAACCAACCGCCTTCCTTAGATAATATTTTTACTATATATTTTATATCCTTTCTTTTTCAACATTGACTCAAATTATTTGCACCAAAAGCAAAATATATAGCAAGGTTGACTCGGACACGACAATTGACTATATTTACATCCTTCGGACGCTTAACACGGCACCGATCGAGCACAAGCCTCAACCTTATTTGAATTTCTTGTTTCTCTAGTAAAGATCACTACTCATGGCTTGGCTTTTTTTTTTTGTACTTTTTGAGGTCGTTTAAGAGTATAAATGTGATTATTTTTTAAAATGATTTTTATTTAAAAATATATTAAAATAATTATTTTTATTTTTATTTTAATATTAATGTATTAAAATGAACTGAAAACATGATTTAAAATAAAAAATATTATTTTTTTAAAAATATATTTTTAAAATATGAAAACAAACAATCCATTCCTCGTAGACCATCACTGTCTTCAAATTCCATTTCGGGGCATTTCTGCTTCTTGTTGGTTAGCTACCAAATTCTATCGAACATCATGCCCCAGTGTCCTTTCTGTCATTAAATCAGCTGTTAACTCAGCAGTGTCAAATGAGGCTCGCATGGGGACATCTAGAGTTTATTATATTTTGTTCCGTTTAATTTTTATTAAAACAATAATCTAATCAGTCATTTTAAAAAAATCAAAACTGAACCAAAATTAGTTTATATTAACTAGTTTTAGTTTAGTTGGTTTAGTTCGATTTAATTTTTTAAGATAAAAACTAGTTTAAATCAATCGGTTTGGGTTCGGTTCGGTTTTGGTTCAATTATTTTACATTAAAAACAAAAAAACTATATTATTTTATGGGGTTATTTTTGTAATTTCTAATGGGTTTTTTTGGGTTTGATTTTTTTTGGTTTGGGTTTGGTTCGGTTTGGTTTTTTCAGTTTCTAACTTATAAAACCGAACCTGATTAGTTATTTAAAAATTCTAATTGAATTTTTTACAATTTGATTTTTTTAATTATTTTTTTCAGTTTTCTTCTTTTTTAATTTTTTTTTTTGTTCACCCTAAAGACATCCTTGCTCCGTCTTCATTTCCATGATTGCTTTGTTAATGCAAGATGTCTGCCTCCCTCCTTTTTTTTATTCTGTTTTTAATCATCACTTCCCTAGTAATCTTATTTTTCTCTACCTCATTAAACTTTTTTTGAGAAATCTTTCCCTAGCTATTTTGCATTCATGTATGGCACATAACACAACTACAAGCTAGCTAGCTAGCTGCTAGGAATTTTAAGTTGTTTTTTTTTTTTTCCTGCTTCAATCAACAAGAGGCAACACGAGCATCTACTGCCTAAACGTTAACCCCTTGCTGTTTATATATATATATATATATATATATATATATATATATATATATATATATATATATATATATATATATAAGACAATTCCCTTTATGGGATTGGGAATGATAAACTTTTTGATGAACTTAAATCTTTTTCTCTCTCTCTTTTGCTAATTCGATTTTTATGCTAATTAAGAAGGTATTCCTAATTAATTTATTTAGAAACTTGTACACCCCCACTATATAAACTCGAGAAATTGAACATTCTACTAGATCATTGTGGTACGTAATGATTTATGGGATTGAAAATGATGACCTTAATCTCTTTTTTTTTTTTGACAAACTTAATCCAAGATTAATTACAAAAAAAATCTCGTGAATTTTATATGGTGCAGCTAATTAGTTTGGAAATGTGGGTTAATCCACTATTTTTAAAAAAATTGATTGTTTTATTAAAAATAATATTTTTTATATTTTAAATTATTTTGATGCATTAATCTTAAAAATAATTTTTAAAAAATAAAAAAAATATTATTTTAATATATTTTTAAAAAATTATTTTAAAAAATAATCATAACTATACTTTTAATCAAGAATTAAGATTAAAAGTAAAAGCACCTTTACTTAGATTTCCATTTCCTCCCTTCAAAAGTAAAAGAAATAATTCAGCCCGTATTGTTGACTTTTCAGGGTCTTGTCTTGTCCCTTTGTGTTTTTGAATGGATTCATCCTGTCATGTTGGCATGCAGAGAAAGCCATATTTATACTATTTAACTGATTTTGAGGGTCTCGTGGGTCCAAGTTTAACCACCTACTCTCCATCAAACTACAACGAAAATCACAGTCAAGCTCCCACAGAAGCACCAACCAATTGTTTTTTTTTAATTCGTGTTGTTTAGGGATAGCCAGTGGATCAATATTTGATTCCAACCATGACTTAAACAGAGGATTCCACTTATTTTTTTAATAAATTAAATACGTCAAACAGAGTAACAAATTGAAAATTGAAAATTGAAAATCTACGTCTTGAATAGTTGTACGCGTTTGTTTTCCATTCACTTTTAATTTCTCCTCAAGGGTTTTTCTTTTTGCATAAAAATAAAAATTATTATTATATATATTTATCTCACCCTTTACTGCAATGCATATCCTATACTTTTTCCTAGAGCACATCTTAGACACAAACAAATCACATTATTTAAATATGCCAAACAAAAATCAGGACTCCAAAATAAATTACGTTCTATTAAGCCCTTTAATAAACTTAACATTGACGAATCGCCCAAAGTCTCATGCAAACGACTTCAAACACATATAAATCCTAAATTATATCCAAGCAACACATAAAATATGAATGATTATCGAGATAAAAATTTGAATAAACATGGACTTGAATGCCTTGATTAACAGATTAGGGACTGGAATGTTAGATTGGATAATAATCAGGGACTACTTGAGAGAAAAGCACAAAACTACAGCTGTTTGGCGAGGCGCGTGGCACATTTGACAAAAGCTTTCTTATTCTCTTACTCTGAAAAATTAAATATTCTCTTAAGCAAGTCCATGTTAATACGCACTCTTCTATATCTTAAATATTCATGTGTTGATTATTGACTTTTTTAACCAATCAAAAATCAACACACGAATCAAGATGGAAGAGCGCATAAACTTCATTAGGCTAAATAAACATTGACTAGGGTTTTTCTTTTTACAAAATAACTAAAATTATTATATATATATATATATATATATATATATATATCATGCACCCTTATCCACAGATCATTAATAAATAAATATAAAATAAAAATAACTAAAACCTTGCAGCATTGCATATCCTATACTTGGTCCTAGATCGATGATAACATCTTAGACACAAACAAATCACAGTATTTAAACTTTGTACTAATTTATAAAACTGAATTGAAATCCTGAATTGCAATGAAACAGGTGACATATTTTCATAGCAATTAATTAATTTGTTTTCTCTTTTCTTTGTCATCCATGGTTTACTAAGATGCTAGCTTGCCACTAAAATTCAGTGCAAAAGTTCAAAATACAAACATGTATGGTGTCAATATTGTCAACAAGTGAAGTGGCCCACGATTCAATAAGTTGAAGATTGGGACCGGTGAGTGAACATAATTAAAGGGAGACGGAGCACATTAAGCTTGACAAAAGCCTAACAGCACTATCAAATAATCTAATTTTATAGTAAAAAGCAGGAGCAAGTTGCAGATGACTTTATAATTAAATTATAGTACTGGTGTAAGCATATAATGTGCCATGCATGTGGTGGACACCGAGCCCGTTTGCCATCTTATCCCATCAGGGATCGTTTTCGGTTCAATCCCCTGGACAAAATCCCTTCGATTCTGATGGTAGTGGCCCCGAAATTACCTGCCAATAGCAAGCCGTTAATTGTTTCCAACGAGGAACCCTACTCGAGCCAGAGCCAAGTTTTTCACACAGCAGATTTTCCAACTCTTTATTGTTAAGAACCCAGGACGGACGTACCTGTGGTGGTAATGCCGAGTCATTTTAGAGAGAGAGAGAGTAGGGGAGACGTCCAATTCCCGTTCCGAATTAAATCAATAATCCATTAGAAAAGTCGAACGAAAACGGTAGTGAATATTTTCGAGAGTGGGCGATCAAGGACAAAACAGGTGACATATTTTCATAGCAATTGAAATCCTGAATTGCAATGAAACTGTTGGAGAAACGCCTTCGCAGCATATGGGGGCCAGGATCACAGAGCATGACATTTTTTCACATTTCTACTTCCATTATTCAACTTTCCAAGCCGCCCAACAATGATGATATCGTGCCCTGGAAATAGCAGCAATCGATGCACTTCTAGACTTTCCAGCTTTGTACTAATAGCAGCAATCTTACCCTGCCATGCATGATCACTTGGGACAATATATACCGTTGATCCAAATCTTCTTGGCAGGAAATTGGACAAGCAATATATCTCCAGCTCCTTGAATCATAACAGCAAGAAAAATTCCTAACAGTGTACAATGGGCACTGGATAATTAAATGGGCCGATCCCAAACTCTATTCTAAGGTGACAATTTGTGATACATAAGCCAGCCCCATCCTTATTAGTTTTAGTTTCTATTGATAAAGCTTGAAAAGCTTTAGAATTCCTAATTTTTCCCGGGTCCAAATACCTTTCAAGCTGTTTCTTTACCCAGAACTAAAGTTTTAGGTAAACTCTTTCAATCTTTAAAAACAACATAAGAAGAGATTGGAAAATCCTGTTCAAGGAATTTGAAACAATCCAAGTGCAGGTTCAAAATCAAGAACTCATAGAAACATTCTTAGTTTTTATACTATATATTGTCATAATTTATTTTTTACATTTCCCCCAAAATTATTTTTAAAATTCAAAAGAAAAAATATATCGGCAACTTGGCAAAAGTAGATTAAGAAAGTTTTCAAATGCATGGAGTAACAAAATTGAAAATTTGGATAAAAATCGAGAACCTAATTATACCCAAGTTTGAAAAACAATACAGATACAAGATTAAATTAAATGATTATTGAATAAATTTGTATAAAAATTAAGTCTAAAGATTTAATTAGACTTTTAATAGGTCATTTGATTTAATTATGGACCTCATTAAAGGTTTAATTAAATTTAATAATCAATTTAGGTCAAATTAAATGATTTAGTTAAGTGCAAGAACTTAATTAGAGTTTTTATGGGTCAAATTAATTTTATTAGGGACTTAATTAATGAAGAATTAAGTTTGGAAGCTTAATTTAGAGGATTATATTTAATTTCCCCAAACTTATTTGGATCAAATTAGAGATAAAATTATAAGAAAATCAAAGTTTTGGGGTCAATTAAGGGCCAAATTGAAGAAATTCAGAATCAAGGACCTTTTTATAAAAGGTGTATGAATTCGGGAACCCAATTCAACTAAAAATAAAGGTGAAATTGAAAAAATTATAAGTTTGAAGGTCAATTAAGGATAAAATTAAAAATATCCAAGATCGAGAAGCAAAATGAAAAGAATGTTAAACTTAGGGAATCATTTTGAAACATGACAATGGTGAAATTGAATTGATTCTTAGAATTGAGAATTTAATTAACTAAATTAAAAAATTAAGGGATGAAATTAAAAAAAAATTAATAACTTAGTTGAGGTCAAAAACCCAAAAACAGTACTTACTATTTTATTTAAATAAAACAACATGTTTTAATATTGGTGTGACCAAAATTATGTCGTTTGGTCCCAAAAAAAAAAAAAAAATCATCTATAGCACTCAAAAAGCAATTATCCTCTTCCAAGCCTCCTTCATGAAATCACTTAAACCTCGGATTAGATAACGAATGTATATTGAGCTGCAAATATATGGGCCTGTGGTCCTATTTTATACGAATGTTTAACAATAAAATCTGCACTCCATATTAAACAAGCCTCTATCTAGGAACTCTTGAACCCCACCACAGATCAAGTAATTCCTTTTCAGCAGTGAAAAGTGACAATTATCAAAGCATTCCCTAAGGGGTACGGGTCATATGCAGTGTCAGAAATTGCATCAATAATATTTTGGAGCCATTCTATGTAACAATGCATATAATAGCTAGTCTTTTTATTGTGAGACACACATGCAGCTGGCAGTTGAACACACACACACTGGTAGTTCTTGATTTCTGATGTTTTTGATCACTTAAATAGAGAAACCGATCGTTAGCATCTGAAATTTACTACTTTTGGCAGAGCTTGTTTTCTGATGTTCGATCTGGATATCACTCTGAGTTTAT
>Ga0325411_1006358_pt1 | contig 12982 bp, 4 predicted proteins | sample PopdelMetagenome_13_FD_206181 | JGI IMG/M metagenome (GOLD analysis project Ga0325411, IMG submission 206181) | Populus deltoides microbial communities from Bellville, Georgia, United States - Xylem-PdIQD-R4 | ecosystem: Host-associated > Plants > Phyllosphere > Stem > Wood/Secondary xylem... | reverse complement strand
GATGCTGCTTTCCTCAAAATCTAAGCAAGGAAACCGTGAATTTGTGAATGAGATAGGAATGATATCTGCACTGCAACATCCAAATCCTTGTAAAGTTGTATGGATGTTGTGTTGGAGGAAACCAATTTATGCTTGTGTACGAGTACATGGAAAACAATTGCCGGTCCCGTGCTCTATTTGGTGAGTCAATTTCTTCCTTCCATCAGAAGCATTTTGTAAAATATTTGATGCTATTATTGGTTTAATGCTCATCGGAAAACATCACATAGTATCTGTAAGTGAACTAGCTATTCTTATGTTTCTTGTCAATTTTTCATCGTTGCTTGTAATGTTTCGTCAAATTCGCAAACTATTCAACCTGGTAAACAACATTTTTTTTATCTGCCGAAGACATTTTGTAGATGGACAAACATATATCTGCTTTTGTCGTTCTTTATTTCTGCTGAACTTCCTATACTCATTTTACCATTTTGAATATATTATAGCATCCTTATTTGGATTTATCAGGGATTCTGCCAGGCCTATGTTTTGCAAGAGAGAGGAAGTCTTTCCGAGGTGGTTGATCCAGAATTGGGGTCAGAGTATTCTTCAGGGGAGGCTATGGTGATACTAAATGTCGCTCTCTTATGCACCAATGCGTCCCCAACTCTTAGGCCTACAAGGTCTCAAGTTGCGAGCTTGCTCGAAGGTCAAACTTCTGTTTAGGACCTTCTTTCTGATCCTGGGTTTTCCGTGATCAACACAAAATACAAGGCTATAAGAAACCATATCTGGCAGAATCCAAGCCAAACTTATAGCATGTCTATAAACGGATCATACTGTTCTGATTCCACAAACTCTTACGGAGAACCAGGCCATCTGCTGAGAGTTAGTTCAGTTAAATCTAATTAGTAAATGTTGTATCATATATATTATCTTGAAATCATTTGCAGATTCCAAATTCATATGTTAAAAATTCAAAAAAAATTTTTCAGAATCAGTTTTGTTTATTCAATGATAATGAATATCATCCGAACTACGAGTAAATGACAGGAAACAAACTCACTGGATCTGTTCCTCAATGCCTTCTAGAAAGAAACAAGAATGTGTGTGTCTGTTTCTGCAAGATTTATATTTCGACTTGAAGTTCTGCTTCAACCCAAAGATGTCATGCTTCAAAAGTTACCATAAAAAATAATTCTTAATTCAAGAACTTCACTTGGGATCTATGGAGATGCTAAATGTCGCTCTCTAACGCACCGATGCGTCTCCAATCTTAGGCCTACAAGGTCTCAAGTTACGAGCATGCTCGAAGACCGAACTCCTGTTTCGGACCGTCTTTCTGATCCAGGGTTTTCCGCGATCAACTCAAAATACAAGGCTATAAGAAACCATTTCTGGCAGAATCCAAGCCAAACTTATAGCATGTCTATAAACTTATAGTAATATTGATTATTATTATATAATATGATGGACGGTTGAATTTGAATTTTTGATATGAGCTAATATATATTTTTGAATTGATTTCTGAATTGATAGCTTTTCATTTAATCGATGTCAAAAGTGGAGCTTTGAGATATGAATCTGTTTGTTTGACTATTATAAGAACCTATGATATGTCAATTAGAACATCCATACTAATAGGGTAGTGTTAGTCTTTGTGCACATTGTATCTAAATCCTAGTTGGTGGGGGGAATCACTAATCTATAAGGACTAATCATCACAAAGTATAAAGCCTTATGTTTATTGCATTTTGATTTTTTGACAAGCTTTACCTTCTAATATTCTTGTTATAGTCTATTTAAAAAACTTTCCTATAAAAACTTAAAGCCATATTTATATATATATTTTTTATTGTTGCATTACCTCGTGTGTATATATTGAATGTTATCAACTCACCCCCTCATTATTTATCTTTTTCATGTTTACAGCTTGGTAGCATGTCATTTTTATTTGACCTTCAGAACCTGTTTTTTTTGTTGTAATTAAAACTTTTTCTTATGTTTAGTTAGTGCTCTACAACTATGAATTTGTATTAGCTCTTGTATTAAGATAATTAAATTATATTATGAAGTTAGTTTTGTTATTACTATTACGTTGAACTCTGATTGACTTATTTAAATGATAAGTTCGTATGTGAGTTTAGGTTCGCATAGGTATGAAACTTTAAAGGGGATCTTGCTTAAGTGGCGGTTATGAATCCGAGAATCGGGTCATGACAATTAGCTTTGTTCTTAATTACATGTTCATTTTGTTATCAACCTCAACTACTTATCTTAAAAACAAGGAGAATTTCTTCCAAATTTTTATTTTAGATTGTTTTTTTTGACAATTATTTAAATTATTCAATATTTGTTATAATTTTTTTTTTATCTTCTTAAAGTACATCTATAATTGTAGTAATTTTCGGTACAACCTTATCATTTGGTGAATAAAACAATTAAAGCCTTTAATAAAAAATATAATGTAATGTTCCACATATTAGGGAAAACAATTATCATTTTATATGAAAATCAAGTAAAAACTATATTATATTTAACAAAATACCAAATTGGAATTTAAGAGATAGATATTGATGTAAATATCTGATATTGAAACATGAGTTATAGACTCGATTATATTTAATAATTTTGATTTTTGGCACTAATGTTTTATTTAATAAAAAAAATTAAAAAAAACCCTTAGCAAAGAATTGTTCCATCCCAAAATAAAAAATAAAAAAATAAGTAGGGCTATATAGACAAAATACCTTCCAATATTAGAAAAAAAAATGTTAATATTTTATTCATAAACTAAGTAATAATTAAATCATATTACATTAAACAAAAATCATAAAATCCAATAAAAAATTCAATAGAAGCTTAACATTAAGCAAAAAAAAAAAAGGACAAGAAAATCAATTGGAAAAAAGGCCTCGGCCCGCATGGCCAGGCTAACTAGTTTTTTTTTTTTTCTATTTTGTAAATGGCATATGGCTTATTGTCTACCCATAATGGTTATGAAAATAAATAAGTAGGTGACGCATCGCCTACTTTTCCTTAGATTCCAACCATAGTGGTAGCTAGAAATCAAGCTTGATGTGTTGTTTTTACCAAGAAATCTATTTTTCAACTATTTTGACCCAAAATACACTTAAAGACATCCTATACACCTTTATAAACACGAATATAACCTTAAATAACCAAACAAATCTGTCCAAAAACCTAAAGTCAACCCTAAATCAAAAGGCTTCCCGAGCTCACTCCATCATTTTCGGGCAAGTTAAAAAAAATAAAGAACATCTATGTGAAACTCTTCTAATTTTTTTTAAAAAAACTTGTTCATACCAAAATCAACTCTTTCATGGTTGAAATCGTTGTCAATCAAGATTTTCTCTCTCCTCTACCAAAATCCAACCACTCTCTCTTCTCTCTTGAATTAGGGACTTAAAATTAAAAAAAATAAAGTTTTAGATTAAAATTGTATTTTTAAAATTTTGAGGGATTGAATATTTATAACTTGAAAAGCATGGGGACCAAAATGAACTTTTCATGCTAATTTTTAAACTGCCATCCATTTTATCCACTTCTTTTAATGTGGTCCTTTTTCTTTGAATCTTATATGGCTCAACAAATTTAAAGCAATTGTGTTTTAATTTAGCGCCAAAATGACGCAATCGGATAAAAAGAAAATTTTATGACAAAAAAGAAAGGGAAAAAATTAATATACTGAGCCTACATTAAAATTCAAGCGCATGAATAGTATATTGGTTCTGCATTGTATATGCCACAGCGTATTGAATTTCCTATAATAATTAGAATATAATAGTTCTTATTAATGAATTTTGACCATTTTATGGCTGAGGATGATTTTAAAACAAAATGCCAGTCTTGTAAGATTTGATATTACGATTGTTTTTTTAAAGCATTTTTTTATTTATAAATATATTAAAATAATATATTTTTTATTTTTGAAAATTTAATTTAAAACTATAAAATGATGTAAGAATATAACAAAAACCAATTTTAAAAAAATTGAGTTTTTTTTCAAAAATTGCCAAACATCGTTGCTTGAAAAGCTGAAGAGGATGGGAATTTATCTCTCGTTGCTTGAAAATGGCCAGCCATCTCCTCCCCCTTCTCTTAGAGATATCTATGCAACACCGAAAGAATGGTGGGAGTCAGTAGTGGAGTGGTAGCATCCTAACTCTAAGGATGTCCTTCGTCCTTTTGTAAAGTTTGGATAATCATCGTTCTTTCTGAATCTCTCAATTTGCTTTTAATTTAAGTTTAATGAATTAGAATCAATTGTTGTGTGTATACAAGACTAATTATGTTATTCTACAAGCTGTTTTCCTATTACTTCGCTCATGTTGTATCTCGTGAAATTAAGTTCAAAATGTTCAAATTAATTTTGTTATTTTTATTTTTGAATATTGTATTAATTTCCTATTACTTCACTCAGCTACAACTACTCAATGATTGATGAATGTGTATTATTAGATTTGACCACAAGTAAGGAAGCCAGACGGGGACAAGTAAGGAACTGTTTGGAAACGACAACTCGTGATTAAAAATTATTTTTTTTATATTTTCGAATCTTTTAATGCATTGATTTTTAAAATAATTTTTTTTAAATATCATTTTAATGTATTTCTAAGTGAAAAATACTTTGAACCACAATTGTTATCACAATCCCAAACAGACATATGAACCTCAGTCATGTAACATATTGACACCCAGAAAAATAAAAACTCAATTTCTAAAATTATAATACTAAACTGTGTATATATGTGTGTGTGTGTTTTGAATTTTTTAATAAATTTCTAAATAATCATTCTGTTTTAAAAATAATATACAAGATTAATTATATTGTAATTAAATTGATTTAAAATCAAATTAAAGTAATCAAATCTAACTAAGAAAGAAATTAAAAAATAAAATCGACCAACAATTTTGAGCGATGATATGTGTTAAGAAATATATTTATTTTATTTTATTTATTAAGTGTAGAATAATATTTTTAGTTTAGCGTGTATATACTTGCTATGTATTTAGGTTAAAACATATATTTCAAAAATTAGAGGATCAATAAAAACTCAAGCCTCATTCTCTTTTATGTTCGTATTTTTCTTTGTTTAAATTAGGTTGTACTTAAACATGGTATAGAACTAATTTTATGGAATGAAGTTTATTCTCAAACAACTTATCTAGTCTCAAACATTATTGCTCGTTGGTTGTGAAAAGTTAAGACATGTACCATTGTCAGCAAAGCTCATGGAAATGAGAAGGTTGGATCTCTACAGCACTGCACTTGAAGATATTCCTCAAGGCTTGGAATGTCTATCCAAACTGAGGTATCTTAGAATGAATAGCCGTGGTGGAAAGGAATTTCCTGGTGAGATATTACATAAACTCTCGCACTTGCAAGTCTTTATACTTGGATGGGGACAAAATGCTCCGATGACAATTAAAGGACAGGAAGTAGGATGCTTGAAAGAAGTTGGAAGATTTGGAATGTCATTTTAAAGGTCACTCTGACTTAGAGAAGTTTTTCAATTCTCGGGACAAGACCCGATCACTCAAAACTTGCAAAATTTGTGTAGGACAGTTTGAGGAGAATGATGGTTACAATGTAAAAACGTGTTGTAGAGATAACGCAGTGGAGTTCGGTAATTTGAGTGTAAACAAAGATAGAGATTTTCAGGAAACATTCCCAAGAACTAATAATGGTGGTAGCATGGAGAGCTTGGCTTATCTCCTTGGTTTTGGTCTGGTCCACTAACATTGACATCTTATAATGGTATATTTTCTGGTCTTAAGGAGTTCTTTTTTTTTGGATGTACAAGTATGAAGAAGTTGTTCCCTCTTGTCTTCCTGCCAGACCTAGAAGTGATTGAAGTTAGTAATTGTGAGAAAATGGAGGAGATAATAGAAATAAGATCAGATGATGAAGGGCTTATCGGTGAACTCGAACTTCCAAAGTTGAGAGATTTGAAATTGATTGAATTACCAGAATTGAAAAGTATTTTTAGTGAAAAACTGATTTGCCATTCTCTCAGAGTAATTCACGTAAGAAATTGTGCGAAGCTGAAGAGGATGCCAATTTGTCGTCCGTTGCTTGAAAATGGCCAGCTATCTCCTCCCCCTTCTCTCAGAGAAATCTATATAGAACCAGAAGAATGGTGGGAGACAGAATTGAAGTGGGAGCAATCTAACGCTAAGAATGTCCTTCGTCACTTAGTAAAGTTTAAAGAAGTACGGGTAAGCATTATGCTAATTCCTCTATCTCAATCCCCTTTAATTTAATTTTAATGAATTAGCCTCAGCCACAAAATGATTGATTCCTCTATATATTTATTATTTATAGGAAAAATAATTAGTTTGTCTACTATATTCATGTGGAATTGAAAGACTCTTTTGTGTTTTTAAAGATGGGATTTTAAATGAGAATTTGATTGGCTTCAAAGTTTATGGCTTTTAATTACTTGGTGATCTTTTGCAGGCCGATGGTGAAGAAAGACCTCTTATTTAATAAGGATTGGAAGAAAGCATATTCTGAATAAGTCTTGTTGTTGTTTCTGTTATGCCCTCTGTTCTGCTTCTAGTGATAGAGAGGCTGCTTTGTTGTTCATGACTATCATTGGGCTTTCTGAGGCTTGTCATTCACCTGCTCTCATGCATAGAGATCTTAAGCCTTACAGCTTATTGTTTCATAGTGTACGTTGAGGAGGATGCTCCTCTTAAGGCCACAGATTTTATACTCTCTGTAATATTGTATGGTACATTTAATACTTGTTTTGGAATTTTTATTTTCATCTTGGATTCCATGTGTTCATTCACTGTGTGTCTTTCATTTGTCTCAGTGTTTGTTCAAAACCTTGTTATCGTTATCTTTTGTAGGTAAAAGTTGGGGATGATTTCTGATAACTGAGATTTTACTGCTACAACAGATCATCACTAATATCTCTCTAGTCTCATGTCTGGCCATATCATGAAATGCTTTTGAATTGACCGCCAATGTTGTTTTAGCTGTAGGATATCTGGATACATAGCCTGAAATTCCAATTACTTGCTTGGTTCAGGTATCAGATCCCCTTCTATATTCAGAAATTTAGTCCTTTATTTTTGAAGTTTTTTCGTCGACCATTCAAAATCTATTGAATTTTGGAACCTGCATCATCTTATCTGATGAATACCTACTTATTCGAGACAGTTGAGTTCATCCTCTAAAGCTACCGACTTAGAAAGACAAATTGGTTTTTATCTTCTTTTTTTTCCATCCCTCGTCAACACTAGAAACTGAAATGGGTATCTTCAAGCAGATTTTGCAAGGGAATTTAGAATTTGAGGCTGAGCCGTGGAATCATTTAGCTTTATGCTATGTTTCTTGTCCAAGGAATGAAAAAAACATGAAATTGTTTTGGCATGGATAAAACAATGTTGCCGAGCATTTTCACTTGATGAAAGAATTGGCATGGTAAGTAAATGCAGAATCACATGTGAGATTTGATGTCATTGAAAAGAAAAAAAGTTGAAGGCTATGGGAACCCATTGACATTCCTAAAAGAACATGGTGGATTTTTTAATGATTTTATAATTAGAAAAAAAAAAAGGAGATTGATAACCTCTCCATCTAATTCATAAGAAACAGAAGTTCAAAAATTGGATAGTCATCTAATTTCATAGTGTGTGCAGCAATTTTATACCCTCTCCTTCACATTTGATGCACAGGGACGTTCTATGGAGGGGTTTTGAGTAGTCAGATGCAAATCTTTTGAAATTATGAACAGTCAAATATAAATTTTAAGTACTCAAGAACGAATTTATTTAGACAAATTATAAACACTTTGATCTTATTAGTCCTAAAATCAGATCCAAATATGAGCTTTCATAATCCAAAAACAAGGCTTATTAGTTTACTTTAATCAAACAAACTTGATGTCATTAATAAGGATTAAGGAGCATTTGCTGTACAAAACTGATTTGGATTCTCTCCAAGTAATTAAAGTGAGAAATTGTGAGAAGTTGAAGAGGATGCCGATATGTCTTCCGTTGCTTGAAAATGGCGAGCCATCTCCTCCCCCTCCTCTCAGAAGAATGTTAATATAACCAGAAGAATGGTGGGAGTCAGTAGTCGAGTGGGAGCATCCTAACGCTAAGGATGTCCTTCGTCCCCTTGTATAGTTTGAAAAGTCAGGGAGTCCTTCTCCCCTTTGTGACTTGATAGCCTGGGTAATTTGCTTTTAATCTAAGTTCAATGAATTAGAATTAATTGTTGTGTGTATACAAGACAGGTGGACTCATCCCAATTCCCAACCTTAAAACCTTCTTTTCTTACTGATTCCTCTGCTTAATGACTAGGAATTTAAGTTTAATGAATTAGAATCTATTGAATGGTTCCTAATCCACACGATGTCGTATTTTGTGAGTAAATCATAGAATACCATCTTTTCTCTTATTGATTCTCGTCATGTCTACTAACTTGATTAACATTGATGCAGGTGGCTTTGCGGCATCCAAGCTTGGCTTCATCACGTCAAAATGGAATAATAATTTAAAATAGCAATAATAGAATATCTGATTTGTTGGATTGAGTTTATTATTTTTTTAAAGATATTCTACAAGCTGTTTTCCTATTACTTCACTCATGTTGGATCTCGTGAAATTATTAATTTTGTTATTTTTATTTTTGAATATTGTATTAATTTCCTATTACTTCACTCAACTACAACTACTCAATAATTGATGAATGTGTATTTTTCTTTGTTTAAATTGGGTTGTATCAGAACTAATTTCATGAAATGAAATTTAATCTCAAACATAACTTTCACGAAACAACTTAAGCCTCTAAATTTGTTTTTGGAGTGATATTTGTTTAATTTCTGCATTTGTTTCTGTAAATCTAGTATTTTATATTCCTTTCAGTAATTTGATATTTTGTCTTCCCTTTCGTTTTTGCAATTTAGTATTTGTATTATATTTATGCAATTTTTTATTTTGGAGTAATCGTATAACTTCAAGAATATATTTGCTCAATTTTTGAGATATCTATTCATTTTTTGCATTCTAGTATTTTATTTTTCACTGCTTTTGCATTCTGATTTATTTGGTTGTTGATTATGACTACCGAAAGAGATGATTCACTTCAGTCTGTGAGTGTGAGGTTGGATGAAAAGAATTATTCGTATTAAAGTTATGTAATAAGAAACTTTTTTAAGGGTAAGAAGATATGGGGATATATTAATGAAATTTATATAATACCTGAAAATATTGAGGAGGGGGATGCTACTTTGATAGATGTATGGAAAACAAATAATATAAACATTATTACTTAGATTAATAATTTTATTGAGCACCATTAATATGCAATTGATGAAGTATAAGACAATAAAAGAAATTAATGATCATTTGCAAAGGTTATTCACTCCTTAAAGACCCCTATATAGCAGTAAAATGTGGACCTCAGTCTTGTAACATGTTGATGTCCAAGAAATAAAAACTCAATTTCTACAATTATAATAGTAAACTGTGTGTGTGTTTTGAATTTCTTAATAGATTTCTAAATAATCATTCTGTCTTAAAAATAATATACAAAATTATTTATATTGTAATTGAACTGAAATAAAAATCAAATTAAAATAATTAAATCTAACTAAGATAGAAATTAAAAAATAAATATGACCAATAATTTTGAGCAATGATATGGATCTTAGTCAGTTTCTTAAATTTCATTTTGTGCTATTATAGATATGTTAAGATAGGCTGCCAGAAAAGAATATAAATTTCATTTTGTGCGATTATGCTAGATTATGACTGTTTGAGGGTCGTGAGGAGACCAATATATTCTGATTTCTTTCTCTCCAAGATTAATATCAACTTAACACCCAAGCTATAAAAAAAGGGAGATAGAAAAATAACATTATATTATACATCACTCTCAAAGCGGGTGGTGCTTTTATTTTTCACAAAATACTATTTATATTTTATTGTGGATTACAATAATGTAATTTTAAAAGAAATTAATTTAATTCACTAACTTTATTTTTGCAAAAATAAGCCCTTTTGAAATCAAATTAGAGCCTAGTTGCATGTTTTTGTGTAACGAATTGTTGAATTAAAAGAAAGTGGACTGAAAGGAAAATAACTGGTAACATAGATAGCGAATGGAAAATTTAAAGACAAACCACGTTCTCTGCATAAGGAAAACAGGAGGGAGATCATATTTTTGTTCCATTTTCTTCATCTTCTCTCCATTTCTTCAAGCTAAATGAAGATGGAGAGTTCTTAGAAGGATTATATCCAAAAAAACAAATTAAATGACTAAACTTAGAGAGTTATGGAGCTTGAGAAAAACAAAGAGAAGAAGCTGGAAATTGAAAGAGGAGGACATGATTTTTGTTCAGTCTCTAAGTTTTTAATCACCAACACAACTTTTTTTGATATCATAAAATATTGACTCCATCATACCTTTAGTTTTTATTACTTATCTAATGTTAGTTTACAATTATAACACTATCAAGTACATTTGTTTTATGAGCCCGTAATAGCGCGCGGACATGCCATCTCGTTCAAATTTAGAGGTTAATGTTGGAATGTTTTTTTTTCTAGTTATTTTTTTTAGTTAGATTTTGAAATTTTAATTTAATTTAATTTTAATTGATTAACTCGGTTTAGCTATTATATAAATAATTTTGCATGTTATTCAGAATAGATAAATTATTTATAACCTTGTAAAATAGGATTTTCTATATAGTTCTGAATTTAATTTTAAAAATTGAGAAAATCTAATTTTTTGTAGTCAACACAATAACATTATTGAGGTCCACACGGTAACAGCTATTAAGTATTGACTGGATTATTGTACCGTCCTCCACCAAAGTCACATCAACTTTTTTAAAATATAAAAAAAATATTAATAGCATACAGCTTTTTCACGATGTTATTAAATATAATTGATAGAGTGAATTTTAAAATCTCTCTATTTGTCAATTTTGTGGGAATACATTTTATTTAAATTGATTAATTTTATAGATTTAAAAATAATTTAAGTAATTAGTAAAAATATCACTTAGTTTTGTAAACAACTTTAAGATAATAATTTTTTAAAAAAAATATTGAAACAATGATAGATTGAATCAAATCATAAATTTTATTGGGTTTAATACCATGTTTTGTATAAAAAAATCTATTTATTTTCAGCATCTTTTCTAAGTTGATCTCTTATCTTTTAATTTTATCCCTAGCCAATAAATTTAAAGCAACTGAGAGTTAATTTTACAATCAAATGAGACAATTAAAAAAAAAAGAAGAAGTTAAGAAACCAAAGTTAAAAATATAAAAAGGCAGTGCTCCTGTCGCCCATACTTTTTGAGTGAGTGTTTAAGCACTAATCAAAACATACTTTATGGTATTGCCCCCACTCTCTACAACCACTGGTCCTATGGCTAAAATAAAAAAAATCGTTCTAATATATTTCTTTCTCCGGATCCTTTGCAAAGTTTCCACAGCAACTGGGTCCACGCGTTAACAAAAAACTGGGGTCCACGCGTTAACATTATTGAGGTCGAACAGGTCACTGATACCAAAGTCTTCCAAGTCAAGGGATATCCATTATTATTTTTTTGGTTCAACTCCATTATTATCTTCTCTTGAACCGTTCTTCTCTCTGTGCTATTACTGTAACAATCTCTTCCCCATCGCATCTCATTACACCATTCTCTGTTCCCAGTAAATTATTTCTTAAAACCATATACACTCTTCTCTTGCCTGTGCTTTCTGCTCTCTTTTCTTTCTGAATACTGCTTGAGCAAAGCGGCTCTTGGAGGGCATCTTGAATCCAGGTAAAGTATTTTTACTTCATCTTCTTCGTCTTGTTGGTGTTCTCCTGCAACTATTGCTTGAATCTTTTCAAGTAAAGGACAGGTTGTTGTAGGATAACTATTACTTATTTTTTAATTTAATTATTAGTTAGATTTTAAAATTTTTAATTTAAATTTAAGCTTCCACGCTCTCTTTGTATTTCCATTTATTCATTTCCTTTCCCTTGATACCTTCTCTGAATCATTCTTCTTTCTCAACTTTCTGTCTGATTTCAGATTACTTAAGCAAAGCAGTAACTATAAGGAACTTGAAGAACCGCATTCAATTTTCAGGTGAACCATATTTATGATTTTTTTTTTATTTTTATTTTTTATTGTTTGATTCAAACAGTATGCTTGTTGTTTATTTGCTAAAAATAATTAAAATTATAAAAAAAAAACGTTTACTATAACTTTCAATCTCTTCCACACTCTCTACTCTTTGTGCTACTATTTTATTTATTTATTTATTTATTTTCCCTAATCACCACCATTTCTAAACTATTCTTCTCTTTTAGATCTTTCTGTTCTTTTCTGTTTGCTTAAGAAACTCGTGACTATACACACTTGGAGAACCTCTTCTTGCAGGCAGACACCTCCAGGTAAACTCTATATCTTTTTTTTTTTTTCATTTTATTAATTGCTTAATTCTTCTAAGTAAAATAGCATGCTTGTTATTAAATTTCTAAGATTGTTGATTTTTCAATATTATTTAATCAAGTGTTCTCATAATAGGAAGTCATTGTCATAGTTTTGAAACCCGACCCGGTCAAGCGATCGGGTCACGGGTCAGATGGATTGACCCGGGTCAACAAAAAAAAAAACAGCTTTTTTGTTCTTGATGCTTAATAACAAGAATAATTGGCGGTTCCAAATTTGCAATAGTCACTGGCTACCCTTCCTGTCCTGTGAGACACAGTTTTCTCAACCAATCAATGAGCAATTATTATAGAATTTCTACGTGCCATTATCCCAGTTGCTACAAGATCTGACAATATATTAACTTATCATCAAGAAGCTGGGAAGAATATATATATATATATATATATATATATATATATATATATATATATATATATATATATATATATATATATAGAGATAAAAAAAAAAAAAAAAAAGAGAAAAAGAAAAATATATAAAAAAAAAAACACAAAAAAGTC